>Ga0065707_10082054_pt1 | contig 23436 bp, 20 predicted proteins | sample SwiRhicommuniRL3_FD_59094 | JGI IMG/M metagenome (GOLD analysis project Ga0065707, IMG submission 59094) | Switchgrass rhizosphere bacterial communities from Rose Lake, Michigan, USA - RL3 v2 (version 2) | ecosystem: Host-associated > Plants > Roots > Rhizosphere > Soil | place: East Lansing...
CGGCCTTTCAGGCCGTCGCCCGATTTACCCGAGACGCGGGGGACCAATTCCCAATCCGGGAAAACCGTCTCCGACAGGACCTGGTCCAGGAGGGCTTTACCAAACACGACCCCGGCCATACTACCTGCACCGTTCGGGTCGGCGGTGCCGTCCGGAGGGCGATTTGTCTGCGGAGGGCGGCCATCTCGGAGTTTCTGGGGGTGGAGTCGCCGGCACTGCCACCGGCTGTAACCGCTGTAACCGGTTTTACGGAGTAGAGAGACATGGTATATACACCGCACCTCCCTCCCCTCATTGCCGAAATGGATGCCCTCCCCGACGCTACACTCGGCTCTCCTATCTTCAAAAAAGCGGTTACACCGGTTACAAGTCTCCTCCAGATGACCCTGAAGGAATTCGAGCAGGGTGGGCTCGTCGCTCAGGTACGAGTCCACTGGCTTCCGCAAACGCTTTGGTTCGTCCCGGGGGAGAAGGAGGCTGGAACCATAGTTGGGAGGGGCATCAGCCGTGGTCGGATTTGGACCGCAAGGGAGTTGACATTGCTGTGGAGCACCCGAATCCGTACATGCCAAGAATTGCAGACTGTCGCTGGTATTAAATCCGAACTGAATGGAGAAGTTGTTACAGTGGAGGAGAGTCTAGACTGTCAGGAAAAACACAACGGCAAGGAGTGCACCAAAGGGTGAGTAACACTCAGAGATTGTCCAGATTGTTTACCCGGTAATTCTCACATCTTATTGAGCCACAGAATGATACCAATTGGTTCCGGTGAAGCAGTATGACTCATGGAGACTCCCGGGCGACCCGGTCTTTCCTGGAACTTACCCACTTACAGGAGAGGTTCATTCGTGAATACGTCCGCACAGGTAACGCCAAGAGGTCCGCTATAGAAGCTGGGTATTCGCCCCGATGCGCCAAACAAGTCGGCTCTACGATTTTGAGGAAGCCTCGTGTCAGGGAGGCACTGGAGGCCCTCAGGAGTGCCAAGACTGATTCAATTGGGGAGGTGACTCCCGAATGGGCCCTCAATCAACTCCTCCACGAAACTAGCGACCCGAATCCCCGGATTCGCCTTGACGCAAAAAAGGCCGTTGCCCAGGCAGTTGGAGTCTTCAGTCAGAAGCAAGAAGAAACAGAGTGCCCAACCTGCAGGCACAGGGGAGACCTCGAGAAGCTCTCCGAAGAAGATCTACAACTCTTCGTGGCTGGAACAAATCGGGAAAGGCTTCTGGGCATGAACCAGCGGGACTTCAAGCAGTGGATACAATCGGTCCGTGATCAGGCGCAAAACTGGATCACCCTAGGTCGACACATCCGCTTGATGGCAGGTCTGCCCGACACTTCGGATCCTGAGTAGCGGGCGGGGTTTTCAAGGAAGGAAGTGGCAGGACGAAGGTACGCTCAACGATCACCGTTGAGATCGTGCGCATTCCAGTTACGGAACGCCCATCGAAGGCTCGCCGGCCAAAGAAAAAACCGCGTAAACAGTGCGAAGAGCGCAATACCAACTAGGTATGATCCGTTTGCCGCGGACCAGCTTGGAGGACGCCCCTTTATCCAGCAGATCGTCAGTGTCAGCATGAGTAGCGTCGCGGATACTGCCAATCCCACCTTTAGCTGCAGGGCTCTGATCTCGCGGCTTCTAAGAAGCCTGACTAGGTGTTCAGCCGCCTTGCTCTGGGTCTCCGCCATTCGCTCGTATTGAGCGAACATATGGCGGTAGGGGTTGAAAGGCCGTACCCAGTGATAGAGTGCCCCCAGCACGGGTCCCAACGCCGATGAGAGAAAGTAGATCCAACCGTTATGCGGCCTACTCATCGCGTAGAGCATGCCACCGAATGAGCAACAGGCCATCAAGATGATAATCCTGATATCCATCATCTCGACGAAGAATGACGGCAGGTGCCCAGAGAGATCATCTGGGATTTTCGCAATTCTCCACGACTCGCTACGCTTTCCGGTCATCCTGCCCCATACCTGCTCACTTCCTGCCGGCGAGTCCACCGGGGGGTGGGGGAAACAGTCCATTCCTCCACACATCCGCGAGCCATCCCCCGAGCCCCCCCATACCTCCCTGCCGCAACATTCTAATCGAGTTCGGGCCGTATTTCGCCCAAGGCCGCCAGCTCCACACGTTTGACGGGAAGCCCCTCGGCCCGAATGATTTGACCAGCCGCCCGACTCCAGCCCCGAGCCCTGCATCCACTGCCACCCTAGTCCAACTGAATTCATCTCCATGGAGCCACTGTAGAGTCGCGCTGTAGGCGCCCCCCGCTGCTGCTCCTGCAAGCCAGGGGTTCCCAGTCGCCGTTCCCGCTAACGACGCGACTGCACCGGCGATGAAACCGTCCCCTGCTGCACCGGCGATATCCCAGAATCCTCCGCCATTGGCGTAGGCGGCTCCTCCTTCCGCGAAGGCACCATATCCACCGCCGATCAGTAGGATCGGGACAATTATGGGAACCTCACCGGTCGGATCTGTGTGGTTCGTCGGCATGTTCCGCACGTACGTGTACAGATTCGCATCGCCGCCGCCGAACTCAAGCGGGTCCTCGCTGATGAACCTGTGTAGTTTTGGACTCTGGTACCTACCACGGTAGAACAGCAATCCGGTCCCATCGTTCTCGCGCGCGGTGAACTGGAAGCTGCTGGAATTCACCTGCCCCGTCGATGTGGAGTTTCCAAACGGCTCGTAGGTGTACTGAGTCTGCAGAACACCGGCTGAATCCGTCAGGGCGATTGTGCTGCCCAGGGCGTCGCTTAGGAGAGTTCTCGTTCCGAGGCTGTCGGCCCGACTGAAATACTCATCAGTCTGTAGGCCGGTCATCAGATTAGCGGTTGGTGTACCTGCTGAGAGTTCCTGCACTGGATTGGCGCCGTCGTAAAGGAAATCTGTTGTCACGCCGGTAACCGTCTTCCGAGAACGCCGCCCGCTAGGGTCGTACTGGAAACTCCCCGTGACCCCCCCGCTGATCCCAGCGAGCACATTGCGAGCATTCCAGGTGTAGCTGTTGGTCCCATCTGACGTCAGGTTCCCGTTGGCATCATAGGTGAGCGTTGTTCCGGCCCAAGTGGTCAACTGGTTGGCTGCGTTGTAGGAGGCCGAGGCCACTGCTTGAGGCAATCCCGTCCGTGCAGCGGTGCCGCTCAGTTCCGTTCTGCGCCCAGCCGAATCGTATGCATAGTTCAAGCTGCCCAGGTTCGTTTGCCCCAAGCTGTAGCTGATGCCGGTGAGCCGGGAAGCGGAGTTGTAGCTGTAGGTCCCCACCACGCCGTTGGGGAGAGTGATGGAAGTGCGTCGCGACCCCGCATCGTAGGCGATCGACACGGTGGATGAACCTTGGGTGATGCTCGTAAGCCGGTCGGCATTGTCGTAGGCGTAGCTGACCGACGGCTGACCCAGAACCGTCATGCCCGTTCGCCGGTCAGCTCCATCATAGCTATAGCTCACCGTGCCGTTGGGCGTGACCTGGTTTGTGAGGTTATCGCGGCCGTCGAAACTCAGCGTGATGGTGCCAGAGATCGAATCCACAAGCGAGGAGATCCGGTCGGCCCCGTCCCAGGTTGCACTGATGGTACTCTCGTAGGTCGTCTGACCGCCGTTCACCACCGTCCCGAACCCAGCGAACGTCGGCCGGTTGAGAGGGTCATAGCTGAAGGTGGTCACCTTCCCCCTGCGGTCGGTGGAAGTCGTCAGGTTTCCCGCCAGGTCGTAGGCATAGCTTTCCACCACAGTAAGAGGATCGGTTCGCGTCGCGAGCCTGTCCATGCTGTCGTAGGTGTAGGTCGTCGCGTTGCTTCGCGCGTCCGTTAGCGTCAGCAGGTTACCGTTGCCGTCGTAGGTGAGTGCCGTCTGGCCCCCAAGCGGATCGGTAACGCGGGTGAGGAGGTTCAGGGCGTCGTACTCGTATCCCGTCACTTTTCCTGTGGGATCTCTTACACTTACGATTCGGCCAGCCACGTCACGAGTAACCGCAGTAGTGTTAGCTTGCGGATCCGTGATGCTCATCAAATCCCCCACCTCGTACGAGAATCCATAAGTATTCAGGAGCGGATCGCGTACGGTGAGCACCTGACCAGCCGCGTTGTAGGTGAGCACGACCTGGTTGTTCAGCGCGTCCGTGACGCTGGTCAGGTTGCCGGCAACGTCATGGCCGAACGAGATCGTGTGGTTCAAAGGGTCGGTGATGCTCGCGATCTCGTTAAAGACCGGCTCGTAGGTTGCCGTCGTGGTGAGAGCGTCCGGTGTGCCCGCCAGCCGCGTCAGGCTGAGCACGTTCCCCTTCGCGTCGTACGTTAGAGAAGTGGTGCGACCGATCGGATCCAACACACTCTCGATGAAGTGGCTGCTCGCCTGCCGCGTGTAGACGATGACCTGTTGCTGCGGCGTTCCGTATGCGAGGCTCTCAGTCAAGGCGTAGCCCGCGGAGTCAAACGTTATCCTTCGAACATAGCCTCTAGGGTCAGTCACATCAGTCTGGGTCACTTTCCCGGAACCATCCAGAGTGTAGGTGAACTGGTAGGTAGCACCGTCTGCGAGGGTCTGCTTTTTGACTCTCCCGTTCACGTCGTATTCATTCGTAAGGAAAGTTATCGAGCGTGGGTCTTGAACGGTCAGCATCCTGTCTGCGCCATCGTACGTGTAATTCGTGACACCACCCTTTGCGTCAGTCACACTTATCAGGCGTCCCGATCCATCGTATGAGTAGCTCACTGTCCGGCCAATGCAGTCCTTAGCTTGAGTAATACGGTTGTTACCGTCGTAGCTCAGCTCAATCCAACGCCCGCTTGGAGATGTAATCTTAGAGATGTTGCCTGTTTGTCCATTTGTCCTCGTAATGGTCACTTTATTCCCGTACCGATCCACAATTGCTTGGAGCGGGGAGCTGTCCCCGAAAACTAACGTGAAACCGTTTTTGAGCTTGAGGTCCCAACCTCTTCCGTTCCACGAAATCCTCGATTTGTAGAATATAGATGGAGAGCCCGTATGCTCAAGGACAGCGTCCGTAAAACTGGTCCCGGGAGAGATCCGAGTGTAGTGAATCTTCCCACCAGCAGGAAGTATGAGATCGACTTCCGTGTACTGGTTTGCCGAGTACAGAAACATGGCATATGGATGTGTTGAGCCGCGCCCAAAGGGCCGGTTCGCGCTGTCGTTCTGTCGGTAGGTACGAACGAGGGAGATCGGGATGGTGTCGGATACATCCAGGTCAGTCTTTTCATACACTAGAAGGCCCGTCGACACATCTATAGGGTCGCCGAACAACTTATCAAGTAGCGCTCCGATCAAAGCAGGTATATCCCCAGCATTAAACATCGCCCCGGTGAATTCGTAGATCGAAACTCCAGGGTCCGGGACGACCTGTTTCCCATCGGCAGCAACCTTTCCCTCCCCATAGACGTACCATCCCCTACCCTCGGGATCGTAATGCCAGAAATTCCCTCGTGTTCCAGGCTCCTCGTGTCGGTAATTCGGGTAGATCAAGCGGGCGCCGCCCGGGCTGTACCAGCTCGCGTTGTATACGTACGCTCCGCCAGGCTGTATGGTGAAATAGATTGGTACGTAGATGTTATCTGGGAGTGGAAAGGGGGTGCGGTCTGTTGGGATCGGGGTAATGCTGATTTCCGTGACTGGTTGCCCGTCACGACCACGGATGATGGTCTGTGGAGGAATATGCAACTCAAGCCCGGGAATCAGCGGGGTAGTTACCACTGTCTCCTGGACGGTTGGACTAGGGATTCTGATGCGATGGGCTTCGTCGATGCGCGGAAGCCAGATTGTGAACGGAAGCGCACTAGTCTGTCCGCCCACGACCTCGATCCCAGCTTCGTAGACGCCATGGTTTCTTTGGGAGTGACCGGATGCTGCTCCGTCGATGACCAACTCATGATGCCCCGGTTCCAAGTCGGCTAGGAGGAATCGTCCTGTCGCGTCTGTCACCGTGCGATGCTCATCAATTTCTAGTGAAACTCCCTGGATTGGATGACCCTCAAGTGTGAGGACCTGCCCCGCAATGGCGGTAACGCCTTCACCGGCCTTTAGCGGGGGAAGGCTCTGCCAGGAAGATTCCTTGTACCCGGTACGCCATCCATTAGGGGTGTCGGAACTCGGTTTCCAGATGTCTGACTGACCTTCAGGATCGACGGTGCTAAACGAGAATTCGAACTCAGCCGGAGCATTTCCCGGCTTCTTTCCGTCCGCGTAGTATTGGGCATGATAGGTTGTTCCAGATGCGAGAGGCTTTTCCGGGTTAAGGAACACCAGCATTCCACCCTCGGCGAGCACCACTTTCGAGGGTTCGGCACCGTTAGGGCCTAAGAGTTGGAACTCGGCGCTGCTGAATGAGGCCGGCATAATAGGCCGAGAAAATCGGATGGCAATAATCGTGTCAAGCGACACTTTCGATGCTCCAGTCGTCGGGAAATTACCGGCGACCAAAAGCTCTTCCGATCCACTCCCACCTGAAGGTGCATCACCCCTGGCCACCATCTTCTTGTCCCAGGGATCTAGCTCCTCGTAATAGGCTAAAGCCAGGGCAGCAGAATCTTTGCCCTCGGATATGAGAATCCGCCCATTCGGTTCTAGTACGGCTTTGTGATCAAGACGCCCCGCGTGGAGTACCGCTTCAATCGTTGCGACCTGACCACCCTTTGGATCGAAAATCTCGATGCTTGAGATTCCATTGTCGGTACTAGATTGGCCTCCAATGAAAACAACGCTCCCCTCCGTAATGAGGGTTGCCGTGTGATGAGCACGGGGTTCCATCAAAGCCTGAAGGATAGGAACCACCTTCATGCTTGCGGCATCTAGAATCTCCATGGACCCTAGCGACTTTCCGTCCGGACCGATGCCGCCAGCAATCAATATCCTGCCATCAGAAAGAATGGTCGCTGTATGCCAAGCGCGAGGAGTGAGGAGAGTCGCTGCCGCGTCTCGCATCTTCAGAACCCCAGCTGCGCCAACCGCAATGGATGACGTTGCTTTTCCATCCAGAAGCCCGCCTATCGCGATTACTCGCCCATCTTGGAGGACCGTTCTTGTCTGACCGATTAATATCCCGCGCTGATCTTCTGATGGTTTATTGGGAGCAAGATTCTCCCGCCCGAACGAGCTAGCCAAGATGCCCAGTGCAATGCAAACGCAGACGATGACCGACGTGATCCAAAAACTTTGAATTCTACGCATCGCTGAATCTCCCCACTCCAATTCTAAGGAGAAGCTGGTTTTACTTTGAGGCTTCCAGTATTTGCACCGCTCGGGTCGATGTTTATCGTATAGGTCCCAGTGGACGGAAGTGTCTGCTGAGCCAAATTGAAACTGCTTCCGCTCGAACTTGTAGACGTCAGCGTGGTTCCGTCCGGCTTCATGAGCTTCACTGTCACGAGCCCAAACGTGTTATTCGTGACTTGCACGGTGACCAGCTGAGCAGAGTTTCCAGTGAACGTGACGTTGCCGTTCTGTCCTGGAGTGCTGAGAGCTACCGTGACCGTGGCGCCGTTGATCGTGGTTGACCCTGAGAAATCGGCGGGGACATTGTAGAGAGTCAGAGTTGTACTTCCTGTATTGGTGCCCGTGGGATCCACAAGAATCGTGTAGGTCCCAGTAGCTGGAAGCGTCTTGGTGTCGATGAAACCACTCCCAGTGAACATTCCCGTTGGAGAAACGAGAGTTGAGCCGTCTGGATTGGTAATAGACACGTTGTAGACCGCAATTGTTGAGTTGGTCGTTCTAAGGCTAATTCGCTGGTTCTGAGTCCCCGAGAAGGTTCTGGTGCCATTCTGACCTGCCGTTCCGAGGGTGACAGTCACCGCAGATCCGCCGGCGGTGATTGTGCCAGTCGAGTCTGCCGGAACGTTGTAGAGGGCAAGGGTCGTGCTTCCTGTGTTGGCCCCGGATGGATCAATCTGGATTGTGTAGGTTCCTGCGCTCCCCAGCGTTTTCGTGTCAATGAACCCGCTGCCTGAACCCATGGTGGTCGAGACGAGCGTTGAGCCATCGGGATTCCTTATCGTCACATAGTAGAAGCTGATGGTGGAGCTTGAAGCGGCCAGGCTGATTCTTTGGCCTGAGGTGCCCGAGAATGTCAAAGTTCCATTTTGACCCGGTGTGCTCAGGGTTACCGTGGCAGGTGAACCTCCAGCAATGATGCTTCCTGTTGTGTCAACTGGGACGCTATACATGGTGAGCGTCGTGTTGCCGGTATTTGAACCTGAAGGGTCAATCAAGAGGGTGTGAGTACCCGAGGACGACAGCGTCACCGGCTCGACAAATCCGCTCCCCGTGCCCAGGAAGGTAGGTGCGCCAAGACTGATACCCTCAGGATTTAGGTAGGAGGCATAGTAGGAGCCAATTGTTGAATTGGTGGCCTGCAGGCTGATCCTCTGAGTCGCACTTCCCGTGAAGGTCAGTCTGGCATTCTGGCCAGCGGTGGGAATGGTCAGGTTTACTGCTGAACCGCCGGGTGTGATGCTACCAGTCAGGTCTTGGACAGTTTGGGGATTCAGACCGATGCTCCCGGTATTAGTGCCCGCCGGGTCGACCAGGATTGTATAAGTCCCCGTGGTCGGTAGTGCTCGCGTATCTACGAAACCCGACCCTGTGCCAACGTTGGTAGTTGTCCCAAGCTGGGTCCCGAACGGGTCGAAGATTGAAATGGCTGTCGATGCTATGGTTGAGTTCAACGTCTTCAGGCTGATTAGTTGACCTGCCGTTCCCTCAAAAATCATCAGACCAACCTTGTTTGCGGCAGCAATTGTGGCAGTGCTGGTCCCCCCGATGGACATCCTTCCGGTGAAGGAAACTTCGGTCGCGGTAAACGATGGTGGCGGAATGAAGAAATCACCCGTGCTGACCACCTTTCCCGAAGGGGCAGTCACCGTAATGTGCGAGGAGGTTGCAGCAGTCGGAACGGTAGCCCCAATACTTGTTGCAGTCGAAGAGGAAACCAGCGCGAGCGTCAGGTTAAATCGCACCGCGTTGTTCGCCGGTGTAGTCGAGAAATTGGTGCCGCTTACAGTCACAGCAGTACCGGGAGCCCCGATAGTCGGGTTGAATCCCGTAATCGTCGGGGCAGAGGCCGCAGCGGTAACCGTGAAGGATGCGGTGCTTGTGGCAGAACCTCCTGGTGCAATAACTTGGATCGCCCCAGTGGTCGCGCTGCTGGGCACGCTGGTCGTGATCTGCGTGGCGGTCGAAGCCGACACAGTGGCAGTCACTCCATTAAACTTGACTGTGTTCTGGCTCGGCGTGGTACTGAATCCAGTGCCGTAGACAACTACTGAAGTACCAACGGGTCCGCTGTGAGGACTGAATTCCACGACGGAAACCTGGGCTGAGCTGTGCCGCCCGATAGAGAGAATGTTTCCGACAGCGTCATAGGTATAAGTGGCAGTATCTCCGGAGGGATCGACGACCGCTACGAGCCTTCCAAGCTCGTCATAAATGTATGTGATCGGAGACTGACTTTGAGCGAACAGGGTCGAGGCAATCGCAAATGCCAGCAAGCCTAAGAGACTTCTGCCTATCCGCGTCATGGTTTTTCCGTTTGGAAGTGAATGGGTTTAGAGAGTATCGACGGAGGTGGAGCGATTGGGACCGCTTCACTCCTCGCAGAGTTCAAGTCCATACGGCTGTCCTCGCATACAACCGAAAGCTTGAATGGCTGAGAAGATCACAAAGACTGTGAGGGGGAATACGCCTAATCAGAGAGTGTGTCTAGGACCGAAATCGGCACATTCGCTAATCAATCGGAATCGCTGCCCAATCGAATAGCGCTCGGAGGCTTCCCGTAGGCTCGCCGAAATGCTCGCCTAAGAGAGGATGCATCGGCATAGCCGGCTTCCTGAGCCAACTCCTCCACCGATTCACACCCTTGCATTAGCCTAGGAATCAGCGCCGCAAGAACCAGCTTTCGCAGCTGACGCATCGGTGAGGGAACGCCTTGCTTTCGGAAAAGGCGCAGAAGATGGTCACGGTTCACGCCAAGATGTGAGGCTATTTCGTCAAGGCTCCACTTTTGAGCCGCCGCGGCCGGCAGGAGCAACTGAGCCATTCGAAGTCGGACCACGGGAGAAAGGTAGACTCTGGACCGCGGGCAGTGTCCTATCGTTGCTGATGTGGCGGCTGTGATTGGAACGGATCGAGACTCAGAACGCTTACTCGCTTCAGGCATCGGCTTCCCCCACCGATATGCTCAAAGGATGCAAGGCAATGGGGATGCCAAGTCAGGACGACGACCTCTGCGAGGGTCCACAACATGTTTGGTTTCTTAGTGATATAGCAATCGGTGCGGGTGTGCCATCGATCTCATTCGGGTCTTTGCTGTGAGGCGAGGGAAGACAAGAGTCGCAGAGCGGAAGCAGAAGCACTTATTGTTTCAATAACTTACGGACAGTCTCACGTTTTTTGGTTGAGACTTTCGAACTTGCTCGATGAAACTCTCTGAGTCGTTGAGACTTCGAGAATCTCGAGTCTCAGCAGAATCTCTGGAATTGAGCATGAGATTTCGGCGAGACTTTCGCGACCTCCACTACTTCCCATGGCCGCAGACAGGCCGGTTGGGGATTTTGTTGCTGCACTACTGCATCCGGGTCATCTTAGATGACCTCCGGTAGTTGCCCCGAGCCAATAAGCACTCTGCCTGAACTCTGCGCCTGAAACTTCTACGGCGTCGCATCCTTCTGCGGCCTCGGATTGTTCAGTCGCGGTGGATTCCCAGGGAGGCGAGCGAGTCGCTGTACAAGCGCCTGGAGGTTGGTGAGTTGTGCTTGTAGGGTCGCCACTTGCTGCTGCAGAGCGTAAACAAGGGACATGTCGGCAGGAGTACCGGGAGGACCTTGCGGACCGACAGACCCTTGGATGCCATCAGCGCCTGGTGGACCCTGGGCACCTGGAGGCCCTTGCGGTCCAGGAGGTCCAATCGGGCCCGGAATGGGTGGCGGAAGGAACGCAACGAGCGCGTCGCATACATCCCCGATGCCATTTTCGTCCAAGTCGGTTTGAGATGGGTTGTACAGCAAGGAGCAGTCGTCGCAAGCATCACCCAATCCATCTCCATCTTGGTCCAGCTGCAAAGGGTCGGAAACCAACGGACAGACATCACAGGAGTCAGTTATTCCGTCTCCATCCTGGTCTTGAGTCATGCGGAATCTCCCGTCGATCTCGGACGCGCTGAGTGCCCGGCTGTAAAGAGTCACCTCGTCCACTGATCCTTGGAAGAACTGTATGCAGTTCCCGCTGCAAGCCAAAGGCTCAAACCAAGCCCCGAACTGGAGAGAGAAGCAGTAGCCGAAGCCTGGACGACAGGGGAAGCGGTTCGGATTGCGAGCTAGACCGTCCTCCGACTTGTCCAGGACACCATCGACGTACAACTTCACGCTGGTGGAGCCGTCATCGACTACAGCGACGTGATACCAGTGGCCGAGTTCCCACGACGTGCGAGAGGAGTAGTGGTTGTTTCCGTTGAAGAACAATAGCGGCTGGCTTTGACCCTGCCACCTGATTCCATAAGCCGCGTTCTTCAGGATGAAGTAGGACGGGGCATCTGACATCGGCATGAACCACGCTTCAATGGTGAACGGCTGGTCATTGTCGAAGAAGATGCCGGGCGCATCCGGTATGTCGATGTAGTCATTCACGCCATCGAAGCTGAATGCCTGACCTATCCTGCCAGCACTAAAGGTCGCACCGTCTACCAGTGAGCCAGAATTGCTGCCAGCAACGTCCAGGGCGGTTCCGTCGGCAGGCCAATAGCTCACAGGCACTATGGAATTACAGGTGGCAGACCCTGCATCTGTCGCCCCCAGTGCTAGTGCCGTCATCAGGAGGAACACGGCCCTAACCAGGACGCACGAGCGACTCCAAAGAATGCCATCCTTTTGCCTTCTCATCCTGTCCCCTTAGCTGTGCTTACCACGTAAATGCGCCGTACGAAGTTGCGTCCCTGCGCCCGACTAGCTCCGTCCGCCAGCTTTCCAGGCTTTCACAAACTCTTCAGTCATCCGGTCAACCATTTTCTTTCCCGACTTCGCTGTATTGGCCGACCGTTCGTGATCCGTGGTTGACCAGAGCCGCTGACCGCCGCTCTGAAGAGTCAAAGATCCTTCACAGGTGGCGTAGTGGGCAAAAGTCCACGCACTGAATCGTTGCGGGCCGCAATCGACGCCGACTATCAGTAAGGCATCGTAGCCGACGCCTGACGGATTAACCGCTGGCCCCCCTTCTCGTCCAATAGTCTCCTCTGCGTTGGCGCGTAATACCTCGGTCGGTGCCCTGACGAAGATCGTACGGACTTCGGCAAGAGATTTCGCTACAAGGCCTGCCGGCTGGTTCCGGTCCGTATCTTGGGTAGGCTCCAGTGGAGCAGTGCCAGCGGGGCGCTCAATCATTGCGCCGATCACTTCTTGGGGTACGCCCGCTTTCTGCAGGTGGACCAAGCCGGTGGTAGAGACATCAAAGGCCGTGGCGGAGTGCTTGATTTTCGAGATGATGATGGATGGGGCAAGATGCTCAGTAACCATCTCGATTACATCTGAGTTCGAGAGAACCTGGACTTGCTGTTGGGAAGTGGTCGTACCAGGTGGGATGACTTTCACCGCAGCTCTCGCTGGTAACTGTGTACCCGTCGCCAGAATGATTCCTCCCACCACAGAAAGCACTCGTAAGTTGTGCATTTGTACCTCCTTGAGTCCGCAGCGGGAATATATGGTCGTGAACCTGTAGCGTCCAGTTGCAGGGTAAGTGTGACCAGGGTTCCTCCTTCAGGGAAATACGAGGTTGGCTCTCGTTAGCTCGGGTACCAGCTGACCCCGTGCGGTTAACAGGTAGCAGATTCACAGAATTACGGCCTGCTCCGAGAGGCAAACCTGTGCCCTACGCGTTGGGTAGGAAAGACCCTGGACCATGCCTCCCCGTCAGGAGTGATCTACCCTCAGCAACACCCCTCCTGGCCTTGCCACCGATTTTTCGGGGCCCGGCTAGTGCATAATTGCGGAAGTTTTGGAGGTAAAGGTGAATGGTTCGAGCAGTCTGTCATGATTCGAGTTCTCCTTGGTATTGGCGATGACTCATTCCAGTGGCTTCTCCAGCTTCCAACATCGCGGGAAATCCGCACCATGTTGTGAGCTTCATCACCTCACCATGGAGATGGTGACGGTCCCGGTGATTTACGGCCTTATCTACGATTCGCCTAAATTCCTCAAATCTAGGCAGAGCTTCCCGAATGCGGCAGAACCAATTCGCGCCGGGTGTGTGGTCGGGCTGGGGTCGATCTCTGATCAGGAGGACCGAGTCTGAGCCTGCCCTGCATGCACGGAGGCCTGGGAAGCCTGGATAAAGGGTCAGGGCGCCTGAGGTTGTGAAGGCGGTGGCGAAGGAAACCATTCCAGCGGTCGCTACTGCGAAGGGTGCCCTTGGTACACCTGATGCCGACTACAGCAGCAGTCGACATCCTTATCTAAAGAAATAACAATCTCCACCAGAGAAGAGTACGAGAACCGTCAACCAGTCATCACGAATAGTAAGAAGGAGTGATGAAGCCCCTGAACCGGATGCCTTGGAGCTGAATATGACGTCCATCGAGTGGGGACCCTTCGTGACGATGGGGTTGGCCAGTATTGCCGGTCTATATGTGGGTCTTGCGACAAAACTCGGGCCCCGGAAGCCGGATGACATTGGATACATTCTGAGACGAACGGGCAAATACGGTGGGCTCATGATTGGGATCGGGGGGTCTATCATCACGCTATTCAATCTCCTGAAGGTGCTCATCGCTCGTGAAGGTGGACAATGATGAATTTGTGTAGTCGTCCACTTTGAGGATTCCGCGAGTCCGAGATAAAGAGAATGGCTGAGTTCAAGTCGTGGATGGACTTTAACAGCTTCAAGTATAGAACACAGCAGCAGAACAGGTACATTCGGACACCTGAGGATCAAGCGTTTTTCGATGCCATTCTCGCGACGAGCCAAACACGACAGCATGTGATACCCACTGAGAAGAAACTGTGGCGGGCTCAGATCGGATGTGAATGGGAGACGATTGAGCAAGACGGTGAATACATCGGCCAGGAGCCTGCCCCATTTCCCCCCGAAAGGATGGTTCCCAAGAAGTATGAAGCAGCGGAAGGAAGGGGAAACCCTCAAGGCATTTCCTACCTATATCTCGCCATCGAAAAAGAAACGGCGATGTCCGAGGTGCGACCGTGGTTTACGGCACACATTACAGCGTCGGAGTTCAGAACATTAAAAGCCCTCAAGCTGGTAGATCTCTCGAGCGACGAGGAGAGCCTGCGCTACCTCTTTGAAGAGGGGGAACTGGACGCCGCGGGCCGGGAGGAAGTCGTTTGGGGGCAGATCTGCGCTGCGTTTTCGCGCCCCGTCATCAGAAGTGACAGTCGAGCTGATTACATACCAACTCAAATCTTGGCTGAGCTATTTCGTGTGAACGGATTGGACGGGCTCGTGTACAAGAGCGTATTGCGACAAGGCGGGAAGAACGTCTTACTCTATGATCCATCAGTAGTTGATCTGTACCGCTCCAGAGTTTTTCGGGTCAAGGAATTGAGTTATCAGTTCGATGAAGTCAGCACGCCCTACGATTATCGTCTCCGAAGCAAGGACGATCGGGTGGAGGGGAGCTGATTCAGAATTCATGTGGAATTGCGCGTCGGATAACTCGACGGACTGCCTCAGCGCTGAACAGCGTGGGTGAGGCGTCGTTTCGCAAGTATTGGGTTGAGAGGATACGATGATTGAGAAGGCGGCAATCACCTGCCTGTCTGCGGCCAGCGGACGGCTGAATCGATGCCCGAGAACGCGTGCCTCCATTTCTACAAATGTCCGCGATGCCTCACGCTCCTTCGGCCGAAGCCGGGGGATTGTTGCATTTTCTGCTCTTACGCTGATGTGCTTTGCCCACCTCGCCAAGGTGAGGCAGAAGTTTGCTGAACCCCGCCTGTACCCCCGCAGGACAGCAGGGCTCAATGGGGACTGAATTGGAGCTCGGTTGGCGTGGGTAATACAGAATAATCCCCGGGCGATTCCTGGGATAAAGCATTTCGATCCTTCATCGCATACCATGGAGTATCGGTGCCTGAGAGGCCGAGGTCGCATCAACTCGAGGAGGAGTCACGAAGGGCGTTTGGGCAGGCGATTCCTTCATCATGGGTACACCGGCCAATCCAGCCAGATTACGGAATTGACTTTGAGGTTGAGCTCTTCAAGGATAATGGCAGTGCGACTGGAACAAAATTCTACGTCCAGCTAAAGGCAACCGAAAAGAAACGATTAGAATTGGCGTTGGCCATTCCACTCCGGAAGGACACCGCGAGCTATTTCCAGTCGCTTCCTGTACCGGTTCTGATTGTTCTTTTTCACGCCCCCACCAATCAACTATTCGCTAGATGGTTTCATGAGTACGATTCCTTCCACTCCAGGAGGGGAGCAAAGCACTTTACCTTTCGCCTCTCGAAGGACAATCTGTGGCTCGCCAGTACACCGAAGACACTGCAGGCCGATTTGGAATTCTTTGCAAAGATCGGAGGATTAGGAGGCGAGAGACCCATAAGGTTTTACATTGAAGCAACTGCCAATCGTCTCCATGGGTATGCGGCCGGTCTACTTATTGCGAAGATACGAGAATTGGCGCCAAGTCATCTTGTTCAGATAGTTTCTCAGGGGCGGCCACGGTCTGCTCATTGTGCACTGATACTGTCGCCGCGGCGGATACAAATAAGTCTCGGTGGCTACAGAACCTTGAGCCTGCACAACTACGGAAAGAAATTCACAAAGTTTGAAGTACTCGAAGAATACCCAAGGGATGTACTCATCGGCCTGGCTCTTGTCCTAGCTAGAAGTGGGCGCCCTGATGTAGCCGTACCCATTCTAGAAAAGCACGCAGGTAAGGCTAAATGCACCCAGGATTTGGGCATCTCGGGCCTCGTCGGGAAATGTCTGGCACACGTCAGAAATGTACAGGCAGCCCTAACTATCGCGGAGGAGATGTACCACGACGAGAGGAAGTGGAACGCTGCAGCTATCATGTTCGGTTCTGTAATTCTGAGTGCTGCTCCACTATCTCAAGCTGAAGATCGCGAAGTTCGGGCATTCTGGGAACGGCGGATTGTACAATTCACACAAGCGAGGTCGGCGGAGGCGGAGGCTACTGCTCACTATAACTTCGGCAACTATTTGCGGTCGGTGGGGGTTCGCGAGTTTCGTGCGGCAATCCGCCACTACCGGGAGGCTGGAAAGTTGGACCCTGATTACAGGGGTCGCTCGTACTTCTGGATGGAACTGGGAGGAACGCTCTTTCTAGCCGGAAAGTACAAAATCGCCGCGAGATTCTATGAAAAAGCATTCGAGCTCGGTGGGCATGTGAGTTCCCAGCTGGCTGATGCTCTGATGTACGCTGGAAGATACATTGATGCAAGGCAGATATTTCAAGCCGAGCTGACCAGGCGTGACCCGAGGCAATCGGCCCTGAGTTGTGAGACGCGCCTGAAGGCGCGCGCCCTCGACGTTATCTGCAATACGGTCAGCGCTCAGCAGGTTCGGCGAAGCCGGACAGCTGAATCGATTGCACGCCGGGCGGCAGAGCTCGTGGGGGCTCAGCGAGAGAGTTTGGCTCGTGAAGCCTTAAGCTGCGACGCTCTGTGCGCGCAGGCGTGGATCGAGCTGGCACGTGCAATGAGGGATTCGGAGCGTAGTGAAGACTACTTCGAGATGCTTCTGGTCGCGTTCGTCTTGGCACCTGAACATCCCAGCTTGTGGGCAATCGTGCTTGGGAGTGGCCTGAATGTTCCCGTGGCGAAGCCGTACTTGGAAGACATATTTGAGCTGGCTTACCGAAGGCAGGGAGAGGGTCTAATTTTTTCATTTGCTGAAATGGCGCGAGAGGGGCTCAGACCAGACATGGCTCAGCAGGTTATCAACTTACTCACTTCCATCAGCGGAGAGTTGCAGGCGTCTCCGGACAGCCCTGTAATCAGGATACTGGGAACGGGAAACGAAGTGAAAGAGATTAGACTTCACCGTAGCCAAGGTGACCCCGGGGAGAGCCAAGGAGGCAGTAAGTGACCCTGTACATCATCCACCTGATGGCGATCCTAGTTCTGACTCCTGTCACCTGTTGCTGACCTCGCAGCAGGGTCGCCATGTCGGGGCAATGATTCCGGAACTTCAGATGGCAAGGATTGCAAATTGTTCCATAGTTGTTCTTGATGATTCCAATTGGTATGGTCCACAAGGGATCGGAGGCCGTGACCGGTGATAGTGTCTCCGCTCAACGCAAATCGCGGTCTGTTTAGTATTGCCTCCTGAATCTCCGGTGCCAGCAGGAGCAGGTTCGCAATCTGCGTCATTCTCGCCCTCGCGATCCCGATCAATCTAGCCACCTCCGCACGGAAACCCCGCCTGTTTCACGAGCCACGCCTAAAGGGCCGATGCTGTCAGGGCGGAATTGCACATGGACGGAAGCCCACGATCGGCGAGAGGCCATCAAGTACACACCGTAGCACGCGGCGGGCACCTTCGACATCAAGGTCACGTGAAGCGTAATCAGAACATAAAAGCTCCTCGGTCAGGAATCCGTCGTGCTTCTCCCGTCTCTTGTTCTTCACGGCTGCCGCCAGAACCTTCGGATCCTGTGGTGACTCTGAGAGGATCGCTTCGAAATGCCCGATTATCCCGCGTTCGTCAACGCCCGACGCCAGCAGACAGGCCGCGCACGGCGCTGAAGTCACGTTGCACTGTCGGAGCAACGCCCCGATGGTATCCAGGACACGATCGCCAACCCACAGGAATACGTGACAATCGTCGCCGTGCTGAACGATGCGCCGCTCCATGAGCCGCAACTCGTGGAATGATTCGCGGCCCTGTGCGAACAGCTTCTTGGCACCAGAATCCAAGAAAGCAGGCACGTCATGACCGACGTACAGCCGGAACATCTCCTCGCGAACCCGGTCGTGAACTTTGGCACCCCCACCGAAGTACCGGGGGGGCGAGCCTCCCCGAGCCGGAACGACAGAGACTCTCTTCTGCTCCTCGTCTACATGCTGCACTGTCCAGCGACGGCCCCCAAAGATCAGCATCTGCCCAGGAATGAGGGCATGATTGATGGGAATTGAGCCCAGCGGGCGGCCCTCGTGCTCGATCCTGTACTCCTCGTCCGTGACGAATGCACTATAGAAGTCATAGTTGTTGACGAGGCGCTCGCCCTGTTCCCCGAGCAGCAAGATACCCTCGGACGACTGGACAAGCAGACCGTTGGCTGCGAGCGACCTCAGGAAAACAGCGAACATTGCGTCGTCGATTCCCTGGAACGGACCGCTCTGGCAAAGACCCTGCCAGAGGTCTTGAGCCTTCGCCCCACCGACCTGTGCGATCGCAGACAGCGACTGCTGGACAAGGGTTGAGAAATGGAGGGCGCTCGGGATGGGGGGCTCACACCATCCCTCAACCAGAAGACCAACCATGGCGGCGGCCTCGAACGTTTCCAACCGCAGCGTATCCAGGACCGGAGTGTCTGAACTGATTTCGGGTTCGTCGATGTAGATCCTCAGAACTGCCGGTTCGCCTCGTCGCCCCGATCGCCCGAGACGCTGTCGCATACTGGCAACAGACGGCGGCGAACCGACCTGAGCGATGGTCTCAACATCCCCGATGTCAATTCCGAGCTCCAGCGTCGACGTGCACACGGCGGAAACGGGCGTCTCGCCGCTCTTCAGCATGCGCTCGACATCCTCGCGGAGACCCTTCGACAGGCTCCCATGGTGGGGAAAGAACTCATTGGGGACGTTGCGGGCTTCACAGAGGGTGCGAAGTCCATCGGAATATTTCTCGACGGCAGACTTCTGATTGATGAATATCAGATTGCGTCTCCCGCGGAGGTTCTCGCAAATGTGCCCGACGATCTCTCGAAAGGCCGACGGCCCCATTTGTTCCTCAGACCTGTCTCGCCGCATCTTGGGGTCGATGTAACCGCGAAGCTGCAGCCGGACCTCCCCACCCCGTTCCGACGAGACGATTTGGCAAACGTGCGCTCCCCCGGCAGGGCGCAGGAACTCGGCGGCCATCCCCATATCGCCCAGCGTGGCGCTTAAGCCGATTCGCGGAACCCGCCGACGGAGAACCAGCTCGAGCCTGTGCAGAAGTGTTTGCAGCTGCCGCCCGCGCTCACTTCCGACGAATGCGTGCAGTTCGTCTACGACGATGAAGCCCAGACCCGCGAACAGGTTTCTGATCAGGGTTCCTCGCCGCACGAACATGGCCTCGAGCGACTCAGGCGTGATCAGAAGCAAGCCCGCCGGCTTCTTGAGCAAACGTCCCTTGTTCGCCTGCCCAACATCCCCATGCCAGCGGTGTATCGGGAGACCGACCGCCTCACCGATTTCCTCGAGGCGCCGATACTGGTCGTTAATCAGCGCCTTGAGTGGGCTGACCCCCATGACGCGGATCCCCGGAGCCTCCGCGGCAACCACCCGAGTCAGAATTGGCAAGATGGCGGCTTCCGTCTTTCCTCCCGCGGTCGCGGCAGAGATTATAACGTCGTGGTCCCCATCGAGAATCGCAGGAATCGCGCGCTCTTGAATGTCTCGGAGCGACGGCCAACCCTGCGTCCAGATCCAGCGTTGTAGAGCCGGATGGAGGCGGGCAAAAGCTTCCGATTCCGCTTTGCCGCTGTCAGAGTTTGAAGGTGGTGAGATCATCGTCCTTGGCGCCCGTTGTGGCAGATTGGCCGGAGCGACCGTCCTCGTTGTCCTCTTCGTCGAGCGGAGTCAAGTCGGGATTTCGATCCTCGGCAAGCGCTACGTTCCCGAGTAGCTCTTGCCAAGTTGTTCCCGGATTTTGTTCGAGAACCGCCAGAAGATCCAGGAAGGCTTTAATCGTGTTCCTCGGCGTTCTAAAATACGCCTCGCCGACCTTTCTCGAACAGTGGTCCATAAAGGCTTTGATGCCTTCGTCGTCAATCAGGTAGGCGGACGAGTCCCCGCTGGCTTGTACACTACGTAGTTTGCCCAAGAGTACGTATAAATCTTCCGGAGTAAGGTTCGAAAGATTGATTACTGGACCTGAAAGGTCGACCAGCCCACCCCGAGCAAAAGTGTTCTCGGCAAGACGGGACTGTAAGGCAGCGTAGCTGTACAAACCCCGCCGTGTATCGAGCACAGCGTCCGGCGTTGCACCCAACACGAACCCCACGCCAACGGCGATGCCCTGCAAGCTGTCGTTTAGGATCCTCAAAATCTGCTCGTAGTTCGCATTCCGCGCCTGGGTATGGGCGAGCTTGTACAGATTGACCAACTCATCGAGGCAGACGAGAAGCCCCGCGAAGCCCGCTAGCCGGGAGAAACGCGCTGTGAGCTTCAGATAGTCGTAAAATGTAGCGTCATCGACGATGGTCCTCACCCCGAGGGCCGCACGTGCATCGGTTCGCGTACTGAACTCACCGCGTAGCCAGCGAATCGCGTCGTTTTTCAGCGTGTCATTCCCCGTCTCGTGCCCTCGCCAGTAGGCAGCGACGACTTCCGCAAAATCGTAACCGCCCACTAACTCGGTAAGATCGTGGAGGCGCTCCTGGATGACAAGCTCCGGTTTCACCCCGCGCGTCTTCGCTTCTCCCAGTGCGGAAGTGACGAAGCGCTCCACGACACTCGCCAAAGCCCCGCCCTCGGGCTTAGAGCGTGTTGCCATATTGCGCATCAGCTCTGCGAAAAGGTTGCGGGCTTGGCCTCCGGTGGCGTGGAGCCGCCGATCGGGAGTTAGATCACCGTGAACTGTTACCAACCGTTTCTCCAGTGCCACAGAGCGAACGAGGTTCAGGAAGAATGTCTTCCCTGATCCGTATGCGCCAACTACGAACCGGATGGCCGAGCCACCGTCCCCAATCCTCTCGACGTCCTTGAGAACTGCCTTCGCTTCCTCTAGGCGGCCAACCTGAATGAGGTGCTGGCCCACTCGAGGAACTACCCCAGCACGCAACGATTGGATGATTGCGTCTCGTTCGCGCGGCCGGATCTTGGCGACATCATTCATCGGATCATCTCCCCGAGGACCCTGCGGTCAACCACGAGCGGATCTTCGTCCTCTACGAGAGGCTCGCCGACAGTCTCATAGGCCGCCTCGTTTATTCGGTCGATGGCCCCTTCGGGCATCAAGCTCATGGAGTCGGCCAACGCGTCGAACTCGGCTCGGGGCCAGGAGTCCTGGCCGGCAAGCCGCCGCAGAAGGACGGAGTGCGCGGCATCGAGACCAGTCACAATATCGGCAGGGGCGACCGCCGCCTGTATTCCCACCGGCGGCCCCCCTTCGTCCTCTCCGGAGAATACGTCTGCCAGCAGCACCGATACGGCCGCCGATTGCTGCAACTTCTTTTCAACCATTGCGATATTGAGCCGGATGCCCCCTCCTGGCCCAGCGCTAGTTTCGGTCCGCGGGGAGGGCACACCGAACTCACGCGGCCGCTCCAGAGGAGAAATGATAGTGATCGGCCCGGAGTCCACCATCTCGGTCGAAAGCGCATGAATGTGCTGGTAGAGACGGGAGGGATCGATTCCGATACGCTCGTAGATCTTTTGTAGGGTCCCGATCTCAGAGGTCGCAAGCGTACCATCGGCGCCAGCTACCGTCACAAGGAACTCACCCAGTCTCTCTCGATGGTCTCCCGACAACCCTTCAACGCGCTTCTTGATGCCGGAGAGGCTAGGCTTGGTTGCCGTCAACCATCGAAGATGAGCCTCGAGTCTTTCGCGCTCCGCTCGACCCAAGTTTATCGACCGCTCGAGATGGGCCAGGAGATGATCCTCTTCCTGACTGGTCACCGATCCATCCGCCAGGGCCACCAGCGCGGCAAGATGCAGGAGTTGTGTCGCTGCGCACTTTCCTTCAAGAGTCAAGGCCAGCGCCGAATTCGATTGCCGCTTTGATTAGTGAAAGATTTCCTTGACCAGTCTGCCTTGTAGTGGTACGTATGTAGTGTTACGGGGGAAGCTTGGTGGCCTACTTCCGCTGGGTTTTGAAAGACGGCAACCGATACGGCTATATCGTAAAGTCGGTCCGGCAGGACGGGCAACCGAGGCAGGAGATTCTTGAGTATCTCGGTCGGGAGCCCGCCCGCAGGAGGATAAGTAAGGCGAAGAAGCGATGGAAAGTGGGCACCCCATCCAGATTGGGGCGAGTGACCAGAAAGAGGAGAGTTCGGTGAGGACCTACAAGGAAACGAAGACGGGGCGGTGGTATGTCGATTACTTTTTCCAGGGAAGGCGTGTCCGCTACCCTGCTGGCGATACGAAGCGTGAGGCGGATCAGCTCAAGTCAAGAATCACCCTGGAAATCAACGCCGGAACACACGACCCGGCACAGACCAAGCGGGTGGTCCAGGGTCGGGACGATGCCTCGGTGTCGTTTGATGACCTGGTCAAGAGATTCCTCCTGGAATACAAGCCCAGGAGCGGGAGGAACGACTACTACAAGGAGCAATCCGAGGTCTGGCTCAAGTTTTTTGAAGGAAAGCGCGTCGCCGACATCACTGGCGCAGAAGTGGTGAGGATGCTGCATTCCCGCCTGGAGGACATCAGTGCTTCCACCGCCAGGAAGGAATTGGTATCCCTCAGCACCCTCTTTAGGTGGGCGAAGCGGGCGGGCCTTGCCTCAAACAATCCAGCGGATGCAGACAATGTCGAGCGCCCCCGCGAGATGTTCAACCCACAGGAGATCCGCTGGCTGACGGACGACGAACTAACTAAGCTGAAGCGGGCGAGTCCGGTATGGTTACGCGCCGTGATAATATGGGCGGCCGAAACCGGCATGGACAGGGGTAAGATTCGAAGTCTCCGCTGGCAAGAGCTTGACCTGGAACGACTTCAAGGTCGAGTCGTCGCGGGGCGCTTTGCTATGCAGCGCGGCAAGACCGGTAAACCTGTTCGCCAGGAATTGACTGACGGAGCAATGGAAGCCCTCAACTTGGCTTCAAAAACCAGGCATAAGGACGGGACGGTGTTTCTGAATGCCATTGGTCAACCGATCGAAGAAAAGGCCCTTGAGTGGGCAATCAAGAAAGCCTATGACGCGGTCGCAATCAAAGGATGTAACTTCCGGACCTTTCGGCACACCTTCGCGACGCGGGCCCTTCGTCGGGGAGTCCCCCGGGAGGTAGTGGCTATGATGATGGGCCACTCCACCGCCTTCATGACCGAAAGGTATATGCACGTCGCCGATGACCATTTGAAGGCGGCAGCCAAGGCGCTGAACGGACCAGAACGGCTGGGTGGCAGTCATATGGCAGTAACGCCCGATAGCCCAGGGAAAAGCAGCCAGCCAGTACCACAATCTAAAGTCCTTAGTAGCTGAAGTTGCATACCATGCGGAGAGGTACCGAAGTGGTCGCAACGGGCCCGCCTCGAAAGCGGGTTGGCGCCTAACCCGCGCCACGTGGGTTCGAA
>Ga0065707_10082055_pt1 | contig 23423 bp, 17 predicted proteins | sample SwiRhicommuniRL3_FD_59094 | JGI IMG/M metagenome (GOLD analysis project Ga0065707, IMG submission 59094) | Switchgrass rhizosphere bacterial communities from Rose Lake, Michigan, USA - RL3 v2 (version 2) | ecosystem: Host-associated > Plants > Roots > Rhizosphere > Soil | place: East Lansing...
GGCGAGTTCGATCGACAGCCACGCCAACGACCTGGCGAGGCAGATCCGCCGCTCCGCGGTGCTGGTCGCCAGCGCCATCGCCGAAGGCGCCGCCTGCAGCAAGCCCGCCGAATTCCGCCACCTGCTCAGCGCCGCTCGCGGTGCGCTCTGTGAGTTGGAAACGCAAGTCATGATCGCGACCGACCTGCGCATCGTCAGCGGCAACATTCCGCTGGAGAATGACATCGGCGAACTGCGGACGCTGTTGCTGGCGCTGATACGGAAGTTGTCGGAGAGTCGCGAGCGAGCGTGACGCTCACCTTCCTCCCCCGGTCGCCGGGGGAGGATCGAGGTGGGGGCGTCTCGTGGCTGCGTAGTCAGAGTTTGGTGGTGGCGGCGTCTTGGATTCCATGACGCCCCCACCCTGGCCCCTCCCCCGGAGACCGGGGGAGGGAATCTAAATCTACCGTCGCAGCCAAACTCCACTTTCACAGCAGGTAGATCACCGCCAGCAACCCCGTCGCCGTCATCGTCACCGTATACGGCAACGCCATCCACAGCATGCGCCCGTACGACAATCGAATCAGCGGAGCGAGCACCGAGGTCAGCAGGAACAGGAACGCCGCCTGTCCATTCGGTGTAGCGATGCTCGGAATGTTGGTGCCGGTATTGATCGCGACGGCCAGATGAGCGAACTGTTGCGGTGAAATCGCGCCTTCGAGCAAGGCGGCTTTCACCTCGGTGATGTAGATCGTCGCCACGAACACGTTGTCGCTGATGGCCGAGAGCACGCCGTTGGCGATGTACAGCATCGCAACCTGCGACTTGCCCTCCAGCTCGAGCACCGCATGCACCAGCGGCTCGAACAAGTGCTGGTCATGGATCACGGCGACGATGGCAAAGAACACTACCAGCAGGGCCGTGAACGGCAGCGCCGACTTGAACGCCTCTCCCAGCCGATGCTCATCCGTCACGCCCGCGAATGCCGTCGACAGCACGATCACCATCAGGCCGATCAGGCCCACCTCCGCGAGATGCAGTCCCAGCGCCACCACGAGAAGGATCGCGGCCAGTGCCTGGACCACCAGCACCGCAACCTCTCGCCGGCTGCGCCTGGCGGATTCGACGCGGGCATAGTCTTTCAAGACCTCCCTGACAGCGCCAGGCAGCGGCGTGCCGTAGCCGAACCATCGCAGGCGATCGACTATCGCGCAGGTCACCAGGCCCACGATCAGCACCGGCACGGACACCGGTGCGATCTGCAAGAAGAACTCCGCGAAATTCCAGCCCGCGTGCTTGGCGATGAGCAGGTTCTGCGGCTCGCCGACTTGCGTCATTACGCCGCCGAGCGCCGTGCCGATAGCAGCGTGCATCATCAAGCCGCGCAGGAAGGCACGGAACGCATCGAGGTCCGAGCGGTGCGATTCCTGCACCTCGATATCCGAATCGAACCGGTGCTCCGCCTCCGGCGGCTTGCCCGACGCAAAACGATGGAACACCTGGTAAAAGCCCGCTCCCACCGTGATCACGATGGCGAGCACGGTGAGTGCATCGAGGAACGCCGACAGCAACGCGGCCGTCGCACAGAAAATCAACGACAGCGCCAGCTGCGAGCGCAGGCCCAGCAGGATCCTCGTGAAAATAAAGAGCAGCAGGTCGCGCAGGAAGAAAATACCCGCGACCATGAAGATCAACAGCAGGATGACCGGCACGGCGTCGGTGGTTTCGCTGTAGACCGACTCGGGCGTCGTCAAGCCGACGAGCACCGCTTCGAGCGCCAGCAATCCGCCGGGCTGCAGCGGGTAGCACTTCAACGCCATGGCCAGCGTAAAAATGAATTCGAGCAGCAGCAGCCAGCCGGCGACGGTGTGGCCGTAGTCACCGCCGAACCACACGACCAGCGGATTCAACACCAGGAAGCCGGCGACGGCCAGCTTGTACCAGTTGGGCGCATGGCCGAGGAAATTGTGGACGAACGCCTGCTGTAACGAAGCAGGCGCCGGCGCGTCAGCTTGCAAGGGCCACCGGCGGCTGTTCAACCGGAGCCGTCAATACGCGCCACAATGTCTTGCCACCGCTCACCTTGTCGAGCGCCGCGAGCGATCGCTCGTGCGCAAGCAACTCATCTTCGGATGCGGCGATAACGACCAGCGCACCGCGCGGACGCGCAATGGCGCCGAGTTCGAGAACGATATTCCGGCGCGATTCCTCCGCTTCGCCGAGGATGAGAGCCGTCTGGCCGCCCGTCATCGCGAGGTAGACATCGAGCAGGATCTGCGCGTCGAGCAAGGCTCCGTGCAATTCGCGCCTCGAATTATCGACGCCGTACCGCTTGCACAAAGCGTCCAGGCTGTTGCGCTGTCCCGGATGCATCCGGCGTGCGAGCGGCAACGTGTCGACCACGGTGCACAGGTCGGCGACCTGCCGTACGACCGGCAGGCGCTTCAATTCATGATCGAGAAACGCAACGTCGAAGGCCGCGTTGTGAATGACCAGCTCGGCGCCTTGAATGAACTCGATCAGCTCGTCGACGATGCTGGCGAAGCGCGGCTGCTGCGCCAGGAATTCGTTGGTCAGCCCGTGAACCTGGATGGCGCCGCGGTCCACTTGCCGGTCCGGACACAGGTATCGATGGAAAGTGCGGCCGGTCTTGCGGCGGTTGACCATCTCGACGCAGCCGATTTCGATGATGCGATGGCCCTGTTCGGGTTCCAGTCCCGTGGTTTCGGTGTCGAGAATGATCTGTCGCATCAGCCTGCCACCGCCGCCTTGAGCGCATCGACCACCTGGACCTGGTGATCTTCGGTGAGGTACGGATGCATGGGCAGGCTGATGACGCGCGCGGCAGCGGCTTCGGATACCGGAAAACTTCCTGCGCCCTGCTGCAGCGAGCCGAACACGGGCTGCCGATGCAGCGGCACCGGATAGTGCACGGCCGTCGGAACGCCGCGGGCTTTCATGCCCTCTTCCACTTTCGCGCGGTTGGGCACTTCGACTGTGTATTGAGCGTAAACGCTGGTGCAACCGGCAGCGAGCGCCGGCGCCGTCGCACGTCGCGACGGATCCGCAATCCCCGCAAAGGCCTCGTTGATGAGTTCGGAATAGCGAGCGCCGATGCGAGCGCGCGCCGCGACTTCGTCCGCGAATATTTCCATCTTCGCCAGTAGCACGGCCGCCTGCAGCGTATCGAGCCGTCCGTTGATACCGAGCCGTGGATGATGATAGCGACGGTCCTGCCCGTGCACGCGGATCTCGGCCATGACTTTCGCGAGCGCATCGTCGTTCGTGAACAGCGCGCCGCCGTCGCCGTAAGCTCCCAGCGGCTTCGATGGAAAGAACGAGGTCGAACCGATCTCGCTGAGACCGCAGGATTTCCTGCCCTTGTAGGCGGCGCCGAAGCTCTGCGCTCCGTCTTCGATCACGGGCAGCTTGTGCTTGCGAGCGATCGCATTGATCGCGTCGAAGTCCGCACACTGGCCGTACAACGACACCGGCATGATCGCCTTGGTGCGCGGCGTGATCGCCCGCTCGATCAGCGCCGGATCGATGTTGTACGTCTTCGCATCGATGTCGACGAACACCGGCTTCGCCCCGGCGAGCGCAATCATTTCGCCCGTCGCGATGAACGTGAACGGCGACGTGATCACCTCGTCGCCGGCGCCGATGTCGAGCGCCATCAGTGCGATCAGCAGCGTATCCGTGCCGCTCGACGCGCCGATGCAATGCTTGACGCCGACATACTCCGCGAGCTTCTTTTCCAGCTCCACGGTTTCGCGGCCGAGAATGTACTGGCCGCTATCGAGGACGGCGCGAATGCGGGCGTCCAGGGATTCGCGAACGCGGGCGTACTGGGTTTTGAGATCGATGAAATCCATGGAGCGTTCTGTGTGGGCGACGGTTGGCGGCGGAGTGTAGCTCCAACGCATGCTCCGGGGACATGCTCCTGTAGCGTAGCGAAAGGTGCGTGTCCCCGATCTTCATCTGATAGCGAAGCGGCTCTCAGGATGCAGAATGGGGACATTCGACGCTGCCGCGACGAATGTCCCCGGATCAAGTCTTGTGGTCGCGGACTCGCGTGGTCGGCTCGATGAGCTGGCCGACGACCTTCTGGCGGAAGCGCCATCGCGGCCTGATGGGCGTCAGCGTGTAAACACGTTTGCGGGCCTTGAGCATGTATCCCCCCGCGAACATGGGCCACACCTGCTCGCCCGAGCGCTCGAAGATGCCCCGCGAGGCGGGCTTGGGCGAACCCCACGGCAGCGAGAACAGGTAGCGCCGTGCATCCACGACTTCGAATCCCAGCAACTTGAGCCAGTCGCGCAGGCGGCGTTCGCCGATCGTGCGTTCGAGTCCAGGCGGAAACCCGTCGCGGGCGAACAAGTGCCGCAGACCCCACAAAGAGAATGGCCGGAAGCCGATCACGATCAAATGTCCTTCACCGGACAGCACGCGGCCCACTTCGCGCAGGATCTCGTGCGGATCCGATTCGTATTCGAGCGTGTGGGGCAACAGCACGGCATCGACTGAATCGGACGCGATCGCGAGCGAGTCGGTCCGTGAGCGGATGAACGAATGCTCGCTGGAACGTGCCTCGCCGTGCCAGGCGAGAACGGTTTTGCGCTGCGTGCGTGCTTCGCTGAGCAGCGCCGTGTCGTCTCCCCACAAACCGATCTGCAACAGCTGCCAGCCGAACACCTGGGCCAGGGCTTCGCCGACGAGCTTTTGTTCGAGCGCGTAGAGACGGCCCCCCTGCGGCGAGGAACGCAGCCAATTCTGGAGCTCACGGGCACTGTGCTCGTTCATGAGCGGAGAATAACTTAATAGAGGGTCGTGGGGCGACGGGCCTGGGCCCATGGCAGGAAAACACGAAGAATACCGTGTTATTCAGCCTTTGCCGGCTCCGAACCTTGCCCCAGGCCCCGGCGCTCGACTTGCCGGCAGTGCTTGCCGCAGGCAGGCACTGCGTGTTTAATACAGATTGCGTAGTTGCTGCGGGTCGGCTTTGCGAAAACGATGCTCCAGGTCACCCCAGTACCGGCGTTCGCCGACAACTATATCTGGCTGATTCACTCGCCGCGCGACCGGCGGAAAGTGGTCGCAGTCGATCCGGGCGACGCCGCTCCCGTCCATCGCGCCCTCGCGGATCAGTCGCTCCAGCTCTCCGGCATCCTGCTCACCCACCACCACAACGACCACGTGGGTGGCGTAGCGAGCCTGCTACAACAGCACTCCGTCCCGGTGTTCGGACCTGCGTCGGAGCGGATTCCAGGCAATCCCAAGCTGATGCGTGAAGGCGACCACAGCTGGTTCGACGAGCTCGATCTCGACTTCCGTGTGCTCGACATTCCTGGCCACACGGCTGGCCATATCGCCTATACCGGCCACGAGGCGGTCTTCTGCGGTGACACCCTGTTCAGCGCCGGCTGTGGACGGCTCTTCGAAGGAACTGCGGAACAAATGGTCGGGTCACTGGCCAAACTCGCGTCCTTGCCCGATGAGACGCAGATCTATTGCGGACACGAATACACGATCGCCAACCTGCGCTTCAGCCTGGCGGTCGAGCCCGAGAACCGCGCAGCGCGCGAATATCTCGACGAATGCCAGGCAAAACGCTCGCGGCATGAGGCAACGGTGCCGTCGAACATAAGGCGGGAGAGGAATGTGAATCCTTTCCTCAGGTGTGATCGAAAGAGTGTGATACGCGCCGCGGAAGCAAGAGCCGGTAGAGGGTTGAATTCAACGGAAGTTTTTGCAGTCATCCGCGAGTGGAAAGATGGCTTCAAGAGCTGAGCAAAAGCGGAACAGCATCACACAGTGGCCCGCCTCGAGACGATGACAGCGTCCGCAACGCGGGCGAGGTGAAACGCTTGTTGAGACCACGGCTCACTGTTTTGTGAGCCCACGGCTCACTGTTTTGTGGAGGGATGATGGTTACTGTTCGACGCAAACCGGCATTGCTGCTGTCCGCCGCAGTGTTTGCTCTAGTCGCAGCCGGTTGCAGTAACGTCCCCACAGTCGTCAACAGTGAAGAAGCGGTGGTCACCCGCGAGGAAATGGCCAAGGCCGGCATCAAGCTCGACGAAGCCGACATCGGCACTGCCGGCCCGGAGCAGATCGAAGCAGCCATCGCGGCCCTCGATGAACAGACTCGCGGCGGCCGTCCCCTGGTCACTGCCAGCGGCGCAAGCAACGCTCCCGGCGACGGCAACATGGACCTGATGGATCGCATGCGCGCCGGCTTCGATCTCGCCGACGTCGATCATGAATGGGTGGACACCGAAGTGCGCTGGTTCGCCAATCACCCCGAATACCTCGACCGCACCTTCAAACGCGGCGAACGCTACCTCTATCACATCGTCAAGGAACTCGAAGCGCGCCGCATGCCACTCGAACTGGCGCTGTTGCCGATCGTCGAGAGCGCCTTCAATCCCGTCGCCTATTCCCGCGCCCGTGCTTCCGGACTGTGGCAATTCATTTCCGACACCGGCCGCCGCTTCGGCCTGAAACAGAACTGGTACTACGACGGCCGCCGCGACGTGATCGCTGGCACCTCCGCCGCACTGGACTACCTGGAGTTCCTGTATCTCGAATTCGAAGGCGACTGGATGCTGGCCGTCGCTGCCTACAACTGCGGTGAAGCCGCAGTGGCACGGGCAGTCGAACGCAATCGCGACGCCGGATTGCCCACCGATTTCTTTCACCTGAAGCTGCCGAAGGAAACGCGCGCCTACGTGCCGAAGCTGCTGGCCATGCGTCGCATCGTCGCCGATCCCGCCGGTCATGGCCTCGCGTTCGCGTCGATTCCGAACGAGCCCTACTTCGCGAAGATCGCCGTGACGGGCCAGATCGACCTGCACGTCGCTGCGGAAATCGCCGACCTGCCCAAGGAAGAACTGCTGGCGCTGAACCCCGCGTTCAATCACTGGGTGACGGATCCGGACGGTCCTTACTATCTATTGGTGCCGAGCGATCGCGAAGCGAAAGTCCTCGCCGGCCTGACCTCGCTGCCGCCCGAGCAGCGCGTTCGCGTCGTCTATCATCGCGTGCGTCCGGGTGAGACGCTGGGCAGCATCGCTGACAAGTACAACGTCTCGGTCGCCACGCTGCGCTCCACGAACAAGATGCGTGGCTCGATGATCCACCCGGGCCAGGAAATCCTGATCGCGGCCTCACCCCGGAGCGGGGACCTGAAACTGGCTTCCGCCAATGACTACAACCAGCCCGCCAACGTTCCAACTCGCTCGGCCGGAGCGGCGGCAGGCAAGCACAAGGTTCGCAGCGGCGACACGCTGTGGAGCATCGCGAAATTGCATGGCATCAGCATGGAGAAGCTGGCCGATACGAACGGGTTGAGCCGCAACGATACGCTGTCGGTCGGCCAGGTCCTGAAGATTCCGGGCGTCGCCACGCTTGCGGCCAGCAACCCCTCGACCGTGGCCAACTCATCGACGACTTATGTAGTGAAGGCCGGCGACACGCTGTCACGCATTGCCACCAAGTTCCGCGTCAGTATCGCCGACCTGCTCGGCTGGAATGGGTTGAAGTCGGGCAGCATGCTCCAGCCCGGCCAGCGCCTGGTGATGTACACCAACGGCGATCGCCGCCGCGCCGGCATCTGAGTTTCCGGGGACTGGCCCCGTCCGGGACTGGTTCCGCTCGGGGACTGGCTCCGCCAGGTGGCCCCATTCTTCATCCGCAAGACCGCGTCGCTCCAAGATGAAGATTGGGGAACACGCACCTGCCGCTACGCTAAAGGAGCATGTCCCCTCAGCTCATGTCCCCTCAGGTTTTCTTCTCCGCGTCCTCTGCCAACGCCATGCCGACGGTGCTGAACCCACCATCGACATAGACGATCTCGCCGGTCACGCCCGACGCGAGATCCGAACACAGAAACGCTCCCGTGTTCCCTACATCCTCGATGGTCACGTTTCTCCGCAGCGGCGCCGCCGACGCGACGTGATTCAGGATCTTGCGGAAGCCGCCGATCCCGGCCGCGGCGAGCGTCTTGATCGGCCCCGCCGAAATGCCATTCACGCGAATGCCGAGCTGGCCCAGGTCCGCAGCCAGAAAGCGCACGGCCGCTTCGAGGCTCGCCTTCGCCAATCCCATAACGTTGTAGCTCGGCAGCGAACGCACGGCGCCGAGGTACGTCAGGGTGAGCAATGCACCCGCCCTGCCCTTCATCATCGGCACCGCCTGCTTCGCGAGAGCGATCAGGCTATAGCTGGAGATGTCGTGAGCGATCCGGAAATTCTCGCGAGTCGTGGAATCGACCAGGCTGCCGCGCAGTGCATCGCCGGGCGCAAACGCCACGGCATGAACGACTGCATCGAGCGAATCCCACTGCTGCTTGAGCTGGCCGAACGCCGACTCGATGCTCGCATCGCTGCCGACATCCATCTCGAACACGATCTTCGAACCGAACTCGCCGGCCATGCCTGCGACGCGATCCTTGAAGCGCTCCTGGTAGCTGAAAGCCAGCTCGGCGCCTTCGCGCCGCATCGCTTCGGCGATGCCGTAGGCGATGGAACGCTCGGTAGCGAGCCCAACGATGAGAATACGTTTGCCGGTCAGAAATCCCATGGCGACCCCGTGCTATTCGAAAACGGCTTCGTTGCGAACGATGTCCGCCTTGGCTTCCGCCTCGGAGAGATAGGCGGAGAACTCTTCGTTACCCAGTTGGCGTTCGGATTGGGCGCGCCGCGATGAATGCTCCGCAGCGGCTTCCTTCGACGGATCTCCGGGCTGCACGGCCGTGAGCGCGATCACTGCATAGTTGCCATCGTCGGTGACGACACCGGCGTAATACGGCTTCGCCGCCGCAATCTTGGTGGTGGGCACAGCGAACACCGCACGATTCACGGCTGGCGGCACGATGCTGTCCTGCCGAGTCACGAAGCGCTTGCCGACCGCGGTCACGCCATCGGCCGCAAGAGTAGACCATGCGTCGCCCTTCTCCAGGCGAGCAACGATGTCGGCGCCCTTCTTCGCGGCAGCATCGCGAGACAGCTTCGTCCGCAGCTGTGTTTCTACATCGGCACGCACATCAGCAAGTGGCCGTGCCTCGGCCGGCTTGTGATCGGTGACACGCAGCACGAGAACCTTGTCTTCGCCGATGGTCACGAGCGAACTGTTCTGGCGACGTTCGACCACGTCTTCACTGAAGGCGGCGTCGATCACCGGCGCTTCGTTGCCGAGTGCGCCGCCACCCTGGCGCGTGAATCCCTTGATCTCCTTCAATTCCAGGTTGAGCGACTTCGCGACCGGGTCGAGCGTGGTCAACGCCGAGAACGACTGATCGGCCAGTTTCTGCGAAGCGTCGTAGAACAGCTGCTGCGACTTCTCCTTGCGGAATTCGGCTTCGAGTTCCGGGCGGGCTTCCTCGAAGGTCTTGAGCTTGCCGGCCTCGATTTCGTCCAGCTTGATCACGTGATAGCCGAACTGCGTCTTGATCGGCCCACGGACCTCGCCGGGCTGCATGGAGAACAGGGCGTCCTCGAACGGACCGACGAACATGCCTCGTTGCGCGAAGCCGAGATCGCCACCCTGCGCTGCCGAACCGGGATCCTTCGAGTTCTCTTTCGCGAGCTGGGCGAAGTCGGCGCCGCCCTTCACCTTCTCGTACAGTTCCTTCGCCTTCTTTTCCGCGGCTGCATCGTCGAGGCCGTCGGATGCGGTCACGAGAATGTGTCGAGCCTTGCGCCGCTCCTGGGTCTCGAAACGGTCCTTGACCTGGGCGTAATAATCTTTGAGAGCTTCATCCGTCACTTGCACGGCGCCTTCAGTGCTGGCGCGGGTGAGTTCGAGATACTGGAGATCGACGGTCTCGGCGGTGAGATAGTCGTTCTTGTGACCGTCGTACCACTGCTGGATCTGCTCGTCGGTGAGCTTGATCTGGTTCGCAAACGAGTTCGCGGCGATCAACGCGTAGTCGAGTTCGCGTTCCTGTTTCTCCAGCTTGAAACGCCGCTCGAGATCGTGCGGCGTGACGAAGGCCGAGTCGATCACCGCCGTCTGGATCTGCGTCACCAGCAACTCGGTCTTCAGGTCCGATTCGAACTTCGTCGTCGTCATCCCCGCCTGCCGGATCATCGCGTTGTAGCGATCCGCGGAGAACTTGCCGTCGGTCTGGAACTGCGGAATTTCCATCACCCGCTTCGCGAGCTCTTCGTCCGTGACGTAGTAGCCGCCTTTCTGCGCCCGCTGTGTGAGCAAGGTCTGCCGCACGAACTGATCGAGCACTGCTTTCTTCTGCGCCTGCATCAGTTCAGGAGGCACCTCTCCCTGCACCATCTGCTGAAGCTGCGTCTGCCGCTGCTGCCAGGCTCGCCGCGCCGTCTCGACCGGGATTTTCTCGCCGTCGACTTTTGCCGCGTAGGCTGACGCACTGCTCTCGAAGTTGATTCCCCAGAACACGAACACCACGGCCAGCGCGCCCAGGAACACCGAGGCGATCCAACCGCTGACCTTGTCTCTGATTTTCTGCAGCACTAACGAGGACTCCGTATACCGCGATCCTGACCCGGTCCATGTTCCAAAATTGATACATGCCGGAAAAGCCCGGCATGATAACAAAGTCGGTGTCGGGCGGGGTAAGGATCTCCCAAGTGCCGGATTCGGTGCGGGAAAACGCGGCCTTGGCAAAAATCGGCGGCCAGCCCGCACAGCCGGCTTTATCCCGCACCTGGAGATCGGTTCACGCTGCCGGTTTCAGCGCCGTGCCGGTGGGACCGAGCGGGGGAGTGACCAACTGGGGGTCGTCATCGGTGCCCCAGCTCTGCAGGTTCGGCGGGACGTGCCCGATGTCGCCAACGGCGAGGATGGACAGGGAGCCATCGGAGCGCACCCTGATAATAGTGAGGCTGGTGTGGGCGATGGACATGCCAAGCCAGGAGCGCGTGTCGACACCGAGAGCTTTGGTGACCAGGTAACGGATCACGTTGCCGTGGGCGACGATGACGTTGTGTTCGTCGGCTTGGGTCGCGGGAGTGAAATAGGTCTTGAAGGCTTCATCGACGTTGCGCTGGCATTGCAGGTTCTCGGGAGTCGGCGCAGCTGCCTTGTCTCGCCAGGTCTGCGGGCCGCACTCGCTGAGCAAGGCGTTCTGGGTGAGCGGCACATCGGGCAGGCTGTCGTGAATGACTGCTGCCGTTTCGCGCGCCCGGGTCATGGTGCTGGAGGTGAGAGAGTTGAAGTGAACCGGAATCCCGCGCAGCCGAGCGCCGATGAGCCGGGCTTGGGCTACGCCGAGGGGCGTGAGACTGGGACCGGCAACCGGATCGGCCTTGGGATCGGGCACATAGGCGCCGTGGCGAATGAGATAGAGGGTGCGGGTGAAGGCAGCCGACGACGGCGACGCCGCCGCCGCAGCTTCGATTCGGATTCCGATCGCTGCGGCCACTGCTATCATGGAAACGAGGAACATCGACATGCGCTGATTCATGAACTCCTACCTCGAATAGTTGCAAGCATCCCGCCGCCACGAGCCACGCAGCGGCATACCAACCGAAACCAGAAGAGCGACAACTTCGATCTTCTCCATCGGACAGTCGCAAAGCATCGGCCTGCAGCGGCTGCCTCTTCTGTTCATGCCAAGTATTCACCTCGGTCACCTGTTGCTCAGTCAATCGTGTCGACCCAAGGGAATCCGCGATTGCTGAGCCGGCAAGTCGTCGTGACACAGGCGCAACATCGTTACGCCGATCGCTTTTGCCGCCGCATTGCAGTTGTCACAACTACGAACCACAGCACTGTCGCGCTGCAACTTGTTCACTTGCCGCTTCTTTTGTGTCGCGGTGCGCGATGTTTCGATCCAGCGACGGCAAGAATCTACCTGTCTCTCGCATCGAGCGCTGTATCCGACACAAGACGCTTCGAGTACGGCCGCGGTCCGCTGACATTACTTCACCGTGACCGTACGTTGACGAATTCCTTTCAGCGAGCGGACAGTCGCCCCCGTCACCGCGCGGCTGACAACACGTAAATCTCAACAGGACCAAAGGAGTCGTTATGAATCCGTTCAATGACGTTGTCGTTCTGGGAAAAGTGTCGACGGAAACTCAGGGCACCAGCAGCCCGGTCTTCTCTGACGCGATCGAAGGCTCACGCACCAAGATGTAAGTGACCTGCGAGGCAGGCGAAGACAACGACGCCTGCCTCCCACTCCCGAACCATCGATATGAATAAGCAGGAAGCTCTCGCAGACGTCACCTGCACGCTGGCAAAAGCAGCAGACCGACTGCGGCGCAAGGATAACGCGATGAGTCCCTTCAATGAAATCATCGTTCTCGGCAAGGCATCGAAAGCAACTGCGTGCAACACCACTCCGATCGTTGCCGACGGTATCGAAGGTTCACGTACCAGCGCCGCCTGACTCGAGCGCACGCGTCGGATCGAACCGGCCCGACCCGATCCCTGCAATGACAATCAGTCGAGGAGTCAATGTGAATCACTATTTGCTACACCGCTATGTGCATCTCTGCGCTACCGAAAAATCGGCGATCCTGATGGATCTCAGGCATGACGCCTACATAGGCCTGGACCAGGTGCAGGCAAGCGCACTGAGCAAGCTGGTGCGCGGATGGCCCGCATCGAACTCAGCAAGCGATGACGCCAACGATGACAAGAACGCACTCGCCTTCGCAGAGCAACTCGTGCGTCGGCATCTTCTGACCAAGGACGACAGCCAGGGCAAAGACTGTCATCCCTTGATGCTGGAACCCGTCGAAACCTCCCTGGTGGACAAATACAGCGATCTCGCCGCCCAAATTCGGCCTGGCGACATTGGCAAATTTCTCATGGCATGTCTGCGCGCGAAGCTCGGGCTGAGCTGCCTCACGCTGGAAAAGGTCGTTCGCCGCATGGAGCAACGAAAACTGCGCCAACACGACGCCTCTGAAGTGCTCGACCTGAATCGATTGCAGGCATTGATGGTCAAGTTCCATTATCTAAGGTCGTTCGCATACACCTCCCGCGGCAACTGCCTGTTCGATTCCCTGGTGGTGATCGAATTCCTGGCGGCCTATCGCCTCTTCCCGGTGTGGGTCATAGGAGTCAATCCCAAGCCATTCGCAGCTCATTCATGGGTGCAGCAGGGCAACCTGGTGCTGAACGGCGAACCGGGATTCGTTCGCACGTTTACACCCATTGTCGCGGTCTGACAGGAAGTACCCGATGTTCCGTTACGTAGCCCTTCTCTGGGACCCGACCAAGCCCGAACGGCAGCATGCTGCCGACGCAATGTTGTCGCGCCTGACAACGAGTGCAGACGATTGGCGCATCGCCTATCGAACTACGGGGACATGCGTGCTCTGCACAGGAGAGCGTCGCGACCGCAGCGAATGCCACGTGCTTCAGCCACAAGGCGGCATAGTATTGGGGACGATCTTCGAGCGTAACGGTACCGCGCAGCGCGTGGCTGACTTCGACCCGGTTACGAGCATACGCATCGTCGATACAGCGGGCGGCGCGTTGATCGACAACTACTGGGGCTCATATGTAGCCATAGTTACCCACAACCGCAGCAACGCGACTTCGATATTGCGCAGTCCGCTTGGCAACCTGCCTTGCCTGACAGCGGCCGCTCATGGCGTGCAGCTATTCTTCTCCTACCTGCCGGACTGCATCCGACTGGGAACGCTCAACCTTTCCATAGACTGGGACTACGTCGCGTGCCATCTGCTCAAGGTCTACCTGGACTCCAATCAGACCGGGCTGAAGGAAGTAACCGCCGTTCCGGCAGGTCATTGCGCCAGGATCCAGGCTGACAACAAGACCACCGGCGTCTATTGGGATCCACGCCGCGTTTCTCAGAACGAGCCGATAACGCAGGAAACAGAGGCAGTGGAGATCGTACGCAGTACGACTCTTGCGTGTGTCCGCGCGTGGTCATCGCGTCATGAGATCGTGCTTCACAAGCTATCCGGGGGCCTCGACTCCTCGATCGTACTTGGATGCCTGCAGCAGGCGCGACCGTCGGCGTCGATGACGACACTGACATTCTTCGGCCCGGACGCTGCCAGTTGCGACGAGCGCGAATATGCACGCCTGGCTGCAAGGCATGCCGGCTCCGAACTCGTCGAATCGTATATCGATCCACATGTCGACCTGTCGCTCGCGCTGAACGACAGCGCCTCCGAGAAACCTCCCTCCTACCGAGGCAGGGTTTCATGCGCCCCTATCGAACGAGAACTTGCCCGCAGCAAGAACGCTACCGCGATATTCTCCGGCGACGCAGGCGACGAGATCTTCCTGCGAAGCTCGCGCCTGGCGTCAGCCGACTACGTCACTACCCGGGGACTGGATCGGCATCTCATCGATGCCCTGCTGCACCGTGCTGAGATGGAATCTATCTCCTTTTGGAAGGCCGCACGCGAAGCGCTCTACAACGGCTGGTTCGTACGCGAGCTCGATGTGCTGAAGGGGCGCAACAAGCTCCAGAATCATGTATCCGAGAAACTCATAGACAAGCTGCGCAAGAACTCGCGGCGCGGAGTTTCTTCCAGCCATCGAGACATCCGCGTTCCGCTCGGCAAGCAGTATCAGATCCTACATGCGCTTGCGCCGGCCCCGTACTACCTGCCGTTAGCCAAGGCAGGCGACCCCGAACCCGTCACGCCGCTGGCTTCTCAACCGTTGGTGGAAGCCTGCCTGCGAATCCCCACCTATGTCCTCACCCAGGGTGGATGGGATCGTGCCATCGCTCGCAGGGCCTTTGCAGCGACGGTGCCTGCAGAGATCATCCATCGGCGCACCAAGGGCGGCGGCGAAGAAACGGCGATGCAGATACTGCAAAGTAACGCCGAATTGGCGCGGAGCATGCTGCTCGACGGCAACCTGGTACGTCGCAATCTTCTGGATCGAAGCAAACTCGAGGACGCGCTGTCGGATCGTCCCAGCGTCGAGTTGAAGGCGCCCGTGCCCGTGCTGCGCTACCTGTCGATGGAATTGTGGCTCTCGGTCCTGCAGAGGCACGGTGTAGCGCTTGCCAGCTAGTTCAGCGCGTGACCCACATGGAGTGCATCGGCATGGAATCGAACGCTATACCGACCGATGAGTATCTGCTATTGACCGGTCGCCCGCCGATTGCAGACTTCGTACGCTTTATGAAGCGCAAGTCCATCGGCGGAGAAACGGCCGACGACGTGAGGCTCGCAAGAGAATGGGCCGACGCCAACGGTCGTGTCCGTGACGTGGAGAGATCTGAAGCAGGCTTCGCGGACACGGCGGAACCGCCCGGCCTGGATGCGCGAATCGAAAGGTACGCGAACGAGGAGCTGGCTCGCTCGACAGAGAAATCCAGCCTCGCATTCCTGCCGCATCGATGGGCGCTGGTTGAACTCGACCGCCTGATCGTCTACCAGAAATTCATCAACCTGAACTTTGCGGAGCAGATACTACGTTCGCTTCCCAATCATCCCAGCGAACAGGAATTGATCCAGACCGCGCTGGGAAATATGCACCGGCCGCCGCCGATCCAGATGACGCAACTGGATGGCAACTCCTTCTCCTTCGTGTCGTCTTCCAACGATCTGCGGGTGCTATCCGTGGCCCCTGTCGATGCCAAGGACATCCCGGAACACCGCGCCAGGCACGGTACCTCCAGGATGCTGGGCGTCTTCGTTGGCTACAGCTCGAATGTGCTGAAGGCCGTCCGCATCGCGAATCGAACGGTTCTGACCAACGGCAGTCATCGGGCGTACGCCCTGCGCAAGCTCGGCCTCACGCACGTTCCATGCGTGGTGCAGATGGCGCGCCCCGATCAGCTCGAACTATTGGGATGGTCCGAGATGTCACAGCATGTCGACCAGTATCTTACGGCTCCCCGCCCCTCGCTATTCAAAGACTACTTCGATGAGCGGCTGTACAGGATAGTCCCTGTTCATCGCCGCGGTCAGCTCATCCAGGTCGAGGTCACGATCAGGGAGTCGGCTGTTCCCTGCTTCTGAAATTTCCTTCGAGCGCCTGCTCGGCACTGCATCAGCCCATTGGGACCGAATGAAATTCCAACGGCGTAGCTGCTCCCGTTTGCCGGGATCCGTATCCGCCGCGCCTTTCAGCCAGAACCGCCACCATTCCAGGTGGGTTTCCAACGATCGCAGCCGATGCTGGGGACGCACCGTGGAATGGGAGGCAGATTGAAAATACAGTAATTCTGTCGGGCGGTTGAATGCGTCGAGACGATCGGCCATTGCACTCAGCGCGGTCAGGCTGCGCAATCCATGGGCTTCGATCAGTAACGGCGCACCGATGCTCAACAACTCTCTATCGGTGTAGGGTCGAAACCGAGGCGCGTATTCCATGCCGCCACCGTCGATCTGCGATGCGGCCGCAATGCGGTTGCGAGGATCCATCAAAATACAATTGGTGTGGTATCCGGCCCGACTCCACCCGGACACGCCGACGCGATTCGAATCGATCAGTCCGTCGCTGTCCAGCTTCTCGATTGCAGCGTGGATGTGCTCCTGCATGCGCTTGCATTCGTCTGCTCCGCCCAGTCCTCGCGGCTCGCGAGTGTAGAGAACCAGGAAATTCTCTGCGACCAGGGGCTGCACGGCATTGCCGCTCAATTGCATAAACCCGTCCAACAGGTACGGATGCGCGATTCTTTTCAAGTTGCCGTCGTCGAGCAGGACCACCAACGGATAGCGCTTCGACGCATCGAACGCTTGCGGCTTGATGAGAAAGCCCGACGCCTGGTCGTCGTATCGGTGCGACCACTTGAAAGCCTCGACCACGCCGTACGTACGTTTGCGAAGACTGGGATTGAGGTCGGTCAGCACTGTGATCCGCTTCGTCTGCAGATCGATCGACACCAGCTCCGGAGGGGTTTGAGCATCCTCCGCCACGCCGACGACGACCTCGCCGTTGGTCGCAGGCGTCCAACGCCAGTTGACTCTGTCGAAAGTCCCCAGATCGTGGAGGTTTCCCCATTTCGCCGACCTGCGGGACAGTAACGCAAAATGATTGTCAGTATTGAGAACCGCGCCTGTCCCCTTCCCGTCCCAACCCATCACTTTCCATCCCTGCGGAATATTGAGGGAGGCGAGACGCCGGGTAGACAAATCTACTTCCACCCATTGCGCCCGCAACGGCGAATCCTTGGCTGCCCCCTTGGCCGTCACATTGTCCGGCACTACAACATGCAACAGCACCGAGCGCCCATCAGGCGCCCATGAAGGCGGCGCACTGCCGCTTGCCGATCCATCTGGGATATGGAGAAGATCCAATAGACGCTGTGTGCGGCCGGTTGCCAGGTCCGCCAGGCCGTACGGCGCAGCCAATCCGTTGTTCCATGCACCGGTCGTCGTATTCGATTCGGAGTGCATCCCGTCCGGGCCGGCGTATGGGAACAACAGAGCGAATTGCGCTTGTCGATTCGGCGTCAGCGTCGCCCAGCTTTTCAATGTCCTGTCGTCGTCGATGGGAGCGTCGGTGGCAGACCGAGATTGTCGTGGATCGTAGAGCGGCGTGGTATCGCCGGCTCCTGTTTGAAAGAAATATCGTCGAGCCGAAGGTCGGTCCGGTTCAGGCACGGAAAGGACTTTCGAAGGCTTGGGCCGGCCCAGGACGCTCTCCTCCGAGAGCAGAACCCCATCCTGTTCCAGTCGTTCGGAACGAACCTTGTCCCGTTCCGACTCGGCGAGTACGACGAAGAGCCGGACGCGACCGTTCGCATCCACGACGAATTGCCTGACGTCGGCCGGCTGGTGAGTAAGTTGCGTAACGCCGCGCGTTTCGACGTCAACCGAAAAAACCTGCTGAGACCTGCCCGCCTCCCGGCCAATGTAGACAATCGTTCGCTGGTTCGAAAATGTGATCTGTTCGAACGGCGATGCGAATGCGTCATGCTCGTCGCCAACGAATTCTCGCGTCAACACCGTTTGCGCCGCAGCCGGGCGCCGAACGTCGAGCAGCATCAGGCGGTAGACGTTCACATTCCTGTCGAGGTCGCCACTCCATGTCACGAATGCGAACCAGCGACCGTCGGCGGAAAACGCTCCGACTCTGCCATCCGCAGTAGCCGCCTGCTGGATGCGCACCATTTCAATGGAGTCACGCACGCTGGGCGACGGCCATGACATGTCCGCTGAGACCGCATGCACAGCGCCAAAGATCGATGCGAGCACGCAGAGCAGCGACAACGTTCGGCGCCGAAGCAATCGCACTGCCATGATCGTCGGCTCAGACTCGAACGACGGCGATGCAAATTACCATTGCTTCGTCATTTGAACGCTCATGGTTCGGCCGATGATGTTGCCATTACTGGTGTCGAAACCCAGTTGCCCATCGACGAACGGCGGCAGCTTGTCGAGAGCGTTCGTCGCACTGAACCGCAGTACGGTACCGTTCAGCAGCGATGAATAGGTCGAACTGAACTCGTAGCCGAGCCCAAGATCGACCGTAGTCCACGAACCGATGCGGCGCGCAGTAGCAGTTTGCGCAACCTTGTAGTCGCCGGCGTAGTTCACAGCTGCGTTGACCGTCCAGCCTTCGAGATTCCAGGACACGGTGCCGCGAACACGCAGCCCCAAGGGGTTTGCAAGAATATCGAGAACGTCCTGGACAGGCGAACCGGGACTGATGGCCTGATCGTTCTTGAACAGGTAGGTGCCGCCGATGCCGGCATTGATGTCGCCGATACCGGTGTTGATAGCGTAGTTGATATCGGTGTCGACACCGGTCATGCGCGTGACCGCGATATTCCTGCGCCTGTTGTCGATGATCGCACCGAAGGTGCCGACGCAGGTACCGGTGAAATCCGGGCTGTTGCAGATGGCGGCGACTTGGGCTGCCGAGGGATTGCGAATGACCAGGTCCGTGCCGGCATACTGCTGCGGATTGACCAGCACCGTATTGAAATTGATCGGCGAACCGATGCGCCCCGTGTAGCGAATATTGAAGTACGTGCCGGAGATGTTGAGTTTCTCCACGGGAGTGATATCGAAGCCCGCAGTCCACAGCTCGGCTTTCTCCTCGCTGAGGTCGCGCACCACGCCTGTCAAGAGCAATGAGTTGGTCCTGCCCGTAGGCGATGAGGGATCGACCACGGAAATCGCGGTCCGTCCGGGTGGACGCAGGTCCAGGTTAGACAAATAGAAGGGCGGCGCACGAAACGACGTTCCCCACGTGCCGCGCAAGCGGAGCATGTCGACGACCCGCCACGTCATTCCGATCTTCGGATTGAATGTCGAGCCGGCGTCGCTGTACTCGTCATAGCGGCCCGCCAGCGACAGATCCAGGGCTCGGACGAATGGAACGCCTTGATCTTTTCCCACCAGCGGCGAGGTCAACTCCGCGAATGCCGCACGATCGTTGCGGCTATCGCGTACGGTTCCGGTGACGCTGTTGAAACCGTTCGCCGTATCGGTCCAGCGGTCCGAATGGTATGCGAGGCCCGCGGCAAGCTTGATGGCGCCAGCAGGTAGAGCGAACAGAGGACCGTCTGCGGCAACTCCGGCGGAGTAAGCGGAATTCTTCGCACGCTCGACGATATCCGGTAAACGAATCCTGGCGAGGGTGGCCGGATTGTTGGCCGATCCGTTGCCAAAAACGTTGAGGGCCGTGGCGCGATTCGTGTCGGACCAGATGGCTGCGCCCGCAGCGACCCCACTGGCATCCAGGCGATTGAAGGTCCTGTCGTCCGTCCTGTCTTCCCCGTAGGACCCGGTAAGCGACAGACGCCACTTCGCACCCAACTCGATGGTTGGAGCGATGCCGACCGAGAATGTCTCGTTCGTTCCAACCAGCGTCTGCGGACCCAGGTCCGGTGTAAAGTCATATTCGACTCTGACGGGCGCAGTGCCACCGAACGGATTCACGTAGAACGGATTGGTCGACGGAACGGTGGCTATCGCACCGTTCGCGGCAGACTGGAATTCCACGTCCCGCTTGGCGTAGCGCGCATCGACAAGCAGCGATACGCGATCGCCGAGCTGCTGGGAGATACTGGTGAATGCGCTGTGGATTTTCTGGTCGGGAAGCAGGTCGCTATAGGAAATGTCTTGATAGTTGGCGGCGCCAGGCAACAATTGTGCAGACGTCAGGCTCGTGCCGTCCTGGCCTGAGGGAATTGCATAGGCAACTTGCCCTGCGCTATTCAGGATGTTTCCCGGTGCTCCACCACGCTGCACGGCGAGGTCGCGCCGATGATCCAAGCCTCCGGAGGGTCGTTGATCTCCTGAAAGACGCTGATGCGCTCCCCGCGTCAGTTCGTCGCGTTGGGTAAACTGATAGCCCACCAGGAAGTTGCCCGTAGACCAGCTATGTCCGAAAAGCTGCGACGCGATGATTTCATCCGCATCGCCGTCGGCTGTGCCAAGACGCAGGCGCGTCTCGGCGCCCTCGAGATCTTTGCGCAGGATGATATTGACGACACCGCCGATCGCGTCGGAGCCGTAAATGGCTGAAGCGCCGTCCGTGAGAATCTCCACTCGTTCGATCGCCGAGGTGGGGATGTTCGAAATATCGACGAAACCACCCTGCGCGCCACCGCCGGGAAGTCGCTGTCCATTGATCAGTGTCAACGTCGTGCCGGGACCCAGCCCTCTGAGCTGGATCTCCGTCCCGAAAGCAGAGTTGCCGAGGGGCGACGACGTGGCGTTATCCTCGCCGGTACCGCCGAAATTCTGCGTGATGGTCTCCAGGAAATCCTTGAGCTGGCCGTATCCGCTCTTGTCGATAGCGGCCCGGTCGATCACGGTCACTTTTGAACCTGGCACGTCGGATCCACGGATATGACTTCCGGTAACCACGACTTCATCTATGTCGCCCGCTGCATTCGAGATCTCGCCCGGTACTTGCGCACGAGGCAAGACCCTGAAGGGGCCGGCGTCGCTGGCCAGCATAATGTCCTGCGTCAGCGGCGCGGGAGGCTCTGCGGCCGCACCCCTCGCCGAGACTTTTTGAATGATCACGGTATTGCCGTTGATCGTCGCCAGCATGTCGCTATCGACCAATAGCTTTTGAATAGCCGCCGACGCACACAGCCGCCCCTTCACTCCCTTCGTTCGCTGTCCGTCGAGCCAACCGGCGGCGGCGCCCACCATCACTTGCAGGTCCGCCTGCCGGGAGAATTCGATGAGTCCGGTATCCATGGGCTGTGGCGCGATATCGAAATTAATCGCGCAATCCGCTTTCTCGGCGGCTGCAGCGGTAGCGACACCGCAGGCCAGCGCGATTGGCAACGATGACATTGCCAGCCAGGTCGACGCAGAACTGCCCATCACGTGCAGTAGCGTCGCGCGAATCGTCAGTCTGCCCATACCGTCCCCGTTGTTGATCCGTCGTGCCAGAAACTCAAATCGCAGGTAGGACAGCTGAGGCGCGGAAGTTGGACGTCCTTTTTGTCTATTTGTTGGTGGTGAGCGGCTTGGTCCTTATGAGCACGTTGTCGGCGTCGGTCTGCGTCACTTCCAGCAACGGGTAGATGCTGCCCAGGTTGGCGATCCACTCATCGATATCGCGCTCGAACACGGTGCCGGTAAACAACAGCTCGCCAGCTGCACGGTCGCCGAGCACGATGGGCTTGCGCGAATATCGATTGATGTCGGGAACGATGTTGCGCAACGGCTCCTGTCGATAATGGAGACGACCGTCGTGCCAGGTCACAGCATTGTCATCCACGGTCTTCACACTGCTCAGTCGGCCATCCTCGCCGTAGCTGATTTGCTGTCCGCGCGCGAGTCGTTGACGTCGCAGCGATGCCGTCGACGGTTCTTGAGATGAAGACTCGCTTCTCGGGTCCACGACATTGGGAGTGACTTGAACGACGCCTTCGGTCACGGTCACGACCACTTGGTCGTCCTCGCGCCGGCGCACGTTGAATGCGGTACCGACGGCCGTGATCATGCCGTTCCCTGCCATCACGTTGAACGGTCGAGCGGTGTCGTGAGCGACGGAGAACGCGGCCTCGCCGCTGTTCAGCACCACGGTGCGGTAGCGCTCGCTCATCGTTACGCTGAGCGAGCTCCTGGCGCCTAGCTGGATGGTCGAGCCATCGCTGAGCCCGACGTCCCGGTGTTCACCGACGGCGGTCTCGAAGACTTCCAGTTCCGAATGCGCGTCTTGCAGGCGATCGCGGCCGAGAAGCAGGAATCCGGCCGCGATGCTGACGAACAATGTCGCCGCGGCGGCGAAGTAGTACCACGCGCGATGCGAACTGGCGTTCGCAGATGCAACCTCGGCTCGTGCAGGAGGGCTCTCTACTACTTTGAGCGGGGCTGCTTTGAGCCGACGCGCTCGCCAGCGAGCAACGGACTCGGAACCATCGTAGTCATCTTCCAGTATCGCCGGATGCGACGGCATGGCGGGCGGATCGATTTCATCCAGCGCCACCCACAGCCGCTCGAGTTCGTCGAACACCTGCCGGTTCTCGGGCACCGACTCCCAGCGCTTCCAGGCATTCAGCGTGCGCACCGACAGATCGGGCTGCTGCAAGATGACGAACCATCGGGTCGCCTCTTCCAAGCGCCGTTCAGTAGCGGATATCACAGGTTTCTTACTCATTTCTGTTTCCTGCCTCCCTGCCTGGTCTCCTGCGAGTGCATTGCCTTCAGGCAATGTTCCATCGCGCGCGCAATGTAGCGTCGGACATGCCGTGGACTGCAGCCGATGATCTCGGCCGCCCGCTCGAATCCGACATCGTGAAACTTGACGAGGATGAAGGCGCGAACCACCTTGGCCGGCATGCCTTCGAGGGTCCTCGCGACCACATCGAGATCGTCCTGTGCGGCACAGGAATGCTCGGGCGACTTGGCGGTCTCCGTTTCGAAGAACACCAGCTCATCGATCTGCCCCCGCCGCCGCCGCTGCACCAGCCGATTGGTCGCCAGGTTGGCGGCGGTCTGGAACAGATAGGCCTGCAGATGGCTCACCGTACTCGGGTCACGCAGCCGCAGGACCTGGACATAGGCCTCCTGCGCCACGTCCCTGGCTTCCTGCGGAGATCGCAATCGGGCACGGAGAAAGCGCAGCAGGGACTCGTTGTGATCCTTGAACAGTCGTTCGATGTTCTCGTGGGTGGCGGGTCCGAGACTTTTCGTCTCGTCCTGCGCTGCATCGGACGCCAGCGTGGCAACGGAATCCCTTTGGCTTATGACACTTGAAGCGGACACGTAAGGCCTCTTGGGGGTGACACAAGAAGACAATCGAAGCGGAAGGTTTTGACATCTGTATACAGGCACCTGCTCCGCGTTTGCGCGGCCCCCATCGGGGTCTGCGCCGCGGAATTGCAATTGTCGGCGCCTATTTGAGCGCATCGGCAGAGGAGCGTTAGGACGGCGCGGGCCGAGTCGCCCCTACCCCCGCTTCCGCCATCGCTTTTTGGGACCGGTAGCCATCCTGCGCTGCCAGCGTAGAATCGGCGCGATCGCCATTCATGGGACCCATCGCAAGGCCGCGAACGTGAATCCCCAGAATCTGTCGACGCGACTTGCCGCGGCATG
>Ga0065707_10000620_pt1 | contig 23414 bp, 17 predicted proteins | sample SwiRhicommuniRL3_FD_59094 | JGI IMG/M metagenome (GOLD analysis project Ga0065707, IMG submission 59094) | Switchgrass rhizosphere bacterial communities from Rose Lake, Michigan, USA - RL3 v2 (version 2) | ecosystem: Host-associated > Plants > Roots > Rhizosphere > Soil | place: East Lansing...
GGAATCGTCGCATAGGGTTTGGCCTGTAAGATCTTTTTGAGGTCCTCATAGAGATGGGTTGCGGTTTCGTCGTCGAGATCGCCTTCGGCCTTGTATTTTTCCTTGATGATTTTGATCGATTCGGTCCGATGGGTTTTGAAATAGGCGATGCCTTCACAAATGCCCCGCAGCATTTTATCGACGATGTCGGGATGTTTCTCGACGAACGGCGAACCGCTGGAGACCGTGGTGAACCACACCATCGGCAAGAACGGCACCTCGATGACCTTCAGGCCGGACCGTTTGGAGAGAATGTCCGCCGGCGGCGTGACGAACGCCGCATCGGCTTCACCGTCGCGCACCGCTTCCCAGTGAAATTTCCCCTTGGCCTTTTCCACCTGGCAATCGTTGAGCAAGCCCGCCTGCTTGATGAAAAGCCAGGTATTCAATCCGGGATGCTTGCCCTTGGTCGCGACTTTTTTGCCCTTGAGATCCGATAGCTTGTTGATGCCGGAATCGGCACGCACAACCAGCCGGTGATTCAACAGGCTGACCGTTTGGCCCAGGTAAACCCATTTATCGCCGGCGGGCCGGCGAATGTAAGGCGAGAGATGATTGCCGCCGACGAATTCGACGCTGCCGTCGGCGACGTTTTTGTGCGAATCCTCGGAAGTGATTTCGTAATCGTAATTCACATCCAACCCGTGCTTCGCCCAAGAGCCCGAATCGTGAACGACATGCAGAAACGGCAAGTGACTGTCCGAGCGATAAGGGAAATTAACTTTGTCCATCGTGCATACCTCCTTGGGAGCCTTTTTAGTTACAATGGCTGTCGATATTTGGATCAACGAGAAATTTGACCATACCCCAGCGCGGCAGAGCCGCAACCAAAGCTCGGAGTATCTCTCGCAAAGGCGCAAAGGCCGCAAAGGTCGAAAAAAACCGACGAAAATTATTAGTCATAGATTTTATCTTTCCCCTTCGAACTTGGCGATTTTGCGCCCTACAATAACTTCGTGCTCTTCGCTTCCTTCGTGATGAAAAACATTCTTTCTTCTTTGCTTGCGGTTTCGCCAGCCACATCATGTCCTATTTGATGTCATCCTCGGCGTCAACCAGGAGAACCTATTTCAGCTTAAGTTTGGACGCCCATTTCTCCCAAATTTCATCCCGCTTTTCGGCGCTGAACTTGTTCGCGGTAGCAAAGCGGTCGCGCCAGTGAAATGGCTTGCAGGCGTCGATGAGCATGCGGCTCATGGTGAAGTCGCCGCGTTCGCGTTTTTCCGGCGGTAGGCGCGGGTCGAGGTCGGTGGTCCATGATTTGAGAATCTGTACCGACTCCGCCGGATCGACGCGGGTGCACATGGCCCAAATGACTTGCTTTAGATCCACCGGATCAATGTCATCGTCGACGGCGATATAGTAACGGTACATGCTGGCGCCGGTCTGCATGCCGGCGATCGCCGTGAGCGCTTGGAGCGCCTGGCCCGCGTGCCTCTGTTTCAATGACACGACGACCATCAACGTGTGGCAGTGGCACCAGACTCCTTGGATGTCGGAGATCCCGGACTGTTCCAGGTGATCCCAGATGCGCGCCGCGAACAGCGGAATGCCGTAACGCTCGGTGATCGGCAAGAGCGGCGGATTGCCGAGCAGGATGGGATTATTCCGATGGAGAATTCGCTTCACGCGCACCACACACTCATTGCCGCTATGAGTATAATATCCGGGCCACTCACCAAACGGTCCTTCGGCGTGCGACTCTACGTCCGGCGACGGTATCTCGCCGTCGATCACGATCTCCGAAGTCGCGGGAACCGGCAGACCGGTGAAAGGCGCGCGAATCACTTCCAGCGGCGCGCCGCGCAGCGCACCGGCGTATTCGTATTCGCTGACGCCGGCCTTGGCCGCGGACGGCGCGGCCATCCACGTCGCCGGTTCGCAGCCGAGCACGATGGCGACGGGGCAGGCGCGACCCGCTTGCCAGTATTTTCGCGCGATCTGTTTACCGTGCTTGTGCTCGATGATCCAGAGCGTGACCCGATCCTTGCCGACCACGCAGGAACGGTATGTGCCGACGTTGACCCAACCGGTGTCGGGATCTTTGGTGATCACCATGTCGCCGGTGCCGATATAGCGGCCGCCGTCGTGCTCGTGCCATTTCGGCGTGGGAAAAATTGCTAAATCGACACGATCACCTTCGAGGGTGTTCTCGGCAATCGGTCCGGAAGAGATTTCTACCGGGGCGTAGGGTTTGAGATCGCGGATCTTGTTGCGCCAGGTTTTGAGAATTTCCAGTTTTGGCGCATCCGTCGGCAAGCCGAGGGCGAGGGCGAAGCGGCGCGCCGTGGCCAGCACGTTGGCGGCGATGCGAAAGCCCTTGGGGTAGTCGACGATGTTGTCGAAGAGCAGAAGCGGGCCTTCCTGTTCGGCCATCAACTCCGTGAGGCAGCCGATCTCGAGATTCCAGTGCGCCCCGTCGATGTTTTTTAGCTCGCCGATGCGCGCGGCGCCATCGATGAAGCTTCCTAGATCGTTAAATGCCATGCGATTGCTCGAACAAAAATTTGTCCAATCTAACCTTTTCGTCCTTATTCGGCATAGAGACGAGGACGGTTTGCACTCCCGTACCCTCACCCTCGCCCTCTCCCACTTCGCGGGCGAGGGAATGGGAAAGCTACTCCCGCGTTTCTTCGCGAAAAAACCCCAACGCTTCGATGGCCGGGCGGTCATTAATGGAAAATAGAATCGCCGGCTCGCGCGAGCTGTTCTCATGGGCGTGCCAAGACCACAATGGCACCACGAAGGAATCGCCCTGTTCCCAAGCAAATCTTTCCGTGCCGATCCAGGTCGCGCCGCCGCCACGAAACGCATGGTAGATCGCAGTATGGGTATGACGGTGCGCACGTCCTTTCTCGCCGGCACGCAGCAACTGCACTTCGCAATTCATGGTCGGCAGCGTGGAGCCGCCGCTGATCGGATCAGCATAGCGGAGCAACACGCCGTCGTAGAGATCAGCCGGTCCTTCGGCGATCGATTTAAAAGCCTTTTCAGTCTCCCTCCACGCGTAGCGGTAGGGCGGGCGATAGTTGCTTGACGTCGGCGCAGGGGCGTACTGCGGGCGCAAAACGTTGTAAGTCTTTTTCGACCAACCGGCAGGCTTGGTGACCGCCTGTTGGCGCTCGTGAAACGGATTGGCAAATCCTGCTTGATAGTAATGCAGCATCGGCCCGTCCGCGCCGTCGAGCCAGATGATCGGCGTGTCGCCGGTGTTGACGTGATCATGCCAGCTCCAGCTCGGCGTCGTGATCAAATCCCCCGGCTCCATCGGCAGCGGTTCGCCTTCGACGACGGTGGCGGCTCCGCGTCCCTCGACGACGAAGCGGATCGCGCCCATCGTGTGGCGGTGCGCGGGGGCGAATTCGCCGGGCCGGATCATTTGCGCGCCCATCAGCAGCGTGTGCGCCGTACCCAACTTCAACTCAGGGTGCTGGTAGCCGATAAATCGCCGAAAAGCCTCTTCGGGGCGGATCAATTGCGCCGCCTGGTCGAGCGCCGCGCGGATCTCTTGCCACTTCCATAGATGCGGTTTGTAGTTCGCTTCAGGCTCGCGAAAGCCGGTGCTGGTGTTGGGGATTGTCCAGTAGCCGATTAAGTTCTGCTCTTTGAGTTTTTGATTGAGTTCTTCCAGCGACATTTTGTCCTCGCTCCGCGCGGAACCTCAGATGACAAATTTCAGATTGCGCAGTAATTTGAGATCTGAGCTTTGTGATGCCGCAAACCGCGATGGCCGTTTCCGGCTAGTGCGTGGCGGTATAGCATCCGTCCATGAATATCTTATTCAAATCGGCCGGCGTCACGGCACAGTATTCAGCCGAATAACCGGGCCGCTCATGGATTCCTTCCTGGAGCAAACGAACCAAGACGGTTTGCGTCACCGCGCCGTGCGCCTTGCGATCCAGGTGATCCATCGTATCGGCTTCATGGTGCTTGGAAAAATAACTGGCCTCCGCGGTGGAGAGACCATAGTGCATGGTGAGCGCCTTGAAAAAGTCCAGACAGGAGTTACCGAAAGGATGCTCCCAGAGAACCGAGAACCAATATTCCTGAATCTGTCCGTCGTTGAGCAGCGTGCGGTGAAAATCGGGCAGCGCCCGGCATTCCGGCAACATCGGCGTGAGCAGGACTTCTTCTTTGCTCAAGCCCAGCGCCGCACCGGTGCCGATCAAAATTTGAATGTGGCCCGGCGGGCAGGGGTGGCCGAATTCATCGAGGATTTTTTGCGTGTAGACTTCCATCAAGTCGACATTTTTTACGAAAAACCACAGGTGGCGGTAGAAAGCCGCAGTATAGACCGAGTTAATCACCGGCACGAAGGAGCCCCAGTTTATGTAGAATAGCCGGAGCGTTTCTTTCTTCAGCTTGCCTTCGCGCAGCTCGCTCATAAAGCGCGTTTTATCGACCGTTTCTTTCCAACGCTTGTCGCATTTCGCCGCCAACTCTGCGATGAACTCTTTGGCCTGAGGCTCGTTCATTTTCAGCATTCGAAACATGTCTCCGTTCGCTCGATAGCTCGTTTTACTGGGTATTCTCACCCAATATTGCAGCCCCATCGGACTGTCAAGGCAAGATTGCACCCCGCCCGCTTGCCGAACACGCGAGAGCTAAGCTAGAATCATGCAATTCATCTGAGGAGGATTTCTCATGGAAGTTAAAAATCTTGACGAAATGATGGAGACGCAAAAGCGTAACATCCGTCTGTTCGGCACTGACAATTTCCGCTCGTGGATGCTCTATTTCGTTCCTGGTGACGGCACGGACATGCACTACCACGCCAATCCGGAAACCTTTCTGGTTCTTTCCGGCAAGGGCGTGGTCAAGGGATTGAAGGGCGAAGAGCGCCCGATTCAAAAAAACGAGGTACTCTTCTTGCAAGCCAAGGACTATTACCAGATCACCAACAACGGCACCGAACCTCTAGTGCTGTTCGGCAATCGCTCGGAAGGTTTCGGCGGCGTACATATCAAGACCGACGGGTCGGACCGAAACTCGCGCGCGTGAAGCGCGGCGGATCAATTGACATCGGTAGCGACTGTGGTTAAGTTAGCTATCAAACAGCTAAGTTGAGGATTTCCCATGCCTATTTACGAGTATCAGTGCCAGAAATGCGGCACCTTTGAGACCACCCAGAAAATTACCGATAAACCTCTGGCCAAGTGCCCCACCTGTAAAGGCAAGGTCAAAAAGCTGATCTCCAACACATCCTTCCAACTCAAAGGCACCGGCTGGTATGTCACTGACTACGCGCGCAAGGGGCAAAACGGCGAATCAAAGAGCAGCAACGGCTCACAGTCATCGTCCGAATCCAAGGGCGAATCCAAGACCGAAAGCTCGTCCTCCGGCAAGGAAAAGTCGTCGTCGGAGTCCAAGAGCGAATCTAAGAAAAGCGAGAGTTCATCGAGCACCGCCGCCAAATCCTCTTCAACTTCGAGCTCAACGCCGGCTTAACTGCGATTTCGCGACAACTTAACAAGCATTCCAACTTCAAAACGACGGCGCCCCTCGGCGCCGTTTCTGTTTGGATACTCCGACGCAAACCAAGGCTTCGACGAAAAACAGCTCTGGATTTGACCTGCGTTTTTCGCTATAGCTGAAAGCGAAAATTCGAAAAACTCGTTGAAGGAGGTTTTCATTATGGCTCAAACTATAGACAACATCGTCGATCCAAATGATTCCGGCTTGACGTCGGAGATGGTGCAATTTTCCAGTCCGGGAGGCAACGTGAACGCTTACGTTTCACGACCCAAGGGCGGCGCGAATCTGGGCACCGTTGTGGTGATCCATGAGAACCGCGGTCTGGTCGGACACATCAAGGACGTCGCGCGCCGCTTCGCCAAGGACGGTTTTGCGGCGATCGCCGTGGACTGTATGAGCCGAATTGGCGGCAGCGATAAGTGGAATGGCAGCGACGAAGCGACCAAAGAAATCCAAAAGGTAAACGGCGGCATGGTTGCAGAAGATCTTGCGGCGGCGGTCTCCTACATGAAAAAACAAAACTACGTCAACGGCAAGTTCGGCGTCGTCGGCTACTGCTGGGGCGGCGGCCAGTCGCTCAATTTCGCGACCAAGTCCAAGGATCTCAATGCGGCGGTGGTTTATTACGGCCGCAACCCTGATCCGCTGGATTCCGTCTCGAATATCGCTTGCAAGGTCATGGGAAACTACGCCGAAGACGATGCGAACATCATGCCCGGCGTCGAACCGTTAAAGGCGGCGATGGCGAAGGCCGGCAAAAGCATCGATGTGAAGGTTTACCCCGGCGCGAAGCACGCGTTCAATAACAACACCAACGCGGACCGCTACAATCCGGACGCGGCGAAGGATGCCTGGGGCCGAACCACGAAATTCTTTAAGGAAAACTTAGCGTAGGGAAAAAATTGCCGGCAGCGCCAACGGCATGCAGCTTTACTTTGTAGTAAGGTTGCGTGCCGTTGTTATTTCGTCTCTTCGAGTTCCGGACGCTGGCCGATGGACGTGCGCGCGAGCTCGGGGGTAACGACGTAGGGGCCCTCGGAAGTGTCTTGCCAAATTTGTTTGGTGAGGTCGGCATTGCCGCCGGTGACAAGGTAAGATAGCGCGCCGCTCAACGCTCCGACGGTCATGGTAATTGCTTTGATGGGCAGGAACCAGAGGTTCCCGGCGGTGACGCCGACTCCGACTCCGGCTTTTTCAATGGCATCTTCGGATCTGAGCGAAGCCGGGGGCAGCCCAATTAGCGTCAGGAATACGATTGCGAGCAGTATTCTTTTTGTCATCGCATTATCCCCCGAAAAACATTTTTGACCGAATGGCTTCGACCCCATGGGTCGGGTTCCAGTAACGCCGCACTCCGAAATAATAGCAACAGGCTTCATTGTCGAGATCATTGTTGAAGCAGCGCAGTTGCCCATCCTGAAAGCGCACGCGCGCCAGGCAGGTGCCACCCGGCACAGACGATGTCATGATCTCCATGACGACGCCGATACCCCACTCCTCGTAACGCAAATGATTGACTTCGTCGCCCACGCGCAAGTAGAGCCTTTTACTCTCAGTCCGGGCAACCGAATTTTGAATTCGTTGATTGAAATGCTTTAGCGTCATGGCGACGTCCGGATTTGGCGATTCGACCCGGGCGGGAGTCTGCCGCCGCCGCGCGATCGCCTTCCGGGCGCGGCGCGAGGGATCATCATGGGCTCCATCCCGCCCGCGTGGGGAATTGTTTTTACTCACAGCCTGTCCTTCGATCGCACATTCCTTTGAATCGAACTCATGCATCCTGGTCGCGCCGACCACCAGGCTCATAATCACCGAAATCGCCCGCAATAGTCAAGATCCTGTCGTCGTCTTCAGGGCAAAAATTTCGCGCTTTGTTAACCGGGTTTCTCCGAATACGGATTCGTTACAAGCGCAAAAAAGAGTCGACGATTTCCGCCAATTGCTCAGGGTTGTCCTGATGAACCATGTGCCCCGCATGCGCGATCGTTTCAAGCCTGCGCTTTTGGATGGCTTCGTAGCGCTGCTGTTTATCGGTGCGGCGCGTTTGCCGGCTTTCTTCTCCATCGACGATCAGCACAGGACATTCGATGCGGCGGAAAAACTCGAACGCCTGCGCCGCGTAAAAAGGTTGCGGCGCCGCTGTTCGGTGCAGTGGGTCGAATTTCCAGATCCATTTGCCTTTCTGGCTTTGCTTCATGCCGGCACGCGCGAGGTCCAGAGCGTATTCTTTTTTCAGACGCGGATTGGTCTGTTGCAACTGATGGGCGCCGGCCTCGATGCTCGTATATTCGCGATAGTGACGGCGGCCGCGCTCGCGCAACTCGCCGATCCAGCCTGTCAGCCTCGGTGGCGCGTCGGCGAAAGCCATACCGGGCGGGCCGATGCCTTCGATCAACACGAGATTGCAGACACGCGTGGGAAATGCGCCGGCGTAAAGGAACGAAATAGTGCCGCCCATGGAATGACCGACGAGATGAATGCGTTCAACACCGAGGGCCTGAATGACGCAGTCAAGATCAAAAACGTAGTCAGGAAAATGGTAATAGCCGCCAGCCCCAACCCAGCCGCTATCACCGTGGCCGCGGCAATCCGGCGCAATAATCCACAGCGGCTGCCGCGCTTGTTTTTCGAGCTCCGCCACGAAGAACTTCCAACTATGCGCTTGATCGAGAAAGCCGTGCACCAGAACGAGCGGCTCGCCCGCCGGTTCCCCCCATTCGAGATAGTGAATTGCCAGGCCGAGGGAGTCGACGAGTTTGTGGCGCGGCTCGGTCATGAAATTAAATTCTTTGGATCGGCAGCTCGATAAAATCTTTCATCGCGTCGGACCATCCAAAGGCTTTAATTGTCTTGACGGCGCGATGGATGACCGAAACGACGATCTGCGCGGCATCGGGAAAGGTCGGCTCGCCGAAGGGAGTGGCAAAGGCTTTATCTTCGGCGGAAAAGTAGGCTTCGTGGTCGGGATGGGAATGGTAGAAGGCCTTAAGCTTGCCCCCAGCCGCCACCGCCGCGTCCAAGACCGATTCAAGTTCTATCGGGTCCATCGCGTAGGCGATGGCGGCGGTGCGTGGATAGGTCGCCGGATCGAGGGCATGAAGTTTGTTTTGGATGTTGTCCACCCGGCGCACTTGTTCTTTTGTGCCGATGGAGAGCACGACTCCGCAACATTCTTCCGGGAACGATTCCTCGGAATGCCGAGAAATCTCGCTCCAGGACTCGTGCGATAAAAGCAATTCTGTTTGCGCGCTCATGATTTACTCTTGGAATTTATTGCCTCAATCGATCGAACGCAAGCGATCGCTGGAAGCGAGACGGCGCGTGTCGTGCTCGACCGGCTGCCGGGGCACGAAACACAAAAGCAAAGCCGTGTTTCGAGCAAGCTGGGTTTTGAATGACCTCAGAAGCGCGCAGTAGAATTAAAATGCCGGTGGCTTAACGTTTTTGTAACGCTGGTAAGCGTCGAGGACGAGCGCGGCAAATTCGTCGGAAAGGTCCAGATTATTTTCGAGCCGATTTTGTGTTTCTGCCGGACCGAAGTTGTAGGCGGTAAGGGCGAGATTGACGTGCTGAAACTGCTTTTTTAGATCATGGAGGTAATAAATGCCGAGACGAAGGTTGAGCACCGGATCATCCAATGATTCGGGTTTGAACGAAGTGAGATGAAGTCCGTATTCCCCGGCAAGGGCCACCGCAAGAAATTTTCCGGTATCGGGCATGATCTGCATGATACCGCGCGCTCCCATGGGGGAAACGACACCAGACTTGAAACCGCTCTCCACCCGAATCAGTGCTAATACCAAGAATGGATCAAGATGACGCTTCAAGCTCTCTTCGAGAATGACTTCGGACAATCGCCAGGTTTCCGGTTCGGGAATTTCGGGGCGATGCGCCCTCAGGATTGCGTTGATTTTAACGAGTTCCCTTGGCCGCACCGTCTCGCCGATTTGGATGGTTTTTTCGATGACAAGGGAAGCTCTGTCGGTTGCCTTCGGCGGTGATACTGACTTAAACGCGCTCAATGCGGGGGCAAACAGCGCCAGTGTCAGAGCGAATTTCAGGCAAGCTTTGCCGCAGTACAAAGTACGAGTGATCGTTCTTTTAGGACGTTGCTCCATACTTTTACCTGATTGTATGATTTTAGAAGTCGACGGGCCGGCAAATCGCGTAAGCTAGTAGGTAATTATCAGACAAGATTTCCTAAGTCAACGCAATTTGTCGTCGGAAACATGAGTGGCGATAATCAAAGAATGCAAAATAAATGCTCTATCGCGGAGAATTTGGATAGGTTTGGACTTCGTTCGATGCGGAACTTGAAAAAAAGCCGTGAGGTGCGTGACGCACGGAGAGATCCGCCGGATCATCTTCCGTGCGTCACGCGGTATCAAGGCCGGTTCTAGCGTCCGGTGCGCGCCAAAGAAAGCACCCAACCGTGCATGCGGCTTTTGGCGTTTTGAATGTCTTTGTCGGAGAACCATTTTTTAAGATCGATTCTTTCGACGGGATAAACCGGCCGCATGAAATCGCTCTCGTAACCAAAAGGAACCGTCGCGTCGATGCCCATGCCGCCTTCGAAGTTCGTGTTCGACGCCGTCCACTCGCGCTCGCCGGCAGTCATGCGCTCGGCGGGCATGAATGTTTGACCGCGGCCGCCCGGCAGCGGATTGATAATATCTGTTTTGGGATTCACGCGAGTCGTGAGATTCCAGATGATGTCATCCATGTCATACGGATCGGTATCTTCGCTAACCGCGATGACCAAACGCGAACCCTGCGAGGTGGCGAGAATCGCCGCCATGAAATTGCGCTGCCAACCTTCTTCGATGCGGTTGCGTTTTTTGACTTGAATAATCGCTCCGCCCCAATCGGTCATGCAGTAGGGAATGTTGACGTCCATGATCAGACCGGGCTGCATTCTCTCGCAAAGCTCGAACATCGCCGCCTCCCGCACGGTCGTGTCGATGTTGTGATCGTCGAGGGTGTGCACGCCCAGGGGAAAAATGATCGGTTTCCCTTCGCGCCGGCGCGTGGTGACGGCGGTGACGTGGAAGGTCGGCGCCTTGTAGGCTTTGCCCATATAGCCGGCCCACTCCGGATGGAAATGGAAACGCCCCTGCACACCGGCCTTCTCCGACTCCGCCGTCTCGAAGCGGCGATCGCGCGGATTGACATAACCTTCCAAAACAACTTCGGCGTCGGCGAGCGACATGGCATCGACGGTGCGGGCTTTGACCAGGCGCATCGGCGCGCCTTGAACCGCGCCCGCGATGCCGACTTCATCGCAGCCCTGCGGCAGAATGACATAGTCAAAACCAGCGCCGGCCAGCAATGAGCCCGCCGGCGGCAAGCCGAAGTTCATGGTGATCGGCACCATCTTGTTATCTTTGTAGTACTTGCTGACGACCTGCCACATGTGAGAGCCGGGAGAAATTTGAAACGTGCCGACGTTGCCCCAGCGAAAATTCATGCGGTTGTAGCCGAGGTCGGTGCCGCCGTTGAAATATTCGCCAGAGATCAGCCGATTACCCGAGCCAACGGTGAGCTCAGGCTCGATGTTGGTGTGGCGAATGGGGATGACGTATTCGTTGGCTTCCGCGGGCTTTTCGTAGACCTCCTCTTGGACGGGAGCATCTTTTTGATCGACGACGATCGGTGCGATCGGATGGGTTACGGCATGAGCCAATTTTCGCGTGCGGTCGGCATGATCTTTCCAGCCGAACATCTTGTTGATGACGTTCATGTCGCCGAACAAGTTGGTGATGGCGCGATGATGGGGCTTGCCCTTGACGTTGTTGAATAGAATAGGGCAGCCGCCGTCCAATTGTTTTTGGATGCCGGTGATTTCCAGGTCAGGGTCGACTTCCTTATCGGTAATCAGAATGTCGCCTTCCTTTTTCATCCATTCGATGGCGCCCCTTAAATCCTTCACCTCTTCCGGCGTTGCGCCCTCTCTTTTCGCGTTTGCCATTGCTCTCCTCCAAATCGTTTTGTTTCAATACTTTTACATCTAGCGCTCGAAAAAATAATTGCCCGGAAACAATGAATTTCTACAGGCAATCGGATGTCAAATTCAGGCGAGAATTTTTTAAGGTTTCAGGGCGACTAAACGGTAATTACGCTTATACGACATTATTTCCAAAGTCAACGAACGATCGCTCTCGGATCCACTGGGAGGCGGCCGGATATTCCCTCATTGCTGCGCGCGCTCCTTACAAGGCGCCGGGTCCCTTTACAGTTTGTTTAGGGCTTGCTACTACTGCTGGGATTATTTTTCGATGATTTTGGGAGAGCTTATGACAGATGGTGCGCAGCGTTCCAGGCAAGATTGGCTGCTTCTCGTCGGTCTTTTTTGCTTCTTTTTCTCCGGCGCGGCCGGCTTGATTTATCAAGTCGTCTGGACCCGGATGCTAACGCAGATTTTTGGCAACACAACCTATGCCATCGCCACCGTGTTGTCGGCTTTCATGGCTGGTCTCGCCATTGGCAGTTATGTTTTCGGCCAGATCGCCGACCGCGGCAAGAACGATTTTTTGCTCTACGGTCTTCTCGAAGCGGGTGTGGGCATTTATGGATTCCTGGTTCCGTGGATTTTTTCCGCCGCCCAGAAAATCTACGGACCTATCTTCGGTTTAAACGAAAACTACCCATTTCTTTTCAATCTCGTTCTCTTTTTTCTTTCCTTTGTCTTGCTGGTCTTTCCAACGTTGCTGATGGGCGCCACGTTGCCGGTGCTCAGCAGATTTTTTGTCCGCAGTTTTGCCCAGTTCGGCCGGCGCGTCGGCGATCTCTATGCCACCAACACGCTTGGCGCGGTAATTGGCTGCGCCGCGGCGGGATTCGTTCTCATCCCCACGCTAGGCATGCAAAAGACGGTGTTCGTGGCGGCGGGAGCCAACTTGCTCATCGCCGCGGTGATTTTGGTCGTCGACCGTTTGCGCGAGAAGACGCCCGTCGAAAGCGTCGCGGAAACCGCGGCGGAAGCAGCCGCGGAAAAAGCTGCGGAGGCCGAGCCGCAAAGCTCGTCAATGTTACGGTGGGTATTATTGACGTCCTTTGCGTTGTCCGGTTTTGCCTCGTTGGTTTATGAAAATGCTTGGACCCGCGCCCTGACTCTCGTGATCGGCAGCTCCATTTACTCCTTCTCCACGATGCTGGTTACCTTTCTTGTCGGACTGGCGCTCGGCGGCTTTATTTACGCGCGCTTCCTCGGCGACCGCCCGGCGCGCTTGAGCACCTTTGGCTTGGTTGAGCTTTGGGTCGGCCTGGCCGCGTTGGCGACGATTCCGCTGTTCGAGAGATTGCCGCTGATTTTCATCCGGTTGCTACACGGTTTCGGCGACACGTTCTCAGTGTTCTTGTATCTGCAAATCTTTTTGTCGGCTTTGGTGATGTTTGCGCCGACGGTGCTGCTCGGCATGACTTTTCCACTCGTCGCGCGCCTCTTCACTCAAAGTCTGTATCGCGTCGGTAGCGGGGTCGGCAACTCCTACGCCGCCAATACCGTGGGCGCGGTGGTCGGGGCTTTCGCGGGCGGATTTATTTTGATCCCCAATCTCGGTGTGCAGAATACGATCATCTTTGCGGTTGTCATGAATCTTCTGATCGGCGCCTGGCTGGTGACCAGCGATCCAAAACTATCGTTTTTTTCGCGTTACGGGCTCGGTTTGGCCGTGCTGGTGTTGGCGGTCGTCGTGCCGTTGAAAATCCGCCGCTGGGACCCGCACATCCTGACGAGCGGCGTGACGATCTATGCCGATCGCTACGAGTCGCTGCCGACTAATTCCTTGCGCATCGAGGAGATGAAGCGTGACGACGTGCTTTTTTATCGCGAGGGTTTGACGACCACGGTGAGCGTGCATCGCATTCCCGGCAGCGACTACGTCTATTTTAAATCGAACGGCAAGATCGATGGCTCGTACGGCGACGCCTTGAGTCAATTGATGACGAGCTACATCGCCATGCTGCTTCACCCCAAGGCGGAGACCGCTCTTACGATCGGTTTGGGAAGCGGCATGTCGGCGAAGGCGCTCGCGACTTTCCCTTCGCTCAAAACGATCGAAGTCATCGAGATCGAACCGGCGATGATCGACGCAAGCAAGTACTTCAACCGCGCTTCGGTCAAACTCGACAAGCTTCCGCCCGGCGTCACGTTTCCCGCCGACGACGCGAAAAGCCGGGTGTGGTACAACGAAAAAGAGCGACAGCTTTACTATAAGGGCGTGATGGAATCCGAAGCGCGCACCGAGCTGATGAATCGATCCGAGGATCTCGACTACCGGGGCGCCATCGACCGGCTGTCCCGCAACGCGCGCCATTCCCGCCACTCGAGCGTTTTAGAGGACCCGAGAGTCCACGTAATTCCCACGGACGGAAGAAATTACATTTTGGCGACGCCGAAGTTTTACGACGTGATCACCGCGGAACCTTCGAACCCCTGGATCGCCGGTATCGCCAACCTGTACACGCGCGAGTTTTATCGAGTCATCAAATCCAAAATTAAAGACGACGGCATATTTGCGCAATGGTTTCACAATTACTCCATGTCGCCGGATGACTTTCGCATGGTCTTCCGGACTTTCGTCGAAGCGTTTCCCTACGTATCGCTCTGGAGCATGAAGGAAAGCGACTTTCTTTTGATCGGCAGCAAGAAGGAACAAAAATTCGACTACCCGGCGGTCAAAAAGATCTATGACAGCAACAAGATGCTGCAGTCGGATCTCGAATATCTTGGACTCTCTGACGTTTATGCGGTCCAGGGATTTTACCGCATGAACCGAGAGAATTTTCTGGCCTTTTCAAAAGGAGCAGCGATCAATACGGATGACGGCGCCGAGTTGGAATTTTCCGCGCCAAAGAATCTCCGCCGTTCGACCACCGAGCTCAACCGTCGCATCATGACTCCGTTTCTGCTCGACTCGCCGCCATGGCTCAAAGCCAACGAGCTGCCGGTGCCCCAGGCGATGCACCACTACTACATGGCGCAATCCTATGTGGCGAGCATCGCGCGCAACCGGGCATTGAAGGAAATCGACGAAGCGATTCGCCTCGATCCGAAAAATCCGAAATTTCGTCTGCTCAAAATGAAAATCTTGCTCGAGCAAGACAAGAGCACCGAGGGCGCCAAGGAAGCGTTCGCAGCGCTGGAAAGCGGGCGAGAGTACATTCCGGAAGTCTTGGCGATGAGCGATGAGTTCTATTTGCCGGAAGCTCAGGCCGTTTACCGCAAGGTCATCGAGATGGGCAACAAAGACGTGCTGCCTTATCTCGGTTTGGGCAATATCGCGCTGCATTCGGGCAATGTCGCTGAAGCGGAGAAATGGTTCATTCAGGCTCGGGAAATACAGGCCGAGCACCCGGCGGTCCTGCTCGCGTGGGGGCGCTTGCTGGCCGCCAAAGCGCAGCGGTTGACCGACGATGCGCAGGCGAAAAAGCAGTTGCAGGAAGCCAGAGCTTTGCTGGAAAAAGCCAAGGCCAAGGGCGAAGATTCGGCGACCGTCCACTCTGAATTGGGCGTGGTCTATTACAAGCTGGCCATGTGGGATAAAGCCGCGGAGGCGTACAGCGAAGCTTTGCGCATGCGGCGGCGCAGAAACGATCTGCGCTTTTCGCTCGGCCAGGCTTACGCTCAGCTCGGCAGAATCTCAGAAGCCGAGCAAAAGTATCGCGAGATCCTTTCGCTCGCCCCCGATGATGCCGATGCTCTCAAGGCGTTGCAGGACCTGGGCAAAAAGTATTGACCCCGCGTTACCGCCCCGCAGAAAGGCCTCCAGTTGTGCGCTGGCGGCCTTTTTTATTGCCCGAATAAGCTTTGAAGTTGCACGCCTTACGATCTATGCTGGCGGGGATGTTTTCTGTGACCATGGAGGTCTCCGGTGTTGAATGAAAAAGTTGGTATCATTGGCGCGGGCAAAATCGGTGCCGCAATCGGCCGCGGTATTATCAAAGCGGGCCTCGTGCGTAAAGAGAGCGTTATGGCCAGCGATGTGAGCGAGGCGCTGCGGCAGTCGATCGCGCAAGAGCAGGGTATCAAAGCCACGGCGAATAATCTCGAGCTTTGCGATTTTGCCGATATCCTTATTCTCGCCGTGAAGCCGCAAATCGTGGTTCCAGTCGTGCGCGAGATTGCCACGAAGGTCGGCAAAGCCAAACTCCTGGTTTCGGTCGCGGCGGGCGTCCCAATAGCGCGCATCGAGAGCCACCTCGAGCCGGGCGCGCGAGTTGTGCGCGTCATGCCCAATATCGCGTGCGTTGTCGGGGCGGGCGCGGCCGGATTCGCCGCCGGCGCGCATGCGACCGGCGCCGATTTGGAAAAAGTCGGCGCCATTCTCAACAGCTTCGGCGTCGGACTGCGGGTCGAAGAAAAGGATCTGGATGCGGTAACCGGGCTCAGCGGCAGCGGCCCGGCTTATGTTTTCTTATTTATGGAAGCTTTGGCCGATGGCGGCGTTCAAGTCGGTTTAGCGCGCGATGTGGCGCTCAAGTTGGCGATACAAACCGTCTACGGAGCGGCGCGCATGGCGCTCGAGACGGGCAAGCATTTGGGCGAATTGAAAGACGAAGTCACATCTCCCGGAGGCACGACCATCGCCGGGCTCTACGCCATGGAACAAAAACGCTTTCACGGCACGGTCATGGATGGCGTCGTCAGCGCGACAAAACGTTCGCAGGAATTGGGCAAGGGATAACGGATTCAATATATTCAAGATTGAAAGTTCCAGTTTTCACCCTATGCCTTCTCAGCGACAAACCTCGGTCATTCTTCTTTCTCGAACGCGCAAAAGCCCTCGCTCGCGAATTTGATCAAAGGTATATTAAACCGGCCTATTTTCGGTGGTAGTCATAATGGGTGAGGCGGCTCTCCAAAATATTCCTTTTGGTCCTGGTCGGGATAACCTCCTTTCCCGCAATCGCTTCGGCCGTTCTCATTGACGCTCTCGATTCGGCGCGCCAGTGGCGAGTGGCGCGGATCGAGTTTTCCGGCAATCACAAATTTTCTGCAGACGAATTGGCGGCCATCCTGGTTTCTAAGGAGCGGCCCTGGTATCGCTTCTGGGAGGACCGCCCGGCCTTCGATCCAGTTACTTTCACGACCGATCTCGAACGCCTGCGACGTTTTTTTGAGTCGCGGGGATACTACCGCGCCACGATCACCTACGATCTTGGTGTTGACCAGGATCGGGGACTGGTAACAGCGCTGATTCGGATCGTTGAAGGAGCACCTGTGCGGATTTCCGAAATCGATGTTGCCGTGACGGTCAAAGAGCCCGATCAAAAGCCACCGCCGCTGCCCGATGACCTGCCGGTTAAACGCGGCGATGTTTTCCAGGAGACGGAATATCAGCAGGGGGAGCAGGCGTTGCGCAGCACGCTTGCCGACAGTGGCTACGCCCATGTGCAAACCCAGCGCAAAGCCGAAATCGACGTGGATGAGCTGCAAGCGCAAATTCAATACGGCGTTCAGCCCGGTCCAATTACGTTTTTCGGCGAAACCGAAGTGAAGGGTCTAGAAACCGTTACGCCGGAGGTGATTTTGCGGGAGCTCGCCTATCGCGCCGGCGAACTTTACTCGTTGAAAAAAGTCGTCGAGACGCGCGAAAAATTACTGGCACTGGATCTTTTCGCAACCGTGCGAGTCGGTCCGGCCGAGACACAAGGCTCTCCGGTAATATTGCCGATGGTCGTGGAGGTCAGCGAAAAGCCGCATCGAGAAGTCAGGCTTGCGCTCGGCTACGGCACGGAAGATCACTTTCGCGCCCAGTTGGAATGGCGCAGCTTGAATTTTTTCGGCGGCGCGAGACGCCTATCGGTGACCGCCAAGTATTCGTCGATCACGATTTCCGGGGCAGTAAACTTTATTCAGCCGCATTTTTTGACGGACCAAACGCAGGGCTCGATAAAATTCAATCATGACCAGGAAAAGGAAGACCCCTATGTTCGCAACGTGACGCAATTTACCCCGCGCGTCGATCATCGCTTCTCACCCGCCTTGACCGCTTTCTTCGGTTTTCGCGCCGAATACGATCAGCTCGACAAGATCTCACAGGCGACGATTCAAGCGATTGGGGCCATCAGGCGTCATGGCGTTTTGGCCGGGCCGACCGCCGGTCTGGTCTGGAACACCTCGGATGATGCATTCAACCCCAAGAAGGGGCATGTGATGTCGCTCACGCTCGATCAGGGGGGCGCGATCTGGGGCGGCCAGTACAGTTTTTTCAAGATCACCGGCGAGGTCAAAAAATACATCGACATCGGCTGGAATACGGTATTTGCGAGCCGATTGAAACTAGGCCTGGCCGATGCCATCGGTTCCGATAAGAACTACCCGATCTTCGAGCGCTACTTCGCCGGCGGCGAGAAGAGCGTGCGCGGTTACGGGCGCTGGCGCCTCGGGCCGTTGAGCGCGAGCGACGATCCGGTGGGAGGTTTGAGCCTCGTCGAGGGATCGTTCGAGCTGCGGCGGCCAATCTGGAAAGAACTCAATGGCGCAGTTTTTCTCGACTACGGTCAGGTTTCAAGACATGCGTTTAATCCGCCGTTCGGAAACTTGCAATTCGCCTCAGGGTTTGGCGTGAGTTATTCAACCCCGGTGGGCCCGCTCAGGTTGGACGTGGGTTTTCCATTCAATCCACCACGCGGCGATCGGCCCTGGCAAATTCACTTCAGCATCGGAGCCTATTTCTAACCATGGAAAAAATTCGGCGCATCATAAAATGGCTTGCTCTCGGCACGGGTTTACTGCTGTTGCTCGTCATCATCGGGCTGCTCATTTACGCGCGCAGCGAGCATTTCACGCGCTGGGTGCGCGAGGAGGGGGTCGCGGCCGTCAATAACATGATACGCGGCTCGATCAGCGTCGAGCGGTTGGAGGGAACAGTCTGGAGCAATCTCGTTCTTTATGATGTCACGTTGCGCTATGAGGCCGCCGAAATCGTAAAGCTCCCGCGGCTGGAGATTTCATTTTCACTACTGGAGCTCATCCGCAACCGGCTGAAAATTTCCCAGATTGATGCGCTCAAGCCGCGCATCCATTTGACACAGGATACCGAAGGAAAATGGAACGTTGCCGAAGCCTTGGCACTTCGCCAGCCATCGGAAAATAAATCGGAGTTCACAACGCTGGTGCGATCCCTCCGGCTGCGTGACGCCGCTGTGGATCTGCGCATGGTGTCGGGTGATGGAAAACTTTATCGATTGCACAATCTCGATCTCGAAGGCGGCGCGGCCATTCTCCCCGATGGCGTGACACTCGCAGTACACCGGCTCGCCACGGGATTGGTTTCAAAAGGTCTGCCCGAGCTGCGCTTGCAGGGCGGTCTCGATTACCACCAAGTCGCCGCTGCCCCGGCAACCGTTACCGTAAAAGAGTTTTGGGCCGTGAGCAGTAATTCGCGCTTAAAGCTAAATGGGGAAATGGCCCAGGGAGAGCCGCTTAAGGTAAGGGGAGAAGCCCTTCTCGATAAGCTTGCGCCTTCAGACATCGCCTTTTTCGTTGCTGACTGGCCGCTCAAACGCGATCTCAGCGGTAATTTGACGATTCACGGTACGCTCGCCGATCTCCAGGGCGATCTCAACCTCGCTGGCGCGGGAGCAAAGCTTGCCGGTAAATTTCGTGCGGACTTGGCCCAGAGTCCGCTTCGATACACGGCGACGATGACGGTTAACGGCTTCGACTTGCGGGAGTGGTTGGAAAAGAAGGATTTGGCCGGTGTCGTCAAAGGGACGGCGGAAGCGCGGGGGAGCGGCTTTGCACTGCAAAACACGGCGGCCACGACGCAATTGGAAGTGCGCTCCGCGGCCATCCAAGGTTGGGCTTTAGGAAACGTAGAATTGCGGGCCCAGCTTGAAAAAGCCGTCGCGCGGGTCGATGGACGGCTCAATAGCAATATCGGTGGCGCCAAGTGGTCCGGAAAACTCGCTCTTCAGGAAAAGCGCCCGAGCTACGAGCTGGCGCTCGCTGTCAAAGATTTTGCCGTGGAAAAAGCTGTTCAGAATGCCAACGCAATGAAAGGCAAGCTTAATCTGGAAGGCACGGTCAAGGGTGCGGGATTCGATCTTGCCAGTATGACCGGACGCGCGGAGATGCGCATTCTCCCGTCGACTCTAGGCCCGGTATTTCTGAAGCAAGGTTTGCTTGACATCACGGTCCGCGACAAAAAAATCCTGATTTCGCGCGGAACCGTGAGTACCGCGGAGTCCGTCATGACAGTCAATGGTGAAATCGGCATTGATGCCAAAACGGCTGGAAAGCTCGACTACCGTTTTCGCGCCACGGATGTTGCTCCTTGGCTGGTGCTGGTCAATCAAAAGGGATCGGGTTCGGTTACCCTGGCTGGCCAGGCGCAGGGCAGTCTCGCGGATTTCCAAACGGAAGGCACGGCGCGTGTCACCGGCTTACGCCTCGACTCCGCCGCTGTTAGGAACGGCGACATCGCTTTCAAACTTCGTGGCACAAAAGATCAGGTCTTTCCCGAAGGGGTCGTAACATTTCGCATCGCCGACCTGGATGCCGGAATGGCGCTGCGGCGCCTGGACGGTAAAGCGGCGCTCTCGCGGGCGCCGACGCAGATGATTCAACTTGACTTGAGCGCGCAGGATAGCGCGGATCGAAAACACGCGTTAAACGGCACAATCCATTTCTCACGCGATGCTGTGGCCGCTCGGTTGAATCATATTTCTCTGACGGCGCCCGACGGCCAGTGGAAATTGGCGCAGCCGGCGACGCTCGCGAAACGAGATAACTATTTTTTAATCGAAAAACTTTCGTTGAGAAACGGCGATCGAGAAGTTTCTTTGGACGGCCGCGTCGGATTCTCCGGCAGTCAGGACTTGCGGCTGAACGTCGAACGGATGCCTCTGGAGACTCTATCCGCATTCATGTCAAAGCCGCCTAAGATGTCCGGCATCATCGCTGGCACGGCACGCATTGGCGGCACTTCGGCAGCGCCGGAAATCACCTCGACGTTGAAACTGAGCGACCCGACAATCGCGGGCCAGGCGTATGCCGGTGCCGTCGCGGAAGCCCAGTATAAAGACAAGAAGGCGGTTCTGCGCGCGGTCATTCAACAGGATGCCGCGCGCTCGCTCAACGCGAGCGGCACGGTGCCGTTGCTTTTGAGTTGGAAGGATAATTTTCGCGCCGAACCGCTCGAGGGCATGGACGTACGCGTGCAAAGCGCCGGTGTGAGCATGGGTTTTTTGAATGCCTTTTCAGGTAAGGCCGTTGAAAACATCGCCGGCGAGATGATGCTCGATCTGACCGCGCGGGGCTCGCTCAAGCAGCCCGATTGGCGCGGTAATTTCCGCCTGCGCGAAGGCAGGGTCAAGGTCGTTCCACTCAATGTGGAGGTCAATACGCTTACGATCAGCGGGGGATTCGATTCACGCAGTCTTGTCATTCGCGAGATTTCCGCCCGGGCGAAGGACGGCGAAATTAGCGGCGCCGGTTCCCTGGCCTTAAAACAATACGAACTGAGCGGCGTGAAGCTGCGTCTGAACGCCAAGCGTTGGCCAGCGATCGACACGGTGCGCTACCAACTCAAGGTCGCCGGCAATGTCGACGTTCAGGGAACGGTAAGTGCGCCGGTCGTGAATGGCCAAATCAATATCACGGAAGGTTCGCTGCGCCCCGATCTCGCTTTTCTTGAGCAAAGTAAGGCTCCGTACAAGCGCGACGAAACCATCGTCGTCGTTAATAAAGACGGCGACGGCCAAACGCAGCAAGGCACTGTTCCGAGTGCCGGATCGACGGACAATGGGGTATTCAATAGCATCACTTTGGACCTGGCAATGCGTGCGTCCGGCAATGTTTGGGTGAGGCATCCGGATCTCGTTTCCGAGCTATCCGGAAATGTTAGAATATCGAAGCCGCAGAACCGAAAACTCGATCTATCCGGCCGGGTCGACGTTGTTCGCGGCTATTACGCCTTTCAAGGGCGCCGATTCCAACTCAGCCGGGGAACGGTCGAATTCACAGGCGGCGAAAAAATCAATCCGTCGCTGGATATTATTGCAGAGTATCGACTGCCGCAGTACCAGGTTGAAGCGAAGATTACTGGTAGGGCTGACAAACCCACTTTGACGCTATCGAGCCAACCGGCGCTGGAACAAGCCGACGTTCTCGCGGTGGTTCTCTTTGGCAGGCCGCTCAATACGTTGAATCAAAGTGAACAGGTCTCGCTGCAACAAAGCGCCGTGAATCTGGCGAGCGGCTTTGTCGCCAGCACCGTCGTTAGCTCGGTCAGTAAATCGCTGGGTTTAGACAGTCTCGGGGTCGATGTCGGCGAACTGGATTTCAGCAGTGGCAAAATCGGCTTCGGCCGGTACGTTGGGAGGAAGACCTACGTCTCGGCCTCGCAACAACTAAGCGGGGAACACGGACGCGAAGTCAGGGTCGAATACGAGGTTGCTAAAGACGTCAAGATAGGTACTTCGACAAGCAGCACCGGTGGAAACGGTATCGACATCATCTGGCACAAGCGATACTGAAACGCGCGCCATGCCAGCCGGTTAAGCCGCGGTTCGGTGCTCCATCTTTCTGTTCATGTTAGCCTTCTTCAAAGCACTTGCGCTGCGACGCAGATCTTTTGTTGACATAGCGCTGACGATTCTACTTCTTCCGCCAATTGCCCTGGCTATCCTGGATTAACCAGCCGGGCCGCGCTTGCTCAATCCAACTTTTGGCGAAGATGCTTTTTATCTTCGGAATATTTTCCTTCGGGATGTTGTTGGCTTTGGCGATCTCCGCATAGAGCGCTTCGCGATCGCGATTTTCAGCGTCGATCAATTGTTTGACGTCGGCGCGTTCCTTGAGGCTCAACCCGTCCGTACTACGGATGGCCAGCAGCCCATCCTGGCCGATGCCGACGTTGCCCCGGTCCATGTAGGGCTTGATCGCATCGCTGCGCTGTTTGATCGAATCTTTCAATGCGCGGATGGCTGGATTTGATACATTGATATCCGCTTCCTGCGCCTGTGCCGCGGCGATAAAGCCAAGCGCGAACTTCTGCATCGGCGATGTCGAATTCTGGCTCCGTGGTTGCGGCGCCGTCTTGGTCGGTTCCGCCGGCCCGCCCCAGGTTTCCTTGACGATTTGATCCGCGGCGCGCTCGACCGCCGCGGCCGGAAAGTAAATGTTCACGGTTACGCAGGCGCTATAGAAAAATACCGCCAGAAACAGGCTTCGTTTCAACATGGTTCCTCCATTTATTTAACTTCCGGTTTATCCGCCTTGATCCGCTCCAACCGCCGCAAAAGCTCGGAAAACGCGATGGTCTGAGTGTGGCTAACAACATTCACCGTTGGCGGAATGAAGCTCCCGACGACCAGGTATTCTTCATTCCCGCGAGTTTCGACGCCGCGCAAAGTGAGCCGGTCGTTTCTGAGAGTCGCTTTGAAGCCCAACTTGCTGTAGCGAAAGCTGTCGAAAAAGCCGGCGAGCCCGCTGTACAAACCGCCGGCGTTCTGCCCGGAGCTCAAAACCGTGATCTTGTTGAGGGCCTCGACGCTTATTCTTTGCTCTCCGCGATCCACCGTGTGCAAATCAGCGCCAAATTGCGCCGGTTGTCCGTCGGTAATGATCAGATCGGATATCGTTCCTTCCAGAGTGCCCGAGATTTGCCCGAATGAAAAGGTCTTCGAGAGCTGTTCAAGGTCGATATTCGTTAGAGCTGCATCGAGTCTGATCGCGGCAAGCGAGGAGAAAGGATTCTCGATTTCCAATTTGCTCATGCGCATGCGCCCGCCGAAGAGCTCGGCCTGGATCTCGCCGTTTGTTTTGAGCGTATTATCGATCGATTGCACTTCGGGGATCGAACCGGTCAGCGTTCCAGCAAAGCGGGGCCAGCCGAACGCCTCGGTGAGCTCCGGAAGTTGCAATCCTTTCGTGGCGACCGAGAAAGTCA
>Ga0065707_10082058_pt1 | contig 23323 bp, 25 predicted proteins | sample SwiRhicommuniRL3_FD_59094 | JGI IMG/M metagenome (GOLD analysis project Ga0065707, IMG submission 59094) | Switchgrass rhizosphere bacterial communities from Rose Lake, Michigan, USA - RL3 v2 (version 2) | ecosystem: Host-associated > Plants > Roots > Rhizosphere > Soil | place: East Lansing...
CGAACCGGCCTCTTGCTGAGGCCACCCAAAACTAACCAACCGGCGTACGCCGTGCGTACGCCATAACGAGAACTACCCATGCTTGAAGAACTGAAGACGAAGCAGCAGCGCTTGCCGAAGTTCCGGCGAGCGCCCGAGCTGTACGGTCCGTTCCGGTTTTCGGAAACGGACCTTGAGATTCTCCGCCTCATCCATGACTACCGATACGTGTCGGCGGATCTGGTGTTCGCCCTGGTCCAAGGCAACCGACGTCACCTGGCCGATCGGCTCCAAGGGATGTTTCACCACGCCTATGTGCAGCGCCTCTTGCCGCCGCCGGCAATGCGGATCGCAGACGGTCCGCAGAAAGGGTCCGAGAAGTTCACGTACGTGCTCGACGAATTCGGGGCGACGACGCTTGCGCGGGCTGAGGGGATCGGAGTCCGCGAACTGGCTTGGGATCCCAGGCACGTGAACCGGATGAACTGGTTCGTCGAGCACCAGCTCATGGTCGGTACGTTCCGAGCTGCGGTCGAGCTAGGTGTCCGGACGCGCGACGACCTCTCCTTTGTCGAGTGGAGGGGCGAAGAGGAGATCCGCGATGTTGTCGGCGTGCGCTACCCCGACGGAACCAAGCGAGAGCATCGAGTGGCGCCAGACGCCTACTTCGCGGTTCGCGAACGCGGGAAGGTCAGGCACTTCTTTCTGGAGGCCGACCGCGGGTCGGAAGAGCATGCGAGGATTCTGCCGAAGTTTCGCGCGTTGTGGTGGTATTGCGCACCGCAATCACCGTTCTACACCAAGTACGAGGATGCGAAGGATGTCCTCATCCTGTTCGTCTGCGAGTCGGAGAACAGGCTTGCGGCTATGCGGCAGACACTGGCTAAAGTCGATGAAAGACAGCGAGGACTGCGTCGATTCTGGTTCACGACGTCGCGTCGCTACAGCCTCATGAAGCCGGAAGCGCTTGTGGACGAACCCATCTGGAATGTCGGCCCGCTGAGTTGCACGGAGGATCGACGTGGTCTCTTCGAAAAGAAAACCCTCCGACCGAAGTCAGAGGGTTAAGGGTCACGACCGTCGTTGCGGTCGTTGTCGTTGCCGAAGGTAGTGGCGAAGGTCGGCGCCAGTGCGTCCGTCCATCGTCGCGACGTGCTGTCGCAAGCCTTCGGGGAAGTCGAAAACCAGATCGGGGCGTCCGGCATACATGAGGCCGAGAGCGACACCGTGGCAAAAGCTCTGGTCCACTTCTGCGCAGACGGTTTGCCGGAGCGGTGTGAGAATTCTCACCATCTCGCGGAACGCTCGATGGACGTTCTCGGGTGCGCCCGAGTCGATGGCGTAGACGACCTTCTTGGCTGCCTCGATGGCTTTCTCTTCGATTTCGAATGAACGAACGGGGGTTGGGGTTTCCGGGAATTGCGTTACGCTTCCCATGTTTTGGGGGTCTCCTTCCCGGGTCGGCAGTTCCGGTGATCGGAAAGTCCGGCCCTACCGGCCAGGAAGGAAAACGTGCAACCAATTGATTCTACAATACTTATAGGTTTCTGTCAAGGTCTTAGGGGTCTGCTCCGTGGTGGAAACGCCGAAAGTCGCGCCCGCCCCGAAGTTTGGCGAAGGGTTCGGATCGAAGACCTTCGTCTTCGGTCCAGGTCTCGCGTTTTGGCTCTGGTCCGCCTATCAGGTCTACCTGTTCGGATGGCAGGTTGGCGTTCACAACGTTACCGAAACGCTCAACCAGTTCATGCGGTGGCCGTACACGGGCGGCCACGGTTTCATCGCGACCATCCTCTTAGCGCTTCTTCACCTCGTGTTTTCCATCTATCTGTGGCTGAGCGCGTTGGTCTCCGCGCCGATCGCTGCGGTGATCGTCGGGTGGATTTACGCGCTCAGAAAGGGCGGAACGCTCCTCATCGCCTGGGCGAAGACGAGCGTCGTCGGCGCGGTCGTGACTTCACTGCTTGCACTGAGCGCGGCGTACCTCGTCTTTCTCAAGAGCGGCGCAGCCGGCGCTCTGTGGCGCGGGTTCGAGCGGGTTGTTGGTTCTGCCGCAATAGAGTTCGGACTTGGCAGGAGGAAATCGGCGATGAGCACGGAACGAGAGCAAAAAATGGAGGCCACCCTCCGAACGTCAATGGAGGTACTGCACGGTGAGATCCAGCGCATCGGCGTGGAAGTTCCCGCAGTTCCTGCGGTGTCCACCCTCTGGAATGACTGGATAGGAACGGTCACCAAGACCGTTCAGCTTGAGCGTCAAACGAAGGTGGCGACCAGAGCCCTCGAACATCTCAAGGTCGTGAACGAGTGCTACCGGCAGTGGAAGGACTACCACCTACTTCGGCAGGACATCGACGACATCGAAGAGACGAAAAAAATAAACAAGAAGAAGCGTGAGATCGAGCTCCAAGAGTTGGAGCTGAAGGCCACCCTACAGCACGAGGTCAACAAGGGCGAGCTTGAGAACAAGCGCAAGGAGCAACAGCTCCGCAACGAGACGCTTGCGGCGCAAGGTCGCGCGGCTAAAGCGCAGCGTACAACGCAGCCCGAAAGCCAAACGGACCGTGTGCTCCGTCTCGCGTCCGAGCCGATTGCGACGTTAGAGGCCCTGTCCCTTTGGGAAACGGAAACGATAAAGAAACACCCAACCTTGGAGGACGACATCAAGGCGGTCGCTGATCGTCGTCGGCGCGAGATTTTGGAACCGCGCTAAAAAATGCAACCCCTCCTTATTGGGAAGACCGAGGACGGCAAGCGCCTTGAACTGACTGCGGAGGACTTCGAGACCCACCTCCACGGCGTCGGTGCCAGTCGGTCCGGGAAGTCGAAACTCATCGAGTGGATTGCCCGTGAGTTTGTGCGGAGGGGCCAGGGCTTCTGTCTCATCGATCCCCATGGGTCGCTCTATGACGACCTTCTGCAGTGGCTGACCTACCTTCGCCCGCGACAGCAAATCGTTCTCTTCAATCCGTCCTATCAGCATCGGATCGTCGGCTTCAATCCGTTTCGCCTCCGGGACGGGGCACTGTCTACCCAGGTTGATAGGCTCATGCGCGCCACGTTGAAGGCGTGGGGTGCGACTTCGACGGACGAAACGCCACGCCTCGAACGATGGCTTCGATGTGGTTTCCACACCGTTCTTGAGGAGCGGCTGTCGGTGTCCGCCCTCGAACTCTTGCTCGGCTGGAAGTACCCGCAGGTTCGAAACCACTTTGCGTCGCGCGCCGAGAGCCCGCTCATCCGTGGCGAATGGGACAAGCTCGCGTCCTACACTCGGCCGCAAGACTTCGACGGCCAGGTTGAGAGCACGTGGAACCGCATCTTTCGTTTCCTGTCGTCGAAGGAGCTAGTTCGACTGATGGGTGTTCCGTCGAATGCAATCGACGTCGAGCAGATCGTCGAAAAAGGGCAAATCCTCCTCGTGAATCTTCAGCCGTCCCCGTTCTGTTCCCGTGAGCAGGTCCGCCTCGTCGGTACCCTCTTGATCGACGAGATATGGAGCGTGCTCGACCAGCGCAAGCGACACGGAGCCCAAAAGCCCGAGTCTTTTTTCCTAGTCATCGACGAATTCCAAAAGTATCTGACGCCCGACGTCGCCGACATGCTCGACGAATCGGCGAAACGGGGTCTGCACCTCCTGCTTTTCCATCAGAGGCTTGACCAACTCCGCGAACGCGATCCGGAGGCGTACAACGCAGTCACAACGAACGCTCGCCTCAAACTCGTGTTCGGCGGGCTCAACCGCGAAGACGCTCGCACGATGGCCGAGCAGATGTTCCCTGGGCAAATCGAATTCGACAAGGTCAAGTACTTCGTCGAGCAGACGAAGTTTTGGCCCAAGTACACCCGCGACGTTGTGACGAGCCGCAGCTCCGGTTCAAGCAGCGGCTTAGGCAGTGGTATCGGTCAAGCGTGGGATCCCGAGGCCGAAAGCTGGATTGACAGTCCTCGCTCAAGCGATTCCTCGGGCGACTTCGAAAGCGAGGGCTCAACCGACGTTCCCATGCTGATCCCAGAGCCGTTCGTCGAGAGGACCCCTGGCGCCGTCTTCAGTCTCGACGACATGCTCTGGCAAATCGCGGATCGCTTGATGGAGCAGTATCAGCGGCACTTTTTTATCCGGCGACCAGGACATGAGACCGTTGCCGCCGTGACGCCGTTCGTGAAGCCCTGGACCATGAGCCCGAAGATGGTCCATGCCTACGTCGAGAAGATTGTGAAACCGTGGTTTGCTACGGCCGACGTCGATGCAGCTCTTACGAAGACGCGGCAGGACATCCTCGATACCGCCCGTGCCGCAGCAGAACCGGTGATCCTCGCGACCGACAGCGACACGCGGCCCCTCAAGCAGAAGCGCCCAACCTTGCGAAAGAAGGGCGACGCCGAGCAGCCTTGACGTAGCTTGCCCTCTTGCTAGGGTTCTCATAAGGCCCGAAAGATCTGTTCCAAGGGTGAGAACCCCCTCCGGAGTTCAACCTCCGGCAGGCGAACAGACCTTTCCGTAGGCCGGTAGCAGCGCCATTCCGGCCGCTGCCACGTTCATTCCACAACCAAGGAGGAGAGAGATGCAAGACGACCCTGATGGGACTCGTGTGTCCGAAGCCCTGCCCACCCAGCTCTACAGCGTGGCTCCGGCATCATCGCCAGCGGTCCCATTCAACCCCCGAGAAAAGATGCAGAGACGCAGCGTCAAGGTCCTCACCGATACCGAGCTGCTCTCCGTGATCCTCGGGGTCTCGAAGCGGGAACCGTCCGAGCGTCTCATCCGGACGAACGGGCTCCGAGGACTAGACGGTCTGACCGTCAAGGAACTTCAGGAGATTCCCGGTATCGGCCTCTCGTTCGCGCAACGGCTCGTCGCAGTCTTCGAGCTGCAACGGCGCATCCGCTCAGCCGAGTACCGTGAGCGCGTGATACTTGTAAGGCCGCTCGACGTCTCTAAGCTCGTTGCCGACATCAAGCGCCTGAAGAAAGAGCATCTCATCGGGCTCTACCTCGACGCGCAAAACGGGCTGATCCATCGCGAGACGCTGTCCATCGGCTCCTTGAACACGACACGGACGCATCCGCGCGAGATCTTGTATCCCGCGATCGAGCACACGGCGTTGGGCTTCATCCTCGCCCACAACCATCCGAGCGGTTCCACCGAGCCATCGGACGAAGATGTCGCGTTTACCCGCGCGGTTCACCGTGCCGGTGAACTCATCGGCATCGAGCTCTACGACCACATCATCGTTTCGGCGAACGGCTACGTGAGCCTTCGCGAGCGAGGCGTGTTTTGAGCGGCGCATTGCCCGCACCACTTATCGGAATCGGTCGCCTCGGGTATCTAGGGATCATGACGGAGCGCGCGCTGTCGTCGCTCGTCGCCTACGTCGAGGAGTTCGGTCTCGAGGAAGTGCTCCAACAGATCGATGAGGATCCGGGGTTGTTGTTCGTGCCGTCGTGCCAGTTCGTGGCCTTTCTGTCCTTCACGGCGTTCGATCCGATGCGATTGCCATGAGCAACGAGGCGTATGTCTACATCCCCGAAGAGCTTCGGCACAAGATTCCGGCGCTGTACGCGACGGAAAAAGAAACGAACCCAACGATCTGGGTCAAGCTCTTCACGCCGGACGCTGGGTGGACGTGGTACATCATCGAGTTCGACGGCGATGACCTCTGCTTCGGCTTCGTCGTCGGGCACGCGGCCGAGCTTGGGTACTTCCTGCTCTCCGACATCGCCTGCGCCCGTGGCGGGCTCGGACTTCCCGTGGAACGCGATCTGTCCTTTCAACCGAAATATTTGGAGGAAATAAAAAACAAGCACCCTTGAGGTGCTCATCCGTTCTGGGTGTGGTCTTGTGACCGCACCCGTTTTTTTATTTGAGGGGAGATCGAAGCTGCGCCTAATTTGAAACCCCACCCACCCTGGACGCGCGGGGCTTTAACTCAGAGGGGGGGCGCGATGCAGTTTCAAAAGCATGGGTGCATTCGAACTCAGAATGCGGGTGCGGAATCGCCCCGGCACGCTTGACCGTAGCACGGGAACCCCGGCGCTAACGCGCAAGGTCGTTCGTCCGTTAGGCGCTCCACCTTGCGCGTGCGCCACCCCGTGCCGGTCTGCTCGTATCCGGGGCGGGCACCCTATGAGAATAACTAACTGCCCTGTTTCTTATCTCGTAGGGACTCACCTCGGAAACTAACCAACCTAAGAAACAACGCTATGCAAAAGCATACGTACACCTCACATCGTGAGGAGAAGAAGCCAAGTTTTCAGGAGCAACTCCGCAACCGTTGCGGGGTTTGGTTGGACGAACAAGTCGAGCGTCCACGTACTGAAGACCTGTTCGAGTTCGTGAAGGGCATTGCGCTCGAATCGTTCAAGAACGGCGTGACGGTCGGCAAGCGCAAGGCATATGAGCCACGCGGTGCTGACCGAGACCTCGTCGTCGAAGAAGTCTAGCGATGGACGTCCTCAAGCTCACGGTCGTTGGACGGCTTGCCGCCGACCCGCACGTGGGGCACGGAACCGTGAGGTTCTCTGTCGTTGCGTCCTACCATTGGTCGGACAAGAGGTTCAGACCAGCAACGGTCGCCATCTACGCCAAGGGTGCGCTCGCCGAGATCTCCGAGAAGTATTTGAAACAGGGCTCTCGGATTTTCTGCGAAGCGCACGTCGAAGATGGAGGCTACATCGCCGACGAAATCATCATGCTCGGCGACAGGTCAAGACCAGAGTCCTAGAGGGAAGCGTCCCCCCTCTGAACACCGAGACACCCACGAGGTCGTGGGTGTTTTCGGATTGAAGATGACCCCGCGTCCTTCCCAAGAAGGTGGCGCCGCCTTCATTGCGCCGGAAGCGATGAATGCTTTCGACGCCGTTAGCTTCTCCGTCTTCAGCGTTTGGCGGTCACCTCAGCATCAACCGGACGACCTTTCTTCCAACACGATGTTGATTCCCGTCCGGACCCGCTCGTACGTAGCGTCTGCGAACCCCAGCAAGAAAAGGTGAACCAACAACACCGGAAACGCGATGCACGATCGGAACCACAGCTTTTTTCCGCGTTCGGACATTCTGATCACCTCCTTCATCAGGACCCTTTCATTCGGATACATACTAAGTTATACGAAACTAACAGTAAGTTAGCAACATTAGGAAAAAAAGAGCCGCTGCGAAAAAGCAGCGGCTCCGTTAGCGAACCAAGAAAGGAGATTTACCGACCACTAGCCATGGGTGAGACCTATGAAGGAAGCGTCGCGTCAAGCAACATTGTTAACACCCGTGCGTCCGTGTCCCCGAGGCAGCGTGAAAGCAGAATCTCACGCTCCTCGGGCGTCAACTGTTGCAAGACTTCCAGGAAAAATAACCAGGAGTGGTTTGTTGGCGGGCCAACGGCGCTACTGTTGCCCCGAGTCGCAACGAAGACCCTGTTTACACGGGCCGGGTCTACCTTCCCTAGGATGATCCTGACGCATTCGATCGGTTTGGCCATGGCACGGTCTCCTTTCACTGGGTCTTGAGAACCAATGTCTTGTCTCGATACAACTGCGCTGCAACTGCCGGGACGAGAAGAACCTGCGAAACTAGCGCGCTCCTCTGTCAATGAAGACAGGATCCGGGTGGATCCTGTCGGCGTGGAAGAAAGCCGTGGCTCTCATCCCCGATCTCTTTCAGAGGGACGTGCTCGTTCCTTTATCATTACCTTGATCTGCTCGTGCCATCCTCGAACGAGCACCTCCTGGTCCTTGGGCGCCAACAACCGAAACCTGGATTCGAGGATCTCAAGCTGCGACCGCTGCCGTGCCTTACCCTTAACTCTCAGACGGAACTCGAGGCGTTCCAACGCCTTGGGCTCTCGAAGCCTCAGAATGTCGTTCGCCAATGCGTCTACCCGGAACGAATCAGGGAGCGCATCCGAGATGGCGAGGCACGTCGTCACCGTCGGAACCCGCCGCCCAGATTCAATTTGAGTCACATATGGCGCGGTGACCCCAATCATCCTCGCTAGTGCTTCCTGCGTGAGATTTCGACTCTCTCTCGCCTCGCGAATCAGCTCTCCCACAGCAGGGCCTTTGCTTACACCTGCGGGAGCGGCGCGAGGACTTGGTCGAACGTGAGTTCGCTGACTTGGACTTGGCATGGCGGACCTCCTGTATTCGCCCAATTGGCGGAATGATGCTGTATGGCGACCGATAAAAGAACAATCTTCATGGCTAAAAACTTACAGCTAGTAAGTACTCTTGTCAAGTGAGTGCCTACCCCCTAACCAGCATCCTTGCTGAATGCATACCGCTGGTGCTCATCACTGCCAGGCGACTGTTCCCACTCATGGGGTGATTGACGCTGCATGCTAAAAGAGGTTATGGCTCAGCAACTTAGACGGAGGTGCTGAATTTGGGGACAACCACAGCCGACGAAATCATCATGCTCGGCGACAGGTCAAGACCAGAGTCCTAGAGGGAAGCGTCACCCCTCTGAACACGGAGACACCCACGACGTCGAGGGTGTATTCGGATTGAAGATGCCCCGCGCCCTTCCCAAGTAGGAGGCGCCAATGCATCCGCATCTAGCAGAGCAGGCGGTGGATTCGTTCGGCAGATGCGACAACGCTTGCCGATTTGAGCTGGCATTCCCACACGACCGCGACGGACCAGCCTAGTCGTCGGAGTCTTCTCCTATTCCTTCTGTCTCGCTGGACGTTCTCCCTAAATTTTGAGATCCAGAATTCAGGGCGAACCGCTGGCATCGACCGTCCGGCTTTACACCAGTGGCGATGCCAAAAACAGCCGTGCACGAGTATTACGATCCGTGATCCGCGAAATACGATGTCTGGTTTGCCTGGCAGCGAGCGATCATGCAATCGAAAGCGGTGACCCAGAGCGTGCAACGCTTTGCGCAGTACCAACTCGGGCTTCGTGTCGACTGCACGAATGGCCGACATACATCGGAATCTCTGCTCGACAGTAAGAACATCCATAGGGGTTGAGTGCTACCGAGTGGCCGCGTTTCGGATCGACAACAAGTGTGCACCGAGTTCCTTCGCCAACTTCACCGGCACGGCGTTACCAATTTGCTTCGCGATGTGCTGGTTGCTGCCATAAAACACGTACGACCTCGGGAACGTCTGCAGTGTGGCAGCCTCTCGAAGCGAAATCGCCCGATTCTGAGAAGGGTGCCCATAGCGGCCATTGGAAATGCTATGACAACGGCCCGTTAGCGTTGGAGCCGGTTGATCCCAAGCCATTCGACCGTAGACATCGGTGTGTCCGCGATAGTCCCCTTGGTGACACTCCAACTCCAGCTTGTCCGGCCACGACCGACGGTCGCCGCCGTCGGGCGGCGTTGCTCGCAAGCGATCGAGGTTGATCGGCGAAATGGCTGCCGCAACATGGTTACGGACTCTCCCGTGAGCACGCCCCGCTCGGAGCACGGGAAACGAACGAATGGCTTCCCTAACCGTTGTGTATTCGCGCTTGCCTGGACCGTACGAACCTTCCGGCAGCGAAGCCTTCCGGCCGCGAACCGCGAGCAGTACGTACCGCCGTCGGTTTTGCGGCACACCGAATTGCTTCGCGTCTATGACGGCTCCGGCAATGTCATAATCGTTTTCCTGAAGCATTCGAACGAATCGTCGGTACGTGCTGAATCCCTTCACCCTCGCCAGCCCAGGCACGTTCTCAATGAGTACATGTGCCGGCCTAATGACCTCAACCAGAGCGGCGAATGCGCCGAGCAACGTTGCGTCAGGATCGCGTCCCGGTTTGAGCCGATCGGCTTCGTCTTCGGGTTGTCGTTTGCGTTGCTGGCTGAAGGGTTGGCATGGTGCGCAGCCAGCAATCAGCAGGTCTGACGTGCCACGAGACTTGAGGAGCTTCCAGATTGAATACGTGGACACATCACAAATGTCCGCTTCAATGAATCGAGCTGGTCTATTATTCTTTTCATAGCTGTCCTTGCAACGTCCATCGGCGTCAATTCCTGCGACGACGTCGATGCCTGCGTTCAACAGCCCACGAGTGAGTCCACCAGCTCCACAAAAGAAGTCGATGGCGCGCAATTCCAGTCCTTACGTTGTCGGGCGGGCGGCGATTACCTCGTCCACCCACGCGCCATAGTCACGGTCAGGAAGGCCTGGACGCCCTGCGAGGCTCATGTATGCCCAAGCGGTCAACTCCCGCATTGGGTTATCGACTGAAGCGATGCGCGTCCACTCCTTGTCCGCGCCGATAGCCTCCAATTCAATCAATTCAAGATTTCGCAGGTCGGCGATCATCGACGGAAACTCTCCGGGAAGCGCCGGCAATGGAAGGCATGTGCGCGAATGACCCTGATTCAAAGTGCCGATGAGCGCATTCTTATGTTCTGGCTTCCAAGTTCCTGTCTCCGGAAGTTTTAGTTCTTTCAGGAGCCTTCCAACCCCCGTGCATTTAGCAACCAAAGCTCTTGTGACCTTCGAAGGGCGCGTGTCGGATCGAGCGAGATCACATGACGGCGTTAGGATCACTCGATAGGAGGCCGGATCAATCTTGCTTCCGTCTCGCTTGCGGATGATGTCGCCGATTAGCAGGTGCTGCTCGACGACCGGCGGGCAGAGATAGAATTCCCAAGTTCGCAAGCCTGGATCGCCCGTCGAGAGAGCCTCGTCCATTTTCGCTGCGACTCGCCGTCGCGCCGAACGAATGAGAGCATCTTGGCGCTCTGGCTCAGATCCGATTCTTTCAAAAATGGTTGGCGCGATCTGCCTGAGAACACCGTTCATCGCCCAGTAGAGTTCTTTCGCTACAGCGTCCAGTGCCTCGATGTTCGGTTGGAATGTCCTGATCTTTTCAAGTACAGCTTTTTCGCTGGCTGAACCCTTCTTGATCACGTGAAAAAAGGGATGCGGAGGGGTGTCACTATCACCCAGGCTTTCGGGAGCTGCGGTGTAAATCACGAGCGGGCAAAATTTCTTGTCCCACACATACTTTCGCACCTCAAAGCCGTCTGGTGTAGTTTCACTGCCCTCCTGCCGAAGCAAGTCCAGCACAACAATCTGAGGATTGTGCGAATCGATTTGGCTCTCTGCCTCATCAAAGTTCGCAAGTCTTGTGTTAGATCCAGGCAGGCTCTCCTCGAGTTCAGCCATCAAAGGGGCAACGCTTTCCTCGTCGTCGTCAATTATCAGAATCCGCAACGCCATCAATTGCCTCGCATCACGATTTCACAGGAACATCAAACGTGAATGTTGCGCCACCGAGCTTCCCTGGCTGCACGAGAGACAGTTGGCCGCCATGCTCCGACACAATCTCGGAAGCAACCGTCAGACCCATGCCTATTCCCCCCGGCCGACGTGTGACGCCGGGAAGAAAGATCCTGTCGGCGTCTTCCTCAGATACGCCTGGTCCGGAGTCGCTCACCGAAACCCGTGCTCGCTTCCCATCAGACACTTTTCGTAAAGTGACATCGAGCCGCGGCGGACGGCTGGACTTTGGTATCCAGTACACGGCGTTAAGAAGCAGATTCAAAATCACGGTGTCGAGCTCACCCGGATCAATCGCCGCAGGCGTCGCTGTGGCGGGAAGTGGATGAACATCTGCTTTAATGGACCTGAGGTCGGTTTCCACCAGCGACAAACACCTGGCGATACTCTGCTCAAGAATGGCATCACGCCTACCCCGTCGAAAGCTGCGGCTTGCGAGCGGCGCAAAGGTGTCCGCCAATCGTTCGAGGGCGGAAACCGAGGATTCCGCCAAGCTCAGTTGCTTCTCGAATTCCGCGCCGGCTGCGGTAGCGTACTTGTCTCGACTGGTTCGGAGAAACCGGGCGACCGACGTAGTCCTGTTACGGATCTCATGAACCAACATCTGTGCAATGGTGCCGACCGTCGCAAGGCGACTGTAGAATACGAATCGCTTCTTGAGAGCCTCGCGGGCGGATTCCAGCTTCGCGTTAAATGCCTCGACGCGGCGCACGGCTTCAGGCGATGCCTCGCCATCGTCAGCCAATTCATTTACCTGGTCTAACAGCTCGGAGCCAGAGATTCCATCGAGGAGGGCTTTTAGTTGCACCTCGTCGCCCGGCTTCATGCGATCGATATCCCGTTCGAGTTCGAGCTTCGAGACGAGGGATTTCAGGATTTCTTGGAACGCCTGCACTGGCGGGCTAGAGACCAATCCCTCGCGGTCGCTTGTGTCCTCGATCGCCCCATTGCTGAGAGCTGTGATCGATACATATCCCACAATCTGGCTTGTACTGAGGCGGGTACCTACGCGACTGACTCTCCGCAGGTCGAGCCCCAACCAATCCCGTGAATCCTCAGACTTTGGTAGAACCAGGATGCCATCGCGATACACCGAGATGCCCTTGTGTGCGCGGATCGCCTTTCGGACATTGCCCTTGGCTATCTCGAATCGATTTGAAATCTCCTGAGTGTCGTCGGTGCCAATGTCCCAAGCGCGCAATTCAAAACTGAACGGTCCGCATGCTGGTCCTATTTCGGCCAGCTTTCGGCCGATTTCCGAGCCTTCCCGGACGTCCGACCACGTCAGCGTCACGGGAGCCGTACGGCGACGACCTCGACCAATCGGGCGGTGCTCGTACTGTCCCCGAACCACACCACCCTTCGTCACTTCACCCCTAATCGCGTAAGGCGGGCTGTTGAGAAACCTCGGGGACGTGATCTCCGCAGACAAGGCATCAACGCCCGAGTCGGCCGCTGAGATGTGAATAGCGAAGTCGTTGATCTTCCGAAAAGGCGACACAAGGCGCGCGAGATTTTCCTGCAAGTCCGCGATCTGCTCCGAGTCCCATTCGGAGGTCAGGTCCTGAACGCGTACGCGTGTGCCTGTCGGACCAAACGGCGATTCACCCTTGAAACGTTGAAGCTTGGCGGAGCAAGTATCGAGCGATTCCTTCAGCGAAAGACTCGTCCAGTCCACGTCGACTTGCCAGCATGGTTCGCCCGCGGCCTTTGTTAGCATCTCAAGTTTTTTTCCAAGCCGAGCCGCGGAGAGACGCCCCAGCCCCTTCTCGCCCGCCACACGGCGGACCCGCTGCCCTCTCTTGGTGGTAGGATGCTGTTGCCTGTAAGGGGTTGCTACGACGCACCACGCGTCCTCCAGAGTGCGGCGATCCATCCCGGAACCATCATCTAGAATGTCGAGGAACCGCTTTCCAGACTTGTACGTACCGAATCGGACGTCGACCCTTGACGCGAAAGCGTCATATGCGTTCTTGACGAGTTCGATCACCGCAACGACGTCATTGGTGACGAGGTCGGCCCCAAGCGCCGCAAAGACTCGCGGATGTATCCGGAAGGGGATTTCATCGACGCGGGCTGTTCGTGTCGCCATCGGTCTCAGACCTTCCTACGGACAATCAAATCCGCAGCCCAGACCGTCTGGGTCAACGCCCTATCGTACGCGACGCTTCGTGAAGCGCAGAACACAAAAGCAGGCCCATCCCAATTCGACACGGCCGGGTTTCAGCTTTGGATGAGCTTCGCGGCTCGATACACCGTGCTCCGGCTGATACCGAGCTGCCGGGCAACGGCAGATTTCTTAGTTCGCGCTGTGAGTAGTTCGCGCACCGCACCCAGTTTTTCCTTCGTAAGCTTTGAGCGCTGGCCGAGCCGCTTCCCACCCCAGTGTTTGCCACTCGCCTTCGCGCGAGCGATTCCGGCCTGAATCCTCTCGGAGATGACCTCGTGCTCGTATTCGGCAAAGCCGGCCAGAATCGTTCTCAAAAGTCGTCCTGCCGCAGACGTCGAGTCGATCCCGTCCCGAACGGAGACGAAGCGGATGTCTCCGGCGTCGAGGTCGTCAAGGAAGCGGAGCGTTTCACTCGCCGTCCGGCCCAACCGATCGAGGCGCCAGACTACGACCGTTCCGACGCCCCCCGAATGGATCTCCTCTTCCAGTTGTTGCATCGCTGGGCGTCTGAACGTCTTCCCCGTAAACGTGTCGCGGTACCACGTCACCTGTCGCTTACGGCCGTGAACCCGAAGCCAGGCTTTGAGATCTGGTTCCTGGGAAGCAACGTCCTGCCCCGTCGTCGAGACGCGTAGGTAGATGGCGATTGTCTTCATACCGTAACTGTACCAAATCAGCTAAAGATGAAAAGAGACAGTTATCCACACCGTTCCCATCCCCGAAACACTTGTGTTGCGAGTCTGAAGCGGTAAGGGGATCAAATGACACAGACTCGCAGCAGTGCCCCCTCCGGCTTCTATGAGAATCGACGGGACCGACCTGGGTTCTGTCTGAGTGCTTCGTGAAAGCACTGTTCCGGGTGGCGGCATAGGCAGAATTCTCATCAGACTGCTGAAGTGAACCGGGAATGCGAATGCGGTGACAAGCACGCATGATTGCGATGTAAGCCGCGGAACAGCGCAACCCGAAGTACACTCTAATCAACACGGCGATCTCAATCGGCCGAGCGACCCTATCCTCGAGGATTTCGGCCAATAGAGAGATCGCAGTAGGGTCCTCTAATGAGTCGTGAGCCAGTCCTTGGAAACAGTCGGTCAAGGCGGTCGATCCACCTCCACGTTTCCGAATCCTGCTGTCTTCGTGCGCTCCTACGAACTCTTGTCGGTTTGCTGCTGGCGGCACCGTTCGCTTATTCCTCCGCCGAGGCTCAAGTGTCACTTTTGGTGAGCAAGTCCGGCGGGAATGTCATGTTGAGCTGGTCCAACGGCGCGGGTCCATACGACGTATATCGAAGCACGACCCCTACATTTGGTCCTGAGTACTCCGCACTAGCTACGGGGACGACTGCCACGGGCCAAACTGACTTTGGCGCCGCATCGAGTCCGACCAAGCTTTACTGTTACGTGGTCAGCGATATTCCCGCGCGGCCGGCGATCGATATCACCTCGCCGTGCAACACGCCGCCAGGCGGCCCACCTTGCAGCTATTCGGCCGCAACCGCTTCTCAAACCATCAGCGGCACCACAAATGCTTCTGTGGTCTATGTCAACGGCGTACGAGCGACGCTCGCGGCTGGAACGTTTTCGGCCCCAATCCCATTGTTTCTCGGAGACAATCCGATCACTGCTTTCGCCACCAGTTCCGCAGGAAATCAGACGCCAGACTCTCTTGTTGTAACGCGCACCAACGGTAATCACGCCCCCAACATCTCCATAGCAATCTCCGAGCGGGGAGGCGCCGCGATCCCAGCCGACGGGGCGCTCATCCATGACCCCACACCTCTGATCACGGTTAACTATGATGATGCCAGCGACACGCCGGCCGGAGTCATCAGCCCAGCCGACGTGTTTGTCTATGTAAACGGTCAGAACCTCACGGCCTTCTTTCAACCAACCTCTACGCAGGCTACGTATCAAGTTTCGAGCGGTTCCGCATGGTCAGCGGGTGCAAACTTCATCTACGCGTCCGTGCAAGACGGAAACTCGTCGACAAACCCCGGCGCGACCGCAAGCGCCGCTGCACACGTGACGCTCTCCAATCCTTCGATTAGCTCGTTCTCGCCGGGTAGCGGGGCGGCTCGGGGGGCGAGTATCCAGATCTTCGGAACAGGATTCGATCCAACTCCCGCGAATAACCAGGTGAAGTTTGCGGGGACTCCTGCGGCGGTCTCAGCCGCCACGGCTACGTCACTAACAACTCAAGTCCCCTCGACCGCGCAGACCGGCGAAGTCGTCGTCACGACGGAGGGCCTTAGCAGTCGTGGCGTGCGCTACCAGATCTACCTTTCCGCCAACGAGGTAGGAAATCCAAGCGCCGTCGCGGTGGACCCAACGAACTCCGGGGATTTCTATCTAACGGGTGACAATTTCTTCAAGAAGGTGCAGAGCAACGGAGTGGTTACCCTGCTCAGCCATCCGGACTTTCGGCTTTCTGGGCTGCCCGTCGATGCCAGCGGCTACTTGTACTTTGGCCAACAATCAACTTATCCAACGAGTCATGGATTCGTACGACAGTGGGATCCGCAACTCGATCAGACTGCCGAGTTTGTCGACGACACCAGATTGCCCTGTACTCCGCCAGTCTTCGGTTGCTATAGCGAGTCCAATGCCCTCTCGACGGGAATCGCGGCCAGCAATGACATCATTTACACCGCTGACTCAATCAACGGGACGATAAAGCAGTCCGTCCCAAATCCAGATCCAGAGCCGGGCGAATACCCGTACACCGTCAGTGCCATCACCCCGCCCGGGCAGTCGTTTCCCGCGACGTGCGGTATGGTGATCCTAAGCGGCAAGCTCTACTTCACATCGGGCTCGAATGGGGACACGATCAAGAGCATTCCCGTTCCAGGGGGTGGGACTCCGACCGTCGTAGAGACTTTAGCGGCACCGTGTGGTGGATCTCGCGGCTTGGCGCTTTCGGCGGATTCGAGAATCGTCATTGGGCGATCCCAATGCGTCTCTGTTTTCGATCCGGCGAACCCTTCCGCGATGTGGGACCTATATTCGACATCTCCGTTCTCTACCTCACCACCACCCTCAGTCGCACTGGGGGTAGAAGGGGGAAACGAGTTCATTCTCACAGCGCAGAATTCAGTAGTTTTCAGGCTTCCGAAGCCCACCCTTACAATCACTGATGGCACTGGTCAGCCGTTGCAGAGCAAGCAGGTGATCGACTTCGTGAACCCCGTAAGCGTCTGTTTCGAAACGGCTTCAATCACGTTGAAGGTTCAATTCAATCCCAGTTCACTGGTGCCGACGACGGTGCCACCGCAGAATGTCGTCTGGACTGTGGAAGATCCTGACGATCCGTCCAACGACAGCACGGTGGACACGAACGGATCGCAAGGAAACGACAATGTGTTCGGAATCGGATTGTACGATCAATGGGAGGAAAACCCCCTGTATCCGATGACCGGGGATAGCACTGATAATTCCGTGGAAACGGCGATTGTGGCAAATACAAGCTCGATCACTTTTCATCCATCATGCCAACCCGGCGACAACTATCGATTCAAGGCTTCCGTAACCGTCCCAGTACTCGGGGCTATCGAAACGACGTCGAATGTCGTGACGATCTGGAGAGTTCTGCACATCGAAAGAGACTCCATGGGTGTGGCAATTGGACCGTTTCAGGCGGACGACGTTGCGATTGGGGATATCCCCGAGCCCCCGCTCGCATTCTTTGCTGAAGCACTGAGACCCGCGTACATTGATGTCGTGTTGCCCCCAGATACTGGATCCGACAACTCGGATGTTCCGTTCCAATACAACGTTTCGGGAAGCGACGTGGCAATTCGTCAGCAGGCCGAACTCGGACGTCAAACTACCTCTACGGAGAGTCAGTGGATCGCTTACATTCAGGGCGCTTACGAGGGTGATCTCAGTCGGGACAATGACCCGGACAACGAACCACTCCGCGCCTTTTTTGGTGTGACCGAAACTCACAGGAACTCGCTCTCATTCGTTGAAACAACCCGCGACTATTGCGCGATCACTCCGTTTGTCGATTGCCAGGACCTGTGGAACCAAATCGCAATTCATGAGATTGGGCATCAGTTCGGACTGGACGACGAGACGACGTTAACTGGTGCCGGCTGTCTGATGGAGCCGCCTCCTGTTATCAATCCCGTCTTTTGCGGCTTTCAGATAAAGAAGATTCGGGAGAAAACGATTCCGGCCGCACCCTGATTGGAGAGCCTGCGGTCGTAGGTTTGAGGTGAAGATATGATTACCGCATCGCCGAGGTTGATCCTGAGCGCGATGACCGCGTTCCTACTCGCCGGGCCGAGCGATTTGGTCGCAGCGAAGCCCAGTTCTGAACTACGTTTGACACTCAGCGTCGATCAGCCGAGCTACGCACCTTACGAACCGGTCGTCGTCCGCTATGAGTTGACGAACGTATCGTCCTCGCCGATCGAGGTGCCAAACTTCGTCGATCATCACTCAGGCTACCTAACCTTTGAGGTTTCCCAGGGAGACGCTGAGTTTCGACCATTCCGCACAGGTCCCCAAGCTTGCGGTCCCTACCAGGCCACCACGTTGCACGCGGGCGATCGACTCTCTGGTCAAATGGCCATGGTGTCAAATGCGTACGGTCGACTTGCCAAGACCTCCCTCTCCCCGGAATACAAAGGATTGCAGCAGTATCCGTTCTCAGGCCAAGGCAAGTTCCGCGTCAGAGCCAGTTACTCGCTCGCGCCGCCGCCTGGAAGCGTCGGAGCGCCGCCAAAGATCAGCGCAGATCCTGTGAGTATTGTCGTGCGTCCGATGACCGCGAAAGAGCAGCAGGAGTTTTCGTTCTTTTCAGGGCCCGCGGATTACTCTTCTGCTGCAGGCGCGAGTGCAGAATCCAACGATCTCGCCGCCGACATCAAGCGGTGGCGAGAATTCGCCGATCAGTTCCCTTCATCTGTCTATGCCCCCGCGATCAGCCTCAACTTAGGAGCAATCTTCCTGGATGGTGTGGGTCTGCCGGCGCCAGACGCCCGCAGCGCCAAGGTCGCATTCGCGGCGGCGTCACAATCGCGGAAACGCGCACTTCGTGGTGATGCACTTCTTGGTCTGGCTCGAGCGAACATCGAGCAGGGCTTCTATGATGACGCTCAAAAAGCGATCTCAGAGGGATTGGCCGAAGGGATAACCACAGAGCAGCGCGTGAGATTCTCGCAGCTTCAAGAGCGTCTGGAAGCGTCTTCGAAATAGCTCGCTCCGCGAGAGTCCAATGGTGGATTGCTTCGCTCGTCGGGCGCTCGTACGGGCCGATACCTGGAGCGCTGACCCGCCGCCGGAGCGATCGAACGGACCCACGGAAGCTCCGTGTTCCGCGAACTGGATGCGAGGAATTGACGGAACTTCGCGGAGGCTGGCGGTGACCAACCACAGAGGCAATTGCTCTTGCGGGAAATTTCTGGCGGCCTAGAACTAGGCGGTCAAATTACGGCGTTGTTGACGAGCCGGTCGAGCGGTGTTCGCAGGGGGGTGGCGGTGAACTGTCTCTGCTTCATCGATTTGCCGGTCGGCGCGAGGTCGGTGAGATAAAAAATCGACCCTGCCAAGCATTTAGAAGCCTCGTGACACAGGATATCGCGTGCCATCGAACCGAACGCGAGCTCGCCAGCCACAAACCCTGCTTCCCCGTCCCGACGCGTCGCATTCTAGTCATCGCACCGACGTTTCGGATACTAGAGCACGTCACCCGCTATCTGCTTCCCATCGATGCAGATCTTTGCCTTCGTTGTGAACCACGCCACGAGGAAGACTTCAACGAGCTGGCCTCCGCCGTCGCCGTTCGGTAGTCGAGCGGAGAGCAGCGGACCCTTCTTGTCGACGGTGATTTGCTGTGCACTCGTGTCGCGCACGTCACCGTCGATGTAGAGCTTCGCGCCGCCGAGCCATGTGTTGACCACGCGAATCTGGTGACCGTTGAACTCGGCAAGCCATTCTTTCTTCGGCATCGACAGCCTCGCGACGCGACGTCAGCCCGCAACAGGGCGATGGTATCTTGGAACAGCGGAGTGGGGGAAGTATCACCACCTGCCAGCGCCAAATCCCCCGTGCGACTTCTAGCCGCCACCCAACCCCCCGTCAGTGTTAGGCTCGCGCTTAGAGAAGGCGCCTAGACCCAGCGCTGACAGTCGCTTTTTTCTTGAGCATCAGGTTCCAACTCACCTTCCCGCAGATGCAAGTCAGAGCAGCATCTTGGCGATTCGTCTGCGATACGAAGAGCAAATCGCTGCAGTTGACGCATTCAAACAACTCAAGGAACGAGCGGAAGGCATCGACAACCGGTCGCAAGTCTGCGGGTGAGCACTCCACCCACCGGCTGTAGTGAACGAGTCCGTTCGTGACCCACTGTTCGACCATCGATCCGTTGAAGACTTGGGCGGCGACGGTCTCTATCTCCTTTAGAGCCTCCTCATCGTCCTTCTTCGTCCAAGATCGGGCGGACTGCCGCGCGGCTACGAGAAGTTGTTTGTACCTCCGGTACGCGGCCGGAGCAAAGTCGCCCAATTCCCAATTCTCGTCAGATTTGTAGACAACCTCAGCGCGGAGACGATTGCACACTTGCTCCAATCGCTCCTCACAACCTCGCCGAAGCAGGTGAGCAGCCCGAACAGGATTAGCTTCCTTCAATTGCTGATCGATGGCATCCCACATCACAGTCTCGCTTCCGATCATTGGGCCGTCCTCGATCGTCCAGCGCGAAAACTCCACCGAATTTGCTCCAGTCACGACGCCCGCGCTTCTCAACTGGCGAGCCCACATTCTTTCGTGCGTCGTGATGATGAATTGCCGCCCCGGGAACTCGTCCTTCAAGATCTCGCAGATCTGACGGCGATGTCCCGCATCGACCGACATCACGACATCATCCAAGATCGTCAACTCGATAGTTCCTGCTGTGAGTCTCTCCGCGAGTGCTAGATAAAGCGCAATTCCCATCGTGTCCTGGTGCCCCTCACTGTGCACCGCAAGCGGTGGAAACTTTCCGCGCTTGTAGAAGTCCACCTTCAGATTCAGTGCGGGACCATCCGGACGTAGCTCGGCTTCGAATCCAGCCTCATCTTCCTTGTGGATCGATCGGTAGATGTGTGCGAAGCGGTCCTGGACCGCGAGGTACAGTCCTTCGAGCACAGAATCTCTAGCTTCTTCGAACGCTGTGCGCGCCACGTTTCCATTGAGAGCGACCTTCTCAGCGGCTAGCAGCGCGGCCGACGCGGATTCATATCGCTTGAGGTTTTCGGCCAATCGAGTCAAGGTGTCCCAAGCGGCTTGATGAGGTGATTTCGTGACTCCGATGGCGCGAGCAGCATCGAGAAGCCGGTCTTTGGAGGACGGCCAGGTTGGATTAGAAACGAGATCCCGGGCAATGTCATCCGCCCTCATAGCGTCGCCTGTCCCTTTTTCCGGTATCGCGGAGATCGCTTCTGACCAGCGAGTAATCTCACCGTCCCACGTCTCGAAGTTCTGTTCCGTCTCGGCCAACGCAAGCTTGTGTGCGAGGTCCCGTGCGCGACGGACACTCTCGCGCACGCTAACAAGGCCGCCTTGCAAAACCCTTGCGGCCGTCTGAATCCGTGTATTGGTCGCCTGGGCGTCGGCTGCCGAAGCGATGTGCCGCTCAAGATGAATCTTCAATTCTCCACTAGCCCACGCCGTTCCACACAATGGGCAGCTTCCATCTTCCTCGATCAAACCGATTCCGATCCGATACAGCTGAAGCTTGCGAAGTGCATCCGCCGCTTGACGGTTCTGTTCTAGGTATGCAGATGCATCCTTCAATGCTTGGTTCTGATCTGACACGGTTTTTAGAGCGCTGTCGACTGTAGAGTCGAGATGCTTGCAGACGTTCTCGGCGTCACTAAGTGAAGGGACGGCACCTGCCCCGATGGCAGATGGCGGTGCCAAGTCGGCCTGTACAGCAGCAGCCGATAGGGCTTCGACGGAATCGCCTCCGAACATGACCCTAAGACGATTGAGTTCCGACGTTACGCTCTCCAGCGAAAACCTCGGCTGCTGAAGCGTTTGGATGATGCCAAGTTCTGCCGCGTTCTTCTCCAATTGTGCCTTGTCCAATGCACCCTTGGCAAAGTTTTCGATCCTAACAAGTGCCTTTCGAATCTCTTCTAGTTGATTCAGATCGAGCAGCTCCTGAACGTACTCTGCTCGCTTCCCTGGCTCGGCGGCGATATAGCGCAGGATCTGTCGACGGGACAACACGTGCTGGCTCTTCTGCGCAACGAGAAGAATGGGTGCAAGCGCCACTTCGGCCGCTTTGTCATATGAAAGAACATTCGGAGTCGCGAAATCTCGACGCAGCTCGACTGGTTTCCCGTATGAGGGGAGTTCTACGATCGCCCTGACGTATGCATCCTTCGGTGTGTGGTCGACGTGTGGACCGTAGTCCTTAAGCGTCAGGCCCTTGGTACCTTGCCCTGTCAGGCGTCCTATCCGTCCGGTCAGCAAGAAATCGAGCGCATCAACGACAGCGCTCTTTCCTGATCCATTCGGTCCGTAGACGACCAGATTCGCGCCATCCGGCACCAGCACCGCACTCTTGATCCCACGGGTATTGACGATCTCAAGCTCTTTGAGCTTCATGGTTTAGTATCTGATTTGAGTGCTTCGAGCAGCGCGGACTGATCCGTTAGTTGGTTGTTCTTGGCAACTCTTCGGAGGGCTTCCTCAAGCTTTGATGCAGGCACGCGCTCGCGAACCCGCAAGAGCCAGTTATCGAACACCTTGGTGATGAGGTCGTTGCTGTCGGGCATATAGTTGTCTAAGTGTAGCCACGGCAAAGAGATACAGTCAACACCCACTACATCCTGCGCCAGTACGCCTCCGATGAAGTTCAACAAAAAGTAATTGCACTTCTCAACGGGTGACGAAGCCCGCGTTGCGGCCCCGCCTTCGCAAGTTGTTCGCTCGCAACGACCGTGTTCCGCGACCAGGACGCCCGGGATTCAGAAAAAATCGCTAAGGCTAGCGGAAATTCAGCATAGAAGAAGCGCCCCCGAACTCTCGGAGGCGCTTTGTCTTTTAGGCCACAACTTCAACGTTGCCCGCCTGCAACCCAATCAACTGTCTGCGAAAGAAGTTCCTTCAACGCGTTCCGACCGCAACGGTCAACCTCAAGCAAACCGCCAACAGATCCATGTGACCGCCCACACTGTGACCCACTGAAAGGCGAACGCGACGAACACAACGTTGACAACTCTGCCGAAGAAACTATCGCCACCTTTTGGGGTGGCTGGTGGTTGCCTTCGTCGGCTAAGGAGTATCGCTGATAGGCCAGTGAATAAGCCGAGGGGAAACCAATCACTCTGCAGCGCAACGGGCAGAGCCCACGGCCCCCGTCCATGATTTGTGGGAAAGTCGAGCAGCGACTCATCCCGAATCCAGCTCACATCGGTGACAGCGCTAAGTGAGTACCGCTGGTCGCGTATGAAACCCGTCACGCTGAAGATGTGAGGAAGTCGCTCTACCCACTCTCTGTGACGCCTCAAGAGGCGAAATTGTTTATCGCGCTGCGGGTTCGGGTCGGTCGTCTTCATCCAAGACGCCCACTGCTTGAACGCGTCAAGGCGCGCGGACTCGGCGTCAAGGCGTTTTCGAGGGGCTACGTCAGCGGGCGTGTCGTTCTGCCCGGCACGGACCTCTGGTTTCGGTTCTGCACTTGGTTGCGCTTGCTCCGTTGCTGCAGCCGGCGGCGCGGGTGGTTCCGGTTCTTGCTGCGCCTTGCTTTCGCCCGCCGTTTTCTGCGGTTTGAGAATCACCGTGTCTCTAAAAACTTGGAAACCCGCAAAAGTCAGTATCGCGAGCAAGAGCGTCAGCCAACCCTTCCAGTCGCAGCGCCAAATAGCCCAAGACTTCCAGTCGGATCGGCCACCCCTAGCCAACGGAGACATCACATGACCCTTTCGCCACTCTGACTAGAAGGCCGCTCTCGCAAATCGC
>Ga0065707_10082059_pt1 | contig 23301 bp, 36 predicted proteins | sample SwiRhicommuniRL3_FD_59094 | JGI IMG/M metagenome (GOLD analysis project Ga0065707, IMG submission 59094) | Switchgrass rhizosphere bacterial communities from Rose Lake, Michigan, USA - RL3 v2 (version 2) | ecosystem: Host-associated > Plants > Roots > Rhizosphere > Soil | place: East Lansing...
CCAGCCCAATCCTATCGGCGGGTTCTCGCCGCAGCTTTCGGCGGCCATCCATGAAGCCTCCCGTCGAAAAGCTGCGGCGTTGATTTGTGTAGCACTTCTATCGGCAGTGCTGGTTGTTCTTGTTGTGTCAGTAAAGGAGTCCCGCGTCATGAGTTCACGATTGATGTCGAGATTGAATAACGATCTGTGGTTGGAGCGTGAAGGTTTTGTGCGCCCGGCTGGCGGGCTGCAGGTTGTGCAAGGTCCAGTTTCACAGCCGGGCGATGATCTGTCGCCGCTACAGCAGATTGCAATTCTGCGGATGATGTACTCGACCACCGCGCGCGGACTGGCGCAGCGGATCGCAGCCGTAAACGACATTCAGGATCGGCCGGCGTGGAGCGATTTCTACGCGCTGGTTGAAAAGGGCCTCTGCATCCGTCCGGTTGGATCACAATGGCATGTCTTGACGTTGGACGGGCAAGCATTTGCCAAGTCGATGCTCACGCATCTGTGCCGCGTGCATGACGTGCATGTGATGGATGAAATCAGAGGCGATGACGGCTCGGTGCGCTTTCGCTGTTCATGCGGGGGATGGTCGTCGGGCGTCTTTCGCAGCAATGGCATGTACACCTGGCGACGGGCATCGAATTCTTTTTCAGCACATCTGCCGAAGGTGGATGCGAACGGCAACCGGTTGACGAAATTGGAGCGGGCATGATGTTGGACCGGCGCCAGGAGAGTTTCAGGGAATTCAAGCAAGGCGTGTTCAATGTCCTGAAGCTGGCGCTGGCCTACGATCTTAATCGCGCGATCTTTGAGCAGTACGAAAAAACTATCCGCCTGACGATGCCGGCGGAAGCGCGCGCACAAATGCTTGCTTATACCGACACGATCGAGGTTTCCGTCAGCGGCCGACAATGGCAGGCCGGCTGGTGGTTCGCAAAGAAGACGACGCACAAGCACATTACCGCCGACATCCTATTCAATCCGTATCGCATGACGCTTTCCGCCTGGACCGATCCGAAGGCTGAAGGCGGCATCGTTTGCTTTGAATGAAGGGACAGCATCAGGTGAACGCACCTCACCCCTCCCCTCTCCTGAATTTGGACATCGACGATTGTTCAGAAGCAGTCGGAGAGCAAAAAGATTTGGTTCAGGAAAGTCTCTCGCGTCTTGAACCGTGCATGCGATCACCCACGGGCTGTCACGAGTTCGTTGATGATCTTCCCAACTGCCTCTGGTGTGGGAACGAATTTGAGCCATGAAACACCAGCGCCGCACCGTCAATCGCACATGGCACATGGGCAAGCTCACCGCCGACATGAAACGGGCGCTGCTTCTGATCCACAAAGACGGCCGGCTGATCCAAGAGCCGACGGGGTGGCGCTCGCGGCTCTCGCAAACGCACGTCAAGATGACGACGGTGGCGGCCTTGTTCGATCGTTATCTGATCATCGTGTGCTACGGCGCCGACTTGCGCCGGCGCCACATCGCTCGGCTGTCGGACATCGGCGCGATGGTTGCCAGTCAACTCGCCGCGGAATTTGGCGATGACGATCCGTTCAAATCTCAAGCATCGGCAACGCGCCATCTGTCGGAAAAATCCGCCCGCTTCATTGCCGAGGTGACGGCATGAAACGCAACCGCTCCAAGCGATATGCGCACTACCTCATTCGACCTCGCTATGACGGCTCATGGGAATGGATATTGATACAGAGTGTGCGAACACTGGCAGCATCATCTGACACCTTTGCCACCAAACAGAAGGCACTCGCCAACGCGAAACTGGTGCGAAAATATGCGGGCGATGCTGAGATTACAGAAGCCGCAAGTGTAAACCGGTGACGGCATGAAACTTCCCGCCATCAATCCCGATCGGCCGAAGATCGCCGTGCGCAGGCTGGTGCAGTTTCAGCAATGCACGTTCCTAACTTGGCAACAGAATATTCAGGTCGATACGCTCAAGCATTCCATCCGCGGCTATGAACGCAATCGCGGCACAGAGAGTGCGAAAGGCGCGCTGGCGCACGTTCAGCAAGAGCTCAGCAAATTGGAAGCGATGCTGTGATGTGGAGAGGTTAATGCTCAAGCGCATCTATCGGTGGCTATGGCCGGATGGGTTTTTCGGTGATTGGTTCAAGAGGGGTGGAAAATGACGACACGCTGGAAAGTTGGCTGCTGGAACTGCGACGAAGGCTATGTAGAGCCGGTGGACGAATGGGACGCTGATCAGTGCTCAGTGTGTCACGGCAAAGGCTTTCTGATCGTGACCGAGTTAACAGACGACAACTGCGAAGAAGCTGTCGCATTCGATTGATGCGCCCTTAAGGAATGACATGCGGATTCTAGATGCAACATGCGGAGGGAGGCACCTGTGGTTTGAAAAATCACGTGCCGATACCGTTTATGTTGACCGCCGTATGCTGCCGAAGGGCACGATACCTATTCGCCCGAATTGGGAGGTTCGCCCGACCGTGGTTGCCGACTTCACTATGCTTCCGTTCGCAAAAGAGACTTTCGATCTTGTGGTGTATGACCCGCCGCACATTATCCGCGACCGGCCTTCAAAATCGTTCCTGCGAACCAAGTACGGTGAGCTCAATTCCGGCACATGGCAATCGACGCTGCGCACAGGTTTTGATGAATGCTGGCGAGTTCTGCGGACCGGCGGAACACTTCACTTCAAATGGGCTGAGGGGAACGTACCGCTAAAGAAGGTGCTGGATTTGTTTCCAATCAGGCCGCTTTTCAAAAACAAGCATCACGTATCGTGGTCCGTTTTTGCAAAGGTGGCCGCATGAAACGGCGTGGCGTAGCTCAGTGGATAGAGCGCCCGACTTCTAATCGGGAGGTCGCTGGTTCGAATCCAGCCGCCTCGACCATAACCGCCGCACAATGACAAACGCCCTGCGATCAGTCCCCGTCACACCCTATGGCTGCTACATGCCGTGGCACGCCAGGTATTGGGACCCCGATGCCGTTGGAGCCGCGTGCTGGTTCTGTGACAGGGCGATTGCGATACCGGAAACCGCCAAGGGCAAGATCGTAGCCTGCATTTACTGCGGGCTTGAGCGCGGCTTTATTCCAGAAGTTGAAATTGAACCGTAGGGCATGTCTCATGACTTGGATGCACTCGTGGAAGAGCACGCTTGGCGACGTTTACCATCGCGAGCACCCCAATGGGGATTTCGTTGCGTGGTGCAATCCAGGCATCAGCCTCGTTCAATCGAGCGCCAGAACGGTTCCAGATGGATATGTGTGCGCTAGGTGCCGCGCCCTTTCCTCGAGACTCCCGCTGGACCAACAACACCTGCCGCCGTCCGACATAAACCACGCCCAGATTATTGATGGCTGAACATCGGCAAGGAGATTGATTTGCCCGTAAATACTCAACAGCTTATGCGGCAGTATGATGAATTAGTCGCAGAGAATGCGCGGCTCCGTGATGTTCTACGAGAGGCGGCATTGCAGATCGAATATCTGCAAGACAAATTTCAGCACACCGGGACAGGCAACTCGACCTTGCAAAAGATCGAGTTTGCCCTTCATGGCTAGGGAATGAGCGACTCCATGACATTCAAACGCTGCGAGACGCGATGAAGCCACTCTATATTTCTATACCGGCATGGGGAAAGACTTACGTCGACATTGCGACGAGGTTCACCATCCCGGCTGTGTTTGCATCGCTTGCGGCCGGAGGAATGAGGGAGCCAGCCAACTTCATCATCCACACCGATGATCAGGATAGATTCAAGACAGCGCTTTGCGGCCACAATCTGATCTTCCGAGCACTAGCAGAACCAAGACCCACGCAAGCGCAGAACTGGCCAGTGTTCAAGGCAGCGCATCGGGACGCGATGGCGATCACCCCAAAGGGTGCAATCCTGACACTGCTCAATTCAGATATTGTTGTATCGCGCGAGACCTTCGGTTTTGTGAGCGACGTGTTCGAGAGCGACAAGATCAGAGTCATCGCCTCAAGCGGCGGCATCCGGGCAACGTTGTGCGATACAAGTGCACCACCAATCGGTGCTTCAGCGGTTGATCTCAATGCATGGATCTGGGCGAACAAGCATTCGATCATACAGGAGTGCATCTGGGGGAAGGGCCGATCTGGATTGCCGACCGTTCTTTTCTTTGAGCACGACGATGGTGGAGTCTCCATGCATTACTTCCATCTGGTGCCGATGTTCATGATCAAGGACGACCGCAGTTTGAGTTTTAAAGGAACTATCGATGACGATCTGCTCGGCTGCTATGGCGATGACGAATGTTTTTTCGTGAGCGACAAGCAGATGGCATTTGCCGAATTAAGTCCGGCCTCGAAAGTGCATTCAGTCGGGCAACTGCTTACGGTCGACGTCATGATGAATTTCTGGAAGGACAGGTTTCTACCCTGTCACTTACGGAATTTTCGCCACAGGATTTCGGTGCTCGGAAATCCGCAGAACACCCACCCTGCAGCAGACGAGATCATCATGAAGTTGTCGCGGTTGCCGCGGGCCGTACCCCGCTAACAATCGGAGATTCAAAATGCCAGACAACAAACGCAAGCGCGGCAAGGCAGACAGATTAAAGGTTGCGCGTTTGGAATCCTATGAGGTTGCTTACGTTGCAAAGAAATTCGCTGTGACCGCAGCCAAGGTGCGTGCAGTCATCAAACGTGTGGGGAATAGCAGGCGGAAAGTGTATGCGGAGTTGAGGGGGTGAGCGCTAGGAGAACGACATGAAGAGGACCGAGGCAGCATATAAAGTTGGATTTAACACGGGCTGGAAGCTAGCCAGCGAGCAGGCCGCCATTACCGTTGTAAACGGGCGTGTCACCACAAAACTGATCAGCGGCTTACAACATCAGGATGGATCGCAAATCCGTGAACGCAAGATTGTGGGTTTTTTTGATTTTATCAATAGGGAGACGGATCGGCAGGACCTGATTCTATATGCTGAGTTTTTTGAAAAACTTGCAAAGCGTTGCCGCAGATTAGCAAAAAACAGTCTTGAAAATGATTAACCGCCGTAAAGAGTTTTCAAAAGAGATAAAGCGCCAGGCATTCGCGCGCGCGAACGGCATCTGCGAATGCCATCTGATACCGCACGTCTTTGCCGTTGCCTGCGGCCGGGCGCTCGGTGAAGGCAACACCTTTTATGAGCATATCGATCCGTCGCGCATCTCGGGACGCAACGACGTCGACAACTGTGCAGTGCTCACCCGCACCTGCTGGCGCATGAAGACGGCTTCCTATGATCAGCCGGTCATCGCCCGCGTGCGATCGCGGGAAGACCGCGCGCGCGGTATCCGCAACACCCCGACATTGCCGGGATCCCGCGTTGACCCGTTCAAGATCAAGGTGCAGCGGCGGCAGATTGTTGATCGATCGACCGGGCAACCGTGGAGGTTCGGGCGATGAGCGATCTTCTGACCCTCGAGGAAGCCGCCCAGCGCCTGCGCAAGCCGTCGGCGCGCTGGCTGCGCGACTGGCTGCGCAACAATCCCCCGCCCGATGGTGAGCCGCCCTATTATCTACAGGCGGGCCGCGACCGGCTTTTTTCCCCCGGCGATATCGCTAGAATTGAGGCACGTCTGCGTGAGTTGACCCCATGCCGCTCAAGCTCATCCCGCCGCACAAGCGCAAGAGCCCGAACTGGATCATCCGCGGCACGTACCTCGGAACATACGTGGAGCGAAGCGCGAAGAGTAACCGGCGATCCGTCGCTGTGCAGCGCAGACGCCAAATCGAAGCCGAAATTGAGTCTGGCCAGTACCAACCCGACGCCGATCAGCCGACGTTCCTGAGCGCCGCTGTTGCCTATCTCAAGGCCGGCCGGTCCAAGCGCGGGGTGGCCGCGCTGATCAAGCATTTCGGGGAAAGGGTATTGCCGATCGAGCAGGCCGCGATCGACGCTGCCGCGCTGGCGCTCAAGCCCGACGTCACGGATGCGACCCGAAATTGCTACGTTTACACGCCAATTTCGGCCATCCAACGCTATGCGCTGGGCGACAAGGCACCGAAGATCAGGCGCCCAAAAGGTGCCAAAGGTCGCGTGGTGACGGACTATCTCAACCAGGCGGACGCGGCAGCAATCATCACGGCGGCGGAATCATTCGATGCCGAGCTCGCCCTGCTGTTGCGGTTTTTGCTCTATACCGGCTGCCGCCTGGGGGAGGCCTTGCGCCTGCACTGGTCGGAAGTCTCGATCGAGGAAAGCATGGCGCGGGTGCGTGAGACAAAGAACGGCGACCCGCGGGCGATCCGACTGCGCAATGATCTGGCCGCGCTATTGGCCGCCCGGCGCCCGGAAGAGCCCTATGGGCGGGTTTTCCGGTTCAACCAGGGCGGACATCTGAAGCACTTGCTTGTGCGCGCCAAGCTGGCCGCGCTGGGGCTGACCTGCCCCATCCGCCGGCCGACCGGATGGAAGCAACCACCGAACCGGCTGCAATGGGCAAACTTCCACACGTTCCGCCACACATATGCAACGTGGATGCGGAAATATGGCGGGCTTGATGAGATTGGATTGGTGGCGACCGGCAACTGGCGTGATCCGCGCAGCGCGCGGCGCTACGCTCACGCGGTGCCGCGCGACGAATGGTCGAAGACCGAGTTGCTGCCAGCGATCGGGGGAAAAACCGGGGAGTCGGCCTAAACGGGTAAAGAAATGCCCGGTTTTATTACCTGCGACATGCCCTCCCCCAAGATCCGGCCGCACTCTTTCGTTATTGAAAATGGCCTTGTTTCAAAGCAATTCGTGGCGACAAGCGCCGACCGGCAGCGTGAACAATACCGCAACTGACGACTGGCGCCGGGGGAAAATCCGGGGGGATTTGTTCGCATATGTTCACGGCAACGGCCCCGCCAGCAAAAACACGCCCAGCCCGATCATGGCGATGATCGAGACGACGCCAATCCAGAATGCAAAACCCTCGCCAGTGGTCTGGCGAGGGTCGAGGTTTATTGTCATTGCTGAGCCATTTTCGAATGCCTGCGGCGTGCAGCAAGTGACCGCTCGCCGCACGCCGCAGCGCTCACCCCCGCCTGAACGTGGCCGTAGTCTGAGTTACACCAGCGCCCACCCTCAAAAAGTCCGTGCCTCTCAGCAATTTCAGCAACCACTGCAGCCCCAGGCAGATTGCACCGCCTATCAATGCGCCCGCGGCTGAGCTGGCAAACATCAAGGGCTCTGCCACAGGGGTGCATGTGACGATTGCTACAAGACCCCCGACGAATCCCGCCCATGAAATGAACAGAAGCGCCGCCAGATTCCAGATCATCGATGTAAGCCTGGAAGGCTGCGGCATATTGAGCGCCGACGCGGGCGGTGGCGCCGGTCTTTTTCGAGACAACCACGCCGGCAGCGGCCGAGCCGTTCGCATCGACCACAGCGTTTGCCTTCGCATGAGATCGCTTGTGTGATCGATGTTTGACAACTGCAACGGATGACCCTTGAGACAATTCGCAGACAGTTCGACCGTTATTGTCGGTTTGACAACTGACTTCATGGTGCCCTTTGGCTTGCGCTGGATCTACGAGCGTGACGGCGAGCATTGCGACGGCGAGGGCCGCCATGAATGAACAAACTGATTTCATGGTTTAAATCTCCGTGTTGATGACAGGCGTGTTCGCTCGCGCGACCTCCGACGCGCGGTTAACGGTTGAAGGAAAAATTCAGGAGAGGGCGTGCACTGTGATCTGACGTGCGATCACCGACGGCGCATATCGCGCCTTAAATCTTCGCGGATGTCGCGCAAGATTTCAGTCTCGCGCTCGTGACGCTGGCGGAATTCCTTGATAGCTTCGCCCTGCTCATCCCGTATCTCGTCGAGTTTGCGATAGATGCCCTGCAGGGTGTTGAGCGCTTCATTGAGCGGACCATCAAAGAACAGGCTGACGCCGCCACTTGGCTCGAGCGGTCCCGGCTTCTGCTTTTTCTCGCCGCGCAACCAAGCCACGACAGCGCCGCCGACAATGACAACGGCAATCGCCGCCTGAAGCAGAACAAACGGCCCGAGGTTAGGAATTTGGGTTGCGGAATCTGACATCGGTGGCGGCCCGGTAGCAGGAGATCAACTCCCCGAGTGTGAGGCATAAGTAAACCGGTACGCCGATCGAAATATATCCGCCTTGCGAAGACCAGGCCGCAAGCGCTGATGCCATCTGTGCCCATAGCGCTGCACCAATGAGTGCCGCAGCGGCGCGGGCGCGCGGGCCCCAGGCCGGCCAGATGCCATTCGCCACCAATGCTGCAATACGCGCGCAGGCAACAAAGGTGGTGAGCACGCCGAGCATCGGTGCTGTTAACCCGATGTTGGTCATCAGGTAAAAGCCACCGACTTTGACTGTCTGTGGGTTGATGCCAATGACGATCGCTATACCGAGCATCATCAGCGAACTGACCCATTCGAACAGTCGGCCGTTTGCATTCATCGGATTGGGCATTCAAGTCCTATTCACCGTCATTTCCCCTGCGCTTTCAGTTCTCTCAGCGTCTTGATCTGCTCATCGAGCGCCTGGATTGATTGCTTGGAGGCATCAAGTTGCTTGTCGATAAGATCGAGTGTCAGCGGGTCTTTGGCTTTCTCTTTTTCAAGATTCCACTTTGCGAGGTTGTTGGCCTCATCGCGCTTTGAGCGATTGGCCGTGTCGATTTGAAGGTCGCGCAGGATGGATCGGTCGCCGCCCTGCGCCATCACCACAGGCTTGAGCTTGTCGTCGACGTGATCGCGCACCCAGGCGCGGCTCGCATACCATGAGGGTTCTGCCTGCGCGCCGATCAGTCTGGCGCCGGCCATGCCGCTCGGATAGGCCGCCAGAATACCGAGGGCGGCGGTCACGGACTTTATCGGATTGCGCCGGACCGCCGCCCATAACTTCCCCACAATAGAAGATGGTGCAGGTGTTGGTTTCTTTGCCATATCAACTGCCTTTGTCGCTGCGATTGGCGAAGATCATTTTGCCTACCGTGATCGCTGTGCCCGACCCGAATATCGAGACGATGATCGTGTTCGCCCACTCGGCAACCTGGCCGCGGATCGGATCAGTGTCGTGGCAGAAGGAAAATTTTCCATAGCCGCAGACCGTTACGTCAATGACGATGACCTGCCACATAAAGATGACTAGAGGTGCAGCAAACGCAACGACCAATAGCGTCAAGACGCTATTTCCAGCGATGATGGCGAGACGCGCTGTCCCTTCGTGCGCTTCCGTACTGGCGAGGCGGACGATCTCCTTGGCACGCGCAGTATCGCCGCCGATCCGCGCCGCCATGATGCGGACCTTCGCGTCATAGGCATTCTTCTGCCAGCGTTCTGCGAAGCCAAGGACGCCGGGGATCAGCCCGAGCAGCGAACCGATGAGTGATAGCATCTATGCCTCCGGCTTTTTTAGCGCTTAATTGCACAGGCATAAGTGCGCACTGTGCCGTTGGGGTTGACGGCCGGTGCCACCCATTGCGCGCCGGCGGCGAGACAAGCGGCGCGGCTCTCATAGGTCTGCGGTAGCGTCACCGTTGGCGGCGAGCAATCGACGCGGCAGGCAAAGATCAGCGTGAGCACATAAAGCGTGATCATGGTGTTGGGTTATCTTCCGTCGGCGAGGCATCGGACACCGCCGGCGTATTGGCCGAGAGCAGCGTGTTGTTTTGTTCCAGCGAAGCGGCCAGCGTATTGAGCACCTGATCCTCAGTTGCATTGGCAGTGGAAAAAGCTGCCACCTGGACGCTCAGATCGGAAACCTGCGCGGTGAGATCAGTAACCGAAGCCTGCAGCTCGGATAACGCGGTGACCGCCGCGGTGACAGCCGCGGTATTGGCGTCGACGCTGGCGACTAGGCGGGTGAGCGTGTCTTGTGATGCCATCTATGCCACTCCTTTTTTCTGCTCATCAAAAACCAAGCGATAGCCGCGAAAGCCGCGCGGTATACTGATCTCGGTCCCGGAAAATATTTTCCGCAGGCGGCAGGCATAATTAGACAAATTGCGGCCGCGCATTTCACGGTGACCGCCCCACAGCGCCAGCATGAGCTCGCCCTCGCCGACCTGGCGCGGCCAGGCGCGGTTGAGGCAATAGAGGAACTCAGCCATTTTCGGTGTCATGTTCCAGATCCGCTCGCGATAGATCACCACATTGGCAGCCAGATCGATGATCAGCCCAGGATGGGTGATCTTGCCGCCGCAAGTCGGACATTTCATTGGCTGATAATGCGCGGGCATCAGCGTGATCGCGTCAGGCAATTAACCACGAGATAAAACATCATGAGCACCAAGCAGCCGAGCCCAGCGCTAACGACGATTGCGGCGGCGGTGCTAAAAATAAAGTCAAGCATTAACTTTCCGGCTTGCCGCCAGGCGGCGTTGTCGTAATGGTGCGCAGATAGATGTTGAGCAGGTTCAGCCCGACGGCAATCCAAAAGAGTGTCTTCGGATTTTGCACAATGCTTGCCCATTGCGCGCCTGAGAGATAGGCGACGATCTCGGTCGAGCTCAGCACCAGCGCTGAAAACACATTGACAAAAATGGTGCGCGAATAGTGCCACCACGATTTGATTGTGTTCCACATATCAATCGGCCTTCCGCAGCCCGATTTTGGCGAGCAACTTATTGATCAAGGCGTCGGCCCAGGCCGGTCGCTTAAATACGATCCAGCCGACGACAAAGCCGACGCCGAGATGAATGGCGCCTGATACAAACCATTGTGTGATTGCGTTCATGGCAATCTCCTTATTGTTTTCGACGGAAGTGCAGAAACAGGATGACGCCAGCGCACACCGCAACGCCGATCGCGATCACGGCCCACCATGGCAATCCGGCCTGGATGGCAGCGATCACGGCACCAGTGCCGGCGGCGGCCCCGCCGGCGGCTTTCTTCGGCATCGGAGTTGGCTGTGGCGCCGGTATGACATCAACTGCTGGCTTTAGCTCGACGCTGGTGAGCAGCGGCTTGATCCTGCGCAGCCAGGCCTCGCGATCGGCGAGCCCGTTATAGCCGCCGTTGATCTTGCGGGTGATGGCGCGGATGTCGTCACGATCGGCCGCATCGTTGAGATTGCCTTCGGTCCATTCCGCAAGGGCAGGCTTGAGCGCATGTGCGGCCGACACCACCAGCTCGGGATGAGATTCAAAATCGACGTTGCACTTGACGCCCATGCGGCGATAGTTGGCGCGTCCCGTGGTCTGCAGGATGCCGCCGCCGCGGTATTTATAACCATCGCCTGGTTCGCTGTTGCCGAGCTCTTTTGCTTTCTTCGGATTGCCGAGACCATAGACCCGCTCGAAGATGGCCGGGCCGTTGTGCGCTAACTTCTGCGCTTCCTCGGGCGTGATGGCTGCCGAGTGACGGCCAACCCCAAAGATCTCCAGTAAGCGCTGCGCCGAATAGTTGCCGCTCTCCCATTCGATCGTCAGGCCACCTGTCTCGTGGAAGGCTTGCGCGAGAAAGTGTGCCAGTCGAATTGGCGTGGTGATGCCTGCCTTGCTGAACAAGGCATCGCCATTCTCGAACGCTGAAACATAAGGCTTGGCGCGCGGGCATAAGCGCCGCACGACGTCGACCGGTCGCATTGTGTTTTGAAAGTCCTATTTGCGCGCGAGGATCGCGTAGAGACGCACAGAGCCCCATATCAGCCAGCGCACCGTGACGTTGACGCCGCAGACCACCATGGCGTCAAAGAACACGCGATCCGCCTCGGCGCGCGACACAATCTTGTTGCGGCAGAGATAATCATGCACCACGGCAGCGCGCGAATAGCGCCCCCACGCCGGCAGGAACCACCACAATGGACGTGGAACGCTGGCACCGTCGGTGACAAAGCCTGCTGGCACAGTATAGGGACCGAAGGTCAGTGGCTGCTCGAGCCGCCATTCGCGCCATTCGAGTGCCATCTCGGTCATCGTCAGATCGCCGGTAAAGGCGTTCATGGCTCATCATCCGCCGGATCGGGCACGCCGCCCTCTTCGACCCATGTCTGATAGTCGCGATAATCGGCATTGCCGGGATCGGGCGGAATCCAGGCGCCGTCGCTTAGCCGGATGATCTGCCCGGTTGAGTGTAATTTGTATGCGCTCATAGTCCGGCATCCGCTTGGGCGTGGATGAGAAAATTATCCGCAAGGGTGCTGGGGCTTGGGGCCGTTACGGCATTGCCAATCGGCACCCGACTGTCTGAGATCGTTCCGACGCTGACCGTGACATCTGCGGCGGTGGTACTGTTTCGCCAGTTTGCGTTCGCGGCGGATGGATTATAGGTTGTTACCGTTGGTGTTGTTCGCATCCGCGCTAAAAGTTGCAACAGATAGAAAACCGCGCGCGCTGATGAGCTCGCGTCACCATGCGCTAGGGCCTGCAAAGCGCCGGTCGTTCCTGCGTTTTGCGCCGGTGCAGTGGCATAAGGAAATGTTTTTAAGTAGTGCCGCTGGCATTGCGCCAGCATGAAAGCAAACGGGGCATATTCAAAATCAGCCGCCGCGGTATTTGCCTCCAATTGGCAATTGTCGATCTCGACATAATCTGCGGCGCCCGCTGTTCCCGTTGGCGTCCATGAAAAGCGAAACTCACCTTGCGTGACGTTTGTAGCGACCGTTCCCGATGACACCGCAGTGACCGCGACAGCCGCCCCGCCCGCGGTCAAATTGACCGATGAGGTTACATGCGTGGTCTCACCGGTAAAGCCGGCGCCGCGTTTTCCTTCCGTGCCGGTGCCGAGATAAAGCCCATAGCTCACCGTGCCGGATGTCGGCGAAAAGTTGGCGCCGGCGCGCGCGACAAACTGAAATGCGATCTTTGATCCGCGCAGCCTGACGCATTCTTCGGTGGTGAGTGGATAGGTGAAGACAAATGAGGCCGTTCCGGTCTGTCCGCTATTGCGTTGTACCCTGGCGCATTTGCGCGAGCGATCGGTTAGCCCGGCCTGTGCCGAGACCACGCTCGCCTGGTTGGCATTGGTCGTGAGATACCAGCGATCGGCTGTGTAGGCTGTGGTCGAGGCACCAACCGCGATCGATGCCGAATCGCCTGCGCCGCGCTGCCAGATTTCAAGGCCGCCATTGTCCATGAGCACGTTGCGGAATGATGGTTGTGCAATGGCAGCGGTAGGCGTCGGTTCGATGTTGTCGAGCACGCGGAATTTATCGAGCCCGGAATCATATTCGAGCACGTGCCGGCGGCTGGCCACCCACTGCCCGGCCGGAATGGCATTGCCGTCGCGGTCGACCACGCTCTTGGCCGTGCCGGTTGGCGTGCCGCCAGGCCCGTCGACGCGCAGTGTAAAGCCGGTGATGGTGTTGGCACCGGTCGGCGTGATACCGAACTTCATGCCATTGACCAGCCCGCCGGTCATCGCCGGATCGCATTGCGCCGTGATGGCATCAGCTGTGCCGCCAATGCTGGTGAGCGGCAGAACGGACGCATCATAAAGCTTGGCGAGCTCAAGATTGAGATCGTCAAACATATCGGCACCGGTCACCGGCGGCGTGGTGGGGACCGTTCTGTTTGCGACAGGTGTCGGCATTAGGCGGCAAACCTCACGAGTTCTGGGGCTTCATCGACCGCAACGATGGTGGCCTGCAATTCTTTGGTCGGGGCAATCGATGCAACTTTGAAGCGGCGATAGACCGTCTCGCCCGGAGTGCCGGCAACCACCAGGCAGCCATAGGTATCATCGGTGTCGGCGCGGCCGAGGATATTGGCGGTGTCGGCGAACGGCGTTGCTAATGTGAGCACCGCGCTTTCCCCGGTTGCGTTCGACAGCGCGTGGGTGGTGATCGATCCGTCCCTGCGGCGGATGGCGATATTGGTGGTAACGCCAAGCTCGAACACATCGGGCACCGACAGGATGTCGGTCACCGATATGCAGTCCGGCTCATTGACAATCCTGATGGTGGAATCGAGCGTGAGCGTCGTGATGTTGCCGGTCACCACTGTCTTAGACTTGAGCACACCCTCGCCATAGCCGTTGAGGGTATCGTGCTGAAAGCCGATCAGATCGCCCTTGCGGCAGACAATCGATTCCACATCGGTGTCGAAGGCATAAAACACCGAGCGCAGGTTGGCCTGGTCGAGATCAAACAAGGCGCGCGCAATGACGGCATCCTCATCGACCAGCCCGTCATAGGTGATGCTTTCATAGCGCCCCGATGTGGTGATCGAGGCATCACGCTGGTCGACCTGGATCTGCGCCGGCGCATAGTTGGCCGCCCGATCATTGAAGTTGACCAGAAAGCCTTTCGGCGGCCTGGCAAAGGCCTTTTCGAAATGGAAGTTGGCGGAGTTGCGGCGTGAGAAAATCTGCACCGGTGCATCGCCCGACACATCGTCATCAACGATCACGCCATAGATTTCACATTGATAGGGCCGCGCATAGCCGCAGGAAGCGAGCAGCGTCAGCGCATCCTGCTTGCGGAAATCGTCAATGATGGCATCGCAGGTCCAGCCGTTGGTGATGCATGTTGTGCGCCAGGCCACCAACCCTGTGTCATCGCGCAGGTCAGGTGGCATCGGTTCGGCGTTCTGATAACCGCACAGGATATCTGCATAATGCGCTGCCGGATAAGATGTGGTGGTCCAGGTGTTCCAACCAGAACCGTCCCAATCACGTACCAATCCTGAGGCCAACACCGAGAGCTGACTGACGTCGCGGTTAAACGCCTTGACCGCAATCAGGGCAAATCCCTTTTTATTAACCGGCGACGCATTGACCACCGAGACCACGCGGATCAGCTGCACGATGTCGGCAAGATTGGAACGCGATTCGGGGATGGTCGGCGTGGTCATGTTGGAATAGGCAAAGAAATCCTGCAGCGTGCCGCCATAGGTATAAGTCGCCGCGGTAAAGCTCGACACCTTGTAGGCGGTTCCGCGCTTGATCTCGATCTCATAGACGCCCTTGGGAAACGTCGCCTCGTCGAGATAGACCTCAACCCGGTTATCGAACAGACAGAGGTTGGTGATCTTGGTGGTGCCTTCACTGCCGGTGTTGAGATAATCAACCGTGCCGCTGGCATCGGTAAAATACGAGCTTGCAACCCATCCATCGGTGGCCGGCGCTATCGATTGCCCCGGCACATTGCGGTTGGCATAATAAAATCCCGATTTGGTCGGCACCGGCTCGATCACATCGCCGCGCGTGCGCCACTGAAACAGAATGGCTCTGCGCCGCGTTTGCAGCGTCGAATCAGACAGATGAAGTTCCGGCAGGTTGTTCCAGTCGCTATCGCCACGCTTGCGAAAGCGCACGCGCAGCGGAATGGCAACATCGGTCGAGGTTGAGCCATTGATCGAGATGCCATTGGGCAGGCTAAACTGCACCCAGATTTCATCCTGCGTCTTGCGTGCGGGGGACGCCACCTGGGCAAACACCGGCAGATCGCTCGCCGGATCAAGCGGATGCTTGAGCAGGTTCTGGGTGTTGGAATCAACGCTATGCACCGACAGCGTGATCTGCGGCCCGATGGTGCGGGCATAGCGCGTGACCAAGGTGATATCGGCGTCGGTCTCAAAGCCTTCGCGCGTCTCGAATTCGACGTCTTCGGCTTCCGCAATCGCGGTGCCATTGAGCCGAATGTCATCAAGCTGATGCGGTCCGTTGAGCGCATAGGCCGCATGCACCACTTCATCGTCACCGACGATCTCGACAAACGGTTCGCTGATCAGTGGCGGGTAGATTAGATGCGTGCCGACCACGCGCGGGATCGAACCGCCGGGGCTTAGCACGTTGCCCGATGCCGAGGCCGAGCGCTTCTGGTCGGTATTGGTGTCGTCTTGTGCGCCACCTGCTACCGCGCCGACGCCGACATTCGCTAATGATGGAGGTGGGGAAAGCGCCGAGAGCGCCAGCGCGCCACCGATGCCGATGGCGGCCGCGAGTGCCGTGGCGCCGATGGTGTTGGCGGCAAAAGAGGCACCCAGCAGCGGGGCGAGTGCACCGCCGGCAATACCGCCTGTTATGATAACCAGCGCAAAGGCAGCGACCAGCGACAGCACTGTTTTTCCGGTTGAAGCGCCGCCACCGCCGCCGGGGCTCTTTCCGGGCGGATAATGCAGGGTGACGCAGATCGGCCATTCGGACGTCGCGCGCGGCCGCAATACCGACCACAGTTCACGCGGCCAGGCTTCGCCGTTGATCTTGACCACACCGCGCTCGAGGAAATCCTTCGGCAAATCGGGCACGCTCTTGACCATGTCGAGGATGGTTTCCCCGACCTGGCGATAGTCGCGATAGGCCGCGGTCATCACCGCAAACGGCGCCCGCCATGCGAGCCCAATGCGATGTTCCGTTTTTACGTCCTCAGGTCGCATTGAGCAGCGTCCTATGCCGGAAATAGCCAATGATGCGTTGTTCAACAGAACGATGATCGATCGGGATCAACACGGAATCGGTCTTGCGCTCGATGTGCAGCAGGCGGCTCTGTTCTGCCAGAATGCCGAGATGAACCGGCTCGCGCGCGCGCCGCATCACCACCACATCGAAGGCGGATCGCGCCTTTGGATGTATTTCAATCCACGGCTCAACCCGGCAGGCCTGGGCGACCATTCCTGCTATGCCCATGAGGTCCTCAGCGGAGATTTCGCCATAGCTCGGGGTGTCGATGTTCTTTTCACTGCGCAGGATGAGCCGCACCAAGCCCCAGCAATCGACCCCGGTGAGGTCGCGCCCACCATCGATAAACGGCAGCCCGACATACTTCTCAAACCACGGCCGCTCGTTCACAGGAACAGGCCGGGGAAGGTCTGCTGGGTGGCGCGCTCGGATGGCCAGACGATCTGCGAAAAGTCATAGCCGGTCAGATCACCGGTCACGGTGAGCACATCGACCTTACAATTGGACAGAAACAACTTTGATCCGGCGTTGATCGAGCTCGGCGTGCCGATCGGCGTGCGCGGGGTTACCGTTAGATCAAAGTCATCGGAATGGAGCAGATCGATCTGGATGCGCGGCGACTGCGGCAAGGTGCGGATGGTTTCACCAATGCGGGAATCGACGTTCTGGAACTGGATTTGTGCGGCCCGCGGCGGGCTGTTGTCGTCATCGCTTAGCAGCACCAGATCGAACGGGAAGCCGATATAGGTATTTCCGTTCCAGACGAAATCCTTGGCATCCCACACCACCCGGATCGGATCGGCCAACAGCTCGTGCGAGATGGTGAGAAAGGCAAGATCGACCTCGTCTTCATATTGCGATTCCGCGGCGTTGCGGAAGGAAGCAGAAATGGTGCGCGGCATTTTAGGGCAACCGCATCAGCTTGCAGGACACGTTATGCAGATCGACGTTCTGCGCCGAGATTTGCGGGGCTTCCTGCACATCAAACATCCATGAATAGGACGCGCCATCGACCGGATGTGTCCAGGTGAAGGGCAGCGAGCCATCGACCAATGTGGTCTCAAAAAAGGTCTTGAAGGTTGCCAGCTGCGCATCCGTCATTTCGAAGGTGGCAGAGGTCGGCACGCCCACCGCGGTTGAACGACGTCGTGCCTTCGGCGGGCCAACCTCGGGCGCAAACATCGCCAGATTGCGCTGCCGAACTTCGGTAAACCCGCCATAAATCGGTCGCTGCGGCAGTCCGCCGGGCCAACTCGGCATATTAAGTCACCTTCGGTGGGCGGGCGCCGAACTTGCGGCGCATGGCGCTATCGTGATAGCCGCCGGCGATATTCTCATTGGTGACATCGCGCACCATCACCTGCAGATCGACGCCGCCCAGCGGATTGCGCTGCTGCGATACCGATACATCGGACCCGTTTTGATTGATCACGTTGACGTTGACCTGCACGCCACCGCCCGATACGCCCAGCCGCCCGCTGGCATCGCGCTGCAATGGCATGATGGCTTCCGGGCCCGCTTCCCCCATCAGCCCGGTGCCATTGGCGAACGGAAACAAAGTGGGCCGGCTGACAATGCCGCCGCGGGCAAAGGGAACAAGGTTGCCGCCGTCGAAGACACTGCCATTCGCCGATACAAACGTCCCCGACGACAATGGCGCATTCCACCCAGCGTTGCCTGCCCCTGACAGATCGCCGCCGCCGAACAGATTAAATAATTTCGAAAACAGCATATTGATCGCCTGGCGCGTCGCCATCTGGATCAATTGCGATTCAAGACCGCGCAACGAGCTTTGCAGAGCCTCGGTCGCGCTTTTTCCCTGCTGCAATCCCTGATTAAAACTGTCGAAGAAATTGAACGCGAGATCAGCGCCAGTGCGCAGCTGCTGATTGATATAGGCAAGCCTTGGTCCGGCATCGTTGAGATGGGCTTGCCAGTTGGTCGGATCGATCTGGTGCGCGGCCTGTGCCGCCGCCTGGTCGGCCGGTGACATGAACTGCGTGGCGCCGCGGAATTGTTCTTGCTGCAGCACGCGCAATTGGTTTTGCTTGATGATCAGGTCGGCGATTTGATCGCCGTACTCTTTCCACTTCTGCCGCATTTCTTCCGTCACCGGAATCCCGGCCTTCATCGCGGCAATATTTAATTCATGCGCGGCCTTTAATTCCTGATATTCCCGTGACGTGCGGCCGACGCCTTCCGCCTCAAGCCGTAACAGGTCGATCTGCTTCTCGATCTGTGCGACCGCGCGGTCATAGGCGTTCGGGCCCTGTGCCTCTTCCGGCTTTGGCGGGTTGGCGAGATCGTTGATCGCATTCGTGAAGCGGCCGGCAAAACCACCGCCGAGGCCGGCGGCAAGGCGCGCACGCGCGAGCTGTAGAGCCCGAAAGGTCGAGTTGGTATCGAAATTTCCCTTGCCGCCTGATTGTGCATCGCCGACCGAAATCGGCGGCACTCCGGTCGCAGCGATCGACAGGTCGGTATCACCAATCTGCGGCAATTTCGACGGCAGGCGCGAGGCATAATCGACCGCCTTGGCGATCGCTTCGACGATGCCGACCCAGGCCGCCTGCAGCGCCAAGGCCGGCGCTGTCAGATCAAACTGGATTTTGAAAAAATCACTGATCGTCTGCTTGGCCTTGTCAAGCCGAACACCCAACTCGGTTGCATACTGCACCTGTTTCAGCGAGATCGTGTCCTGCTGGAATTTCGTTAACTTTTCCAGATTCTTGTCGACGTCGGGCCCGAATAGCGCGCGGCCGGCGCCGCCATATTTCTCAAGCAATGATGATCCGGTATCGATGATCGCATTGAGCGTCTTCCAAACCACAACCAGCGCCGTGATTGGAACAGCCAACCGCGTGAAAAACGCAAGCGCTGGGGAGAGAAACGATACCACCCGCGCCATGGCCGAGGCAAAAACGCCTGCATTGGCGCCGAGCTGCCCCATGACAACGGCAACGCCGGAATTGGTGAATGAGCGGAAAGCCGGCGAGAGCGCATAGGCGCCGACCGCCAGCAACTTGAGATGACTGGCCGTCTCGAGGATGCCGGATGCGGTGTCAACAATGGTGCGGCCAAATTGCTCATAATTGTCGTTGGCCGCCTTGATGTTCTGCCGCAGATTATCGTTGGCAGCGGCATATTGCTTCTGCTGCGCCTGCACGCGCGCATAGGCCTGCTCGACTTTCGACAGGCTGGCGGCCGTCTGTTCGGCACCATCGATTGTATATTCGATGCGCAGGCGTCTGACGGCTTCATCGACATTAGCCATTGGCATAGCCCAGCAGAAGCGGTTGATTGCGCGCGATCAGTTGCGGCGTGCCTGCACTCGCCGATTGCCCTGCGCGCATGGTGATAATGATCGCCGGCGAAGGAACGCTTGCCCCCGCGCGGCGGTCACGGCGGATGGTCGGCGAGCGATAAATGCGGCCCGGTAGAAACTGTCGAGACGGCTGATCGTGCCGCAGCGCGTAAGATCGCGGCGGATCGACATAGCCGAATGAAATACTGGCCGAATTGTCGAAGCGCGCATGTGCCTCCTTGGCCACCCGTTCATAGATTCGGTTCTGCACCTGGATCACGAAGGACCGCCCCGATTCTGTTTTTCCGACTTCGATCTTGCGCGCATAAGGCTCGGTGTTGAGAAAGACATAGCGTTGTGCTTGCGGAATCTTGCCGTCGGCGGGAACGATGATGTCATCAGCCATCAGGATGTGCCCGCGCCGGTAGGCGCCGGAGACGATTGGTGAGTGCTCCCGCAGGCTCTTCCAGATCCACAGCAGGACCGTATCGAGCAGTTCCCACTCAAAGACGAGCGTGCCTTTTTTATCGTTGATGGCGGTTATCGGCGCGTTACGGCGGCCATCAACTGACACAATGGCCGCGACATTGCGCCCGGTTGCCGCTGAGTTGGCCTTGTCGATCTGCTCGAATTGCTCGCGCGCATAAAGCGCCACTTCCTGGCGGGCGATGTCCGTCAGGAGGCGGGCGATTTGCTGTTGCGAAGCGGGCACCTTCGGAACGAAGGCTTCAGCCCTTACCGGGAGCAGATTTCTTCTCCATTGCTATGCTTGCCCGCAATTGCGACAGCTGCACCAGCACCAGACTTTCCCATGGCTCGATTGCCATCCGCCGCAACTCACACCAGGCCTGCAGCGTTTCCCAGCTGATCATCGGCGGCGCAAAGCCGTTGGCCGTTAACCCGAGCGCGATCTCCTGGAAGTAGTCGTAGAGATAGGCAATCGAGGGCGGGCATTCCGGCGCTGGCTTCTCGAGCTCTTTCGATTTGAGACCGAGCGCCTTGAATTGCCGCAGCGCTGACGCCCGGTGCTCACGCTCCGTCGCGCCGTCGGCTAACCGGCGGCCCCCGCGGAATTCGTGCTCGGCGAACTGACGGAGGCCTTCGACGAGCGCTTGATAAAATTTCCGGCGGTGTTCACGAACACCCAGGCCTGCTTGCGCAGATAGGCCATGCCAGGATCGTTGTAGAACTCGACCGCATTCTCCTTGGAGAACGGGACATCGAGTGCTTCACCGCTCGCTGGGTCGACCAGATACCAGCCGACCGTCAGCGCGACCAGTTTTTCGATCTGGCCGTCGGTTAAATCATCGCCATCATCTTGCAGGTTTCGGCCCGAGCGCAGTTTGCGGATCTGCTGCAGGTTTTGCTTGCGATCGATTTCGCGCCCGGCATCGCTGTCGGCTGACAGCAGAGAGAGGAAGGCCTGTTTGCCATCTTTGTCGGTCAGGACCGCATCGGTCAGCGGATCAATGATCGGCATCTTGAATGCGTCGGACGTATTTGTCGCGAGCGCGGAAAACTTACCCATGGAATTCTCCTTTGGTGGGAAGGAATGGGCCGCGGCCGATCACCCATCGCCCGCGGCCCGGCTGCGCAACCGCAAAGTCCGGCGCATCACTGCGGCGGTCCTTTGTCGCTCTGCCCCGTGGTGGGCGGGGAAGCCGAACCGATCAGACTGCCTCGGTGTCGTGGATGCGGATGGTGGTGGCGTCATCGCCGGCCGTTGTGCCGGCGGCTTTGAGCGCCTGGAATGGCATGGTGATGGCCTGGCCGCTTTCGCCCTGCGTTGCGACGTCGGCATCGCCGAACTTGACGCGCGGCAGGTAGATCGACATCGCTTGTGCGTTCACCGCAGAGCTCGCGGTCAGATAGGCCAGGATCGACACCTCGGTTTCATTCTTGAAATCGTTCACCAGCGTCGAGTCCTCGAAAAATGCCGTGACCTGCCCGCTGACATTGGCGAGGCCAAGGAATATCTCGGGCACGAAGTTCTGCCCGACCACGCCATCGGAAGACGGATTCAGGTTGAGGTTGATGTCGATGCCAGTGACGACACCAACGACCGTGCCGCCGACCCGCAAGAGACCGTTCACCGCCGCGATCAGGCCGGTGGTGGTCTCGGCCGTGGGCGCGGTAAAGAATGGGGCCGAGCCGCCGCTTGCGACTTCCATGTCGCGGCCCATGAACGGGACCTCGATCGTACCTATGCCGGTCGCCGGCAATTTGAGCGAGAACCCGCCGACGCGGCATTCGGTAAACAGCCGCGAAATATCGATATCCGAATTGTAGATCTCGATGCCATATTTGCGATTGACGAAGCTCGATGACGGCACATAGATCGACTTGCCGGTTGTCACCAGTGAAAAGCTGGTGTCGGCGGTCATTGTATCCGGCGCCGGGTAGACCGATATCGTGCGGTTCGATCCGCCAGAAAAGCCCGTGATCAGGAAGTTTTTCGTATTGTTGTCGGCGTCCGACATGCCGGTGAGCCGGAAGATCATGCCGGTGCGCAGGCCAAGTGCGACGGGATCGCCGCCGCCGGCGGTAAACTTGCTGGTCGTGTTATCGGCCGACAGAGAGGTCAACGCGCTCGGGCCAAGCGTAATCGCCGCAGCCTTGGTGCCGCGACACGCCGCTTCGATAAAGTCGAAATAGGTCGCACATGACAATTCGCCAGAAATAGAGCCGGTTGCCCGTTTTACCCCGTGCCGAAAATCCTGAAGCTGCCGGTCGGTACGGATTTCGTTTGCGGCGTAAGTGTCCTTGGCAAGTTTGAGCGACGATGAGACGCGGCGTAGCGTTTGACCGCCGGTCGCCACCAGATCGCTCGCTGACACAGCTTGCGCATTCGAGGCGATTGTGCCCGATGCATAGGCCTTATATCGAACTGATGCTTGTACGCCTTCCGCGAGCGACATGGCGGTTTCCTTTCGAGATGGAGTGCGACGGCATCACGCCGGCGCTTTCGTTTCAAATAGATTAGCCGACGAGGTCGAAAAACATGTCGATCTCACAGACCGCGCAATAATAGTTGTCGACTTCGTTGGCGCTTAAGCCCTGCGGCTTGATGCCGGACCGATCGCCGCCCAGCGGGTAGATCGTTGCATCAAAGCAATGCAGATCGGCACTGCGAAAGCCGCGAAATAAAGTCGCAACCTGTTCGGCCAGATCGCTGGCAGCGGCAAAACCCGCCCCGCGCGGCACAAAACAGAAGGCCTCAATGCGGCAGGGATGGCGCCATAGATTTGCGCCGGTGCCGCCACCAAATCCTGCAAGAAAGGCTTTCTCGGCGGCGAGCTCGATATAGATGAATGCCGCAGGGATATCTGGCAGGCCAAAATTGCCATCGGTGTCGGCATCCTCATTCTGCCAATAGAGCTGCGCCTGAGTGCTGCCATAGGTCGGGCGATTTGCTTCAAGCCGCGTCCTGATTGCCGCCTGCGCCGCGGTCGCTGTGGTCATGCTTAGCCCTTCACCACCAGGTCATAGGCGATCAAGGTGTCGCCGAGCGCGCGCGTCGTATCATCGAGCCCGGTGATGGTGTGCTCTTTGTCATCGATCACGATCTTGTCGCTCGAGCGTAGTGGCAGGACAAATCCGGCATCGATTAAATCCTGCGCCAGCGCGATCACCTGCTGACTGCCTTCCTGTAGTGCACCGACCAATGGCTCGTCGTGCGTGCCCGACACGCGGGTGGCCAGCACCCGCG
>Ga0065707_10000969_pt1 | contig 23267 bp, 18 predicted proteins | sample SwiRhicommuniRL3_FD_59094 | JGI IMG/M metagenome (GOLD analysis project Ga0065707, IMG submission 59094) | Switchgrass rhizosphere bacterial communities from Rose Lake, Michigan, USA - RL3 v2 (version 2) | ecosystem: Host-associated > Plants > Roots > Rhizosphere > Soil | place: East Lansing...
CTCGGGATGAATTCCATCGGCTCTTCATGGAAGAGGCAATGCCTCTGCTCAAGCGCTGGCACGTGGATGTAGTCGCGTACGGGCCATCATTGCATGCTGATAATTCCTATTATCTGATGCGCCGCTATGATAGTCTCGCTCAACGCGAAGAGAGTGAAAACGCCTTTTACGGCAGTGATGAGTGGCGGCAGGGTCCGCGCGAGGCGATCCTCGCCCTGATCGAAAACTACACCGAAATTGTGTTTGAGCTGGATGATGTCGCTATACAAGGGTTGCAAAAACGGACAATCTGATCACCCGTGTAGGCAACCCCATTAGAAATATGAAGGATACGCTGGTTGTCATTTCCTGATGGCAGGCATGGCGAATGGGAATTGTATCCCCTGGAATGATTCAACATCTTAATCTGCAATTCATCATCTGGTGCTATCGTAGGGGAAGCACGCAAACAGAGAAAAAAGCGTCAAAAACCGATTCATCTGCAACACGATCAAATCAATGACGTATATCTATCCAACAGCCGAACTCCGGGCTTTCGACGGCATCCATTGATAAGCACTGTTTTACATCCCTTCTATTTAGTTCCCAGCCAAACCGCGCCATGGGGAGGCTGGGCCTATATCCTGCTTGCCCTCCTGGTAGCAATAGAAGGACCTGTGACTACATTGGCTGGTGCTGTCGCGGCTTCGGCGGGATATTTGAATCCGGTTCTCGTGTTTGTAGCGGCTTGCCTCGGCAACCTCACGGCTGATACTCTTTGGTATTTATTAGGCTATCTCGGAAAAACAGAATGGTTCATCCGTTATGGCGGCTGGCTTGGCATAAAAGAGAGTTCCCTGGCCCGCCTCCAACAGGATATTCATACACACATCCATAAGATCCTGTTTGTTGCCAAATTGACTCTGGGCTTTGTCATCCCTGCTCTGATCGCGGCCGGGCTTGCACGTGTTCCCTTCAAACGCTGGTTCGGTGTGCTGTTTACTGCCGAATGTCTCTGGACCGGAAGCCTGGTACTGGCTGGTTATTACTTCGGTCATATGGTCCAGCGTCTAGAGACAAATTTACGCTGGGTGTCATTGGGGGGCGGAGTGATTTTTATTTCGATCATGATCTACTATCTATCTCATCATCGACCGAAACTGGAGCAGGAACTATAAATGCGCGTTATTATCGTTTCACAAACATATTCGTATGGGAATGGCCAGGCAAGTTTCACAATTCATTTAGCAGAAAGCATGGCACAGCACGGGCATCAAGTGATGGTCATTACGCCATCAGAGCGGATGAAATCCTATTCACTCCGTCAAAATGGTGTGCATGTTGAAAAAGTGGCCGCGGTGCATGTGTCAATTTTGCATCCAACCATCTATATCACGCCATTGCCCAGCCACCGTATCCAACAACTCTTCCATGAATTTCAACCGGATGTTGTGCATATCCAGGATCATTATTTTCTATGCCAGGCTGCTGTCAACGAAGCGCGTCGTCTTAATATCCCATTGATCGGCACGAATCACTTTCTTCCCGAGAATCTCTTACCCTTCTTCAGAAAATTTCCCAAACTCCAACATCTCTTCACCATTCCACTGTGGAAGATGATGCTGTCGGTCTTTAACAAACTCAACGTAGCGATAACTCCCTCCAGGACAGCTGCCCGGATTTTACAGGAACAACAGATCCGGATACCCGTCCGTGCAATATCTAATGGCGTGGATACAAATCGTTTTCGTCCGGAGCCGGAAACAGATCGCATCCGTATTCGCCAAACATACAACCTCTCTCCTGATCACACTCTCTTTCTTTATGTTGGGCGGCTGGATGGCGAAAAGGGACTGGATACTCTGTTGGATGCCGTATCCCTTCTGCCAGGCGATGATTTCCAATTGGCAATTGGCGGATCTGGCCTGTACGAGCAGGCGCTTCGAAAACAGGCGCAGGCTCTCAATTTGGAAGGACGCGTGATCTTCACGGGTTTCGTGAAGCCAGATCGGCTACCAGCTTTGTATAACAGCGCGGATATTTTTGTCATGCCCAGCCCGGAGGAACTGCAAAGCATTGCCACACTGGAGGCCATGGCTTGCGGCAAACCGATCCTTGCGGCAAACGGGCGCGCCTTGCCCGAACTGGTGGAGCCGGGAGTGAACGGTTACCTCTTTCAACCCGCTCAGCCGGAAGATGCTGCTCGCAAGATGCATCAATTGATGGAGGAATGCAGGAAATGGTCAGCGATGGGGCAGGCGAGTTTTGAGCGAAGTCAGGGACATAGTTTACGAAACACAATCACGCATTATGAAGAACAATATCGAATGGCGGCAGAAACCATCCGTATTGAAAAGAGAAACATCGCGGTCACGAATAAAGTCTCGCAAAAGTCCCTCTAGTATTATATATTCCAAGGCTTCGCTGTGGACGTAAGCCAATCACAATGAAGGGACTATAATATTCTTGTAGTCCCTTCATTGTATTTCCGCGAAAGGCAGTTTTAATGGTGATCGATCCTGCTTCTACAAAAATACTGGTGACAGGTGCAAATGGATTTATTGGCTTGCATACGGTCCTGCACTTTCTAAAAAGTGGTTATACAGTGTGTGCTACAGTGCGCACCGAAGAACAAGGGGAAAAAGTACATCAAACACTTGCAAAACATGTGGATACCAATAGCCTGGAATTGATTTGTGCTGACCTGGCGAAGGACGACGGCTGGGATCAGGCGGTTGAGGGTTGTGACTTCGTCCTGCATCTGGCTTCTCCGTTTCCAGCGGAAGCGCCCAGGGATGAAAACGAACTGATCATCCCAGCCCGTGAAGGAACCTTGCGAGTCTTACGTGCGGCGCAGCAAGCCGGCGTGAAGCGCGTGGTGCTGGTCTCTTCGGTCGCCGCGGTCACGGCCGGACACGAAAGAGAAAACAGGACCTTTAGTGAATCGGATTGGACAGACACAGGTAAAACAGATTCTTCGTATTCAAAGAGCAAAACCTTGGCCGAGCAGGCTGCCTGGGAATTCATCAAGAGTGCGGAAAACAAAAACGGTATGGAATTGGTTTCCGTCAATCCATCCAACGTCTTTGGTCCGGTGCTGGACAAGCGTCATCACACTTCCACGGAATGGTTTCTGACACTCATGCGGCGTGAAATCCCGGGTCTGACGCGTACCCAGCTCCATTTCGTGGATGTTCGCGATCTGGTGAATATGATCGAAAAAGCAATGCTTACACCGCAGGCTGCCGGCAAACGATTTATTGCGAACGGAGCGTCGATCCCATTACAGGAATTTGCACTCCTCCTCGACCAGAATTTTGCGAGCAAGGGATACCGCGTTCCTACCCGCGTTCTGCCAGATTGGCTGGTCCGCTTTTTCGCCATCCTGATCCCCAAGACCAAGCCCGTTGTGGATACGCTTGGGTGGACGTTTGGCCTTTCGACCGAACAGGCCCAGTCTGTTTTAGGCTGGCAACCGCGTCCTTATGAGGGAACAGTTCTTGAGATGGCGCAAAGCCTGATCGAACAGAGCATGGTGTAAGAATCTTTGGATACAAATTTACTTATGAAAACAAGCCTATGAAAAATATCAATATCGATGAACAGGGTGAACAACTAAGGTTGGCACGGGCGGGAGATCAACAGGCGTTCGAACGACTCGTGGAACCGTATCGCCGTGAGATCCTCGTCCATTGTTACCGCATCCTTGGGTCCTTCGAAGATGCGGAAGATATGCTGCAGGAGACGCTTCTGCGCGTTTGGAATCACCTCGATTCGTTTGAAGCCCGTTCGTCTTTGCGAACGTGGCTTTACAAAATTGCGACCAATGCTTCTCTGGATGCATTGGATAGCCGCCGTGTGCGTGGGCTGCCACGTGAACTCTACGAGCGCGGTGACCCGAAAAATTCGCTTCCGCAACCCATGCAGGCAGCCACCTGGGTCGAGCCATTTCCGGATGAAATGATCGATGGGCAACCGAACATTTATCCTGAAGCCCTCTATGAAGTCCGTGAGAGTATTACGCTGGCATTTGTCGCAGCCCTGCAAAAGCTTCCGGGGCGCCAGCGGGCTGCGCTTTTATTACATGATGTCATGGGCTGGAGTGCAAATGAAACCGCTGAGATCCTCGATATGACCTCCGTCGCGGTCAACAGCGCCTTGCAACGCGCCCGGGAAACGATGAAGCAGCCCTCTGAGCGCAGGAGCACCTCCTCACGTTTGAATGAGGAACTCTCTGCTTTGTTGAAACGCTATGTCGCTGCGTGGGAAGCTGCGGATTCCGCGGAGCTGATTGCCGTTCTGCGCGAAGATGTCGCGTTGACCATGCCTCCGCTCCCGGTCTGGTTTGGCGGTCACGCCGATGTAAAAACATTCCTCGATGGATTCCTCTTCCACAGCATGAGCCCCTTCAAAGTCCGCCTGGAGGCGGTGCGCGCCAACAGTTCACCCGCGTTTGCCGTCTATCAAATGGACTCGACTGGAACGTACCGCGCGGCAGCCTTGCACATCCTGACCGTCGAAAATGGAGAGATCAGCGAGATCAATGACTTTCTGACCTTTGATGGTCAGCTCTTTGTAAAATTCGGATTGCCACTTATGGTTTGACCGATGAATCTGAGGAAATCCGGCCGTCTTATTATGTGAAAGACAATTAAAAATAAGACCAATTCTTTCACATTCAATAGGAGAAAACCATGAGTGACCCATTAACCCTGTATTTGCTTACTATTCGCGGCACGCTTTCCCCCGCCACATTGGAGGAAGCGTGCAAAATTCACAATATGACCGCCGGCAATCCCGACGGCGTCGCAGCTGCAAAATCCCTTGGCGATGTCAGCCACATGGTCTACGTTCCCATCCCCCATNATGGGCACGAAAAAACCAAAGNCGCAGGGGAATTCCTGATCATGGATCTCTGGTACAGCACCGATGGNCTGAATACCTTCTTCTCCGACCACCAGGTTCAGGAGGGCGGCAATATGATCTTCAGCCAGCGGGATCCGGTCGTATGGGCGCCGGCCGAAGGCTTCACCAGTTTCCACATCCCGGCCCCCTTCGGGAATAATGACCGGATCATCGCAGTGGTGCGCGGCACTGTGAATTCAAAAGAGGAAGCCAAACAATTGCATAACGCCGCCATGACCAAAACCATCAGCAAGGCGCGCAAACTGGGCCAACTCTCACACGAAGCTTACTTCCGTCTGGCGGCTCCGAATTCGCCGGAAGCGCTGGAATACTTTGGGGTGGATGTTTGGATGAGAGGAGAAGGTATGGGTGATTATTATGGGGATGAAGAATTTCTCGAAAGTTTCAATCACTTCTTCACTGCCGAAGCTACAGATTCGGTCTGGGTGCATCCAAAAGGGGACTGGGTGGAGTGGTAAATTAGAAAATCAGAAAGAAAGGAGCAGCGAGCCTGCTCTTTTCTTTTATTCTTCGATAGGCAATACGAGCGTAGATACGGGGGAAATCCCTATACGAAGTTTGAGAGCAACTAGTGTAGAATAAAAATAGCGCACGTCCTCCTCCGCTTCGCTCATCCCCGACCCACGACACACATCGCAAATACAATCCAGTCTCCGTGATTTTATTTGATATTGCTGCTATCACAACTTTGTTTTATACATTTGCTGAAAGGAGTATGACATGGTATTCAAAAAGCCTGATGAAGAGTTTGTCAGAGAGGGAGCCGAAAAGGTGACCCAAAAAGACATTGAAACCATCTCTGAAAAATCCGAAGAAATCAATAAGAGATTCAGTTCCAAAGGTCCACTAAAACGTTTTATTCAAGATGGGAAAGTATTGAGTGCCCTGGTTAAAGATTGGCGCGCCGGCAGATACCGTCAGGCCATGTATGGGACCATTGCCGCGGCGGCGTTCGCTCTGATCTATGTGATCAATCCTTTTGATATCGTTCCAGATGTGCTGCCGTTTATCGGCGCCGTGGACGACGCGGCCGTGATCGGAGCCTGCCTGATGCTGGTCGAGCGGGACCTTCGTCAATATAGAGGCTGGAAGGAAAATCAGTTACTGCTCGAAGAACCCAAGCGTTGAATTCTCGTTCCTTAAGAAAAGGCAGGCAGAATGGCACCCAAAGATAAAGGTAAGCGCTTTTCCTGGTTTACCCACGCCGCTAAATGGGCCTCACGGACGGCAGGCCGACCCATGACCTTTATGGTTGCTCTGGCCATCATCCTCATCTGGGCCATCACGGGACCGATCTTTAAATTCAGTGATACCTGGCAACTGGTTATCAATACCGGCACAACCATTATTACGTTTCTCATGGTGTTCCTGATTCAGAACACGCAAAACCGGGATACTGAGGCGATCCAGATCAAACTAGATGAATTGATACGCGCGGTCGAGAGCGCCCATAATGCCTTGCTCGATCTGGAGGAACTGGACGATGAGGAGCTGGATGCCATCCGAAAAGATTATCTCGATCTGGCACAGAAGGCTCGGGATAAATTGAAATCTCGCAGAAAAGATTCGAATAGGTCCAGCCGGTAAAACTTGGATTTACAAAGTTCGTCTGGCCCAACGTCTGACACAATAGGAACCCGCTGAGAGGATTCTATTGGACCTCTTGTGAAATGTTTTTCGCCACACAGCTGTCTGATTTGCTATGAATTGCTCGGCAATTCAAAAATCACATACGGTGCCAGGGGAGAACATAGAGAAAATGAGTTTTTCTCAGTGGGCTCCGTGGCTAGATAAAGGAGAATGGCATATGAGAATGGGAGTCTTGGGTTCAGGTATGGTGGCACAAGGCCTCAGCGCCCGGCTGGCTGAGTTTGGGCATAATGTGGTGATCGGAACACGTGACGCAGATAAGTTGAGAGGCTGGCAATCGTCCAATCAAAGAGTTCTGATCGGTTCCTTTGCAGAGACGGCTGCCCACGGCGAAATGGTGTTCAATGCGACGAATGGCACAGGCTCACTGAATGCCTTGAACATGGCAGGCGAGGAAAATCTCGCTGACAAAATCCTGGTGGATGTTTCCAATCCGCTCGATTTTTCAAGTGGCTTTCCTCCATCGCTAACTGTTTTCGGTACCGATTCGCTGGCGGAACAAATCCAACGAGCATTCCCCATGACCAGAGTGGTGAAAACACTCAATACAGTGACGGCGCGGGTGATGACTCATCCACTGGAAGTGGCAGAAGGCGATCACCATGTCTTTATCAGTGCCAACGATGCAGATGCAAAATCACAAGTCATGGATTTGCTGAGAAGCTTTGGTTGGATTCACATCTTCGATTTAGGCGATCTCTCCACTGCGCGCGGCACAGAAGCTTATTTGTTATTGTGGGTACGGTTATATGGTGCCATGAACACCGGCATGATCAATGTAAAGATCATAAAATAAAAATCAGCCCACAGAATTGTGGGCTGAAAAATTATTGTGCCTTCGTCAGTGCAAACTTTTCTTTTCCAATACGATAATTTCCATTTTGTTTCAGTACCTGGTCCACTACATCTTCAGGTACATCTACAAACGTAAATTTATCCTCAATGCGGATTTTCCCGATCACGTAGCCCGGAATATTGGCGTGAAACGCAATCGTGCCGACAACATCATTCGGTCGGATGCCCTGCGCCTTGCCTTTATTCAACTTCAAGCGGACCATGCCTTCTTCATGCGAGCCATCCCCGCGCCTCCGCGAACTCCCTCCCCTGCCTGTCGCAGAGCGTTCGCCTCGCCCAAAAGGCTCCCGCCTGCTACCGGGCCCAGAATCCATGTCCGGACGTTTGCGGTCATCTTTTACTTCACCCACTTCGGCGATGGGGCGTTGCTTTTCATCCGCGCGTGCGATCTTGATCGCCGCCGCGGCGATGTTCAGCGGATCATGCCCGGCTTCGATCAGTTCCTGTACCATTTCAAGTTCGCGTTTGTAGCGACCACGGCCCAGCCAGATTTTCAAGTTTTCAACCACCTGTGACTCACGGTGTTTCACAATGTCAGCTGCAGTTGGAAGCTCCCATTTTTTGATAGGCTGCTTGGTCAACGCCTCTACTTCACGCAAGCGACGTTTCTCACGCGGCGCGATCAATGTGATGGCAATGCCGGTCTTGCCTGCACGACCTGTGCGGCCGATACGATGGATATATACTTCGGCGTCATCCGGCAAATGATAGTTGAATACGTGTGAAATATCTTCAATGTCCAATCCACGCGCGGCAACATCCGTTGCGACCAGCACTTTTAATTGATTCGCGCGGAAACGCCCAAGCACGCGCTCGCGGGCGTTCTGGTCCAGGTCGCCGTGAATGGCTTCGGCGGGAATGCCGCGCACGACCAGTTCGTTGGCGAGGGTAGCTGTTTCAGCACGGGTGCGTGCGAAGATCAATGCGCTCTTGATCGGTTCGATCTCGAAGAGACGCGTCAGCGCGTTGGTTTTATCGGATTCGTGTACAAGATAGTAACGTTGTTCGGTCGAGGCAAGGGTGAGAGTCTCTCGTTTAATGGTGACAGGCTGAGGATCCCGCATGAAACGATTCGCGAGCAAGCGAATCCGTGGAGGTAAGGTCGCAGAAAATAAAGCAGTCTGCCTCTCCGCTGGAGTCTCCGCTAGAATCTTTTCCACATCTTCCATGAAACCCATGTTGAGCATTTCATCAGCTTCATCGAGCACCAGCGTGCGGATATGTTTGATATTGAGCGAGTTGCGTTCGATGAGATCAAGCAAACGACCGGGCGTGCCAACCACAACATCCACACCGCGATTGAGGCGGGAGATCTGCGGTCCATATGGCTGACCACCATAGACCGCAAGCACACGCACATCGAGGTGCTTTCCGTATTCGATCATCGAACCGGCAACCTGCAGTGCAAGTTCACGCGTGGGCGCCAGGATCAATGCCTGTACATAACGCTGTTGTGTAAAGTTATGGAGAATGGGGAGTGCAAAGGCCGCGGTCTTACCGGTGCCAGTTTGTGCCTGACCGATCACATCTGCTCCCTTGAGCATGATGGGAACGATCGCGGCTTGAATAGGAGTTGGCTCGGAATAGCCAAGCTCATTGATCGCCTGTACGAGTTCCTCGCGCAGGTTAAGAGAAGTAAATTCGGTTGTCATCGTTTTCCTTTTTCATTCCATGTCATTGCTTTGGGCTTATGCCCTCGCAATGACGAGTTGTGGAATGTTTCGATGACTCCGTATAACTTCTTCTTGCCAATCAGGACTTGTCTTTGCAGACAAATCCGCCCAACAAAAAAGCCCGATCACGTGTACGTGTTTCATCGGGCATTCATTCAGAGTTACCAAAACAATTCCCAAAGTATTTGCCCCCGGGGGAGCAGTAGGACAATAATAACACAGAATGGCGAGTTTTCTTTGCTTTCGTAGTGGAAGCAGGTCCAGGAGGATGCCATGGTCACAGAACATAACCTTCTCATTTTGTCCGGATAATGTAATTTGAATTTCAAGCCAATCAGTCGTAGAATCGGCTCATCAAATCGATTTCGCCAAACGATCTGGAGCAGGCAATGGATAATCTTCAATCCGGGCAAATGCTCGGTCCCTATCGAATCATCACTCAAATCGGCAAGGGTGGCATGGCAAATGTTTACAAAGCCTACCAACCCTCTGTGGATCGTTATGTTGCGATCAAAGTGCTGCCGAGTCAGCTTGCAGAAAGTCAGGAATTCGCGACGCGCTTTCATCAGGAAGCGCGCATCATTGCCAAGTTGGAACACCCACATATTCTGCCGGTTTTTGATTATGGGGAAAGCGAGGGTGTGGCTTATTTTGTGATGCGTTATCTTGAGGCAGGGACGCTCAGAGATAAGATGGAGGCTGGCCGGCCACTCCCATTAAATGATATTGACAGAATATTTACCCAACTGGCTGAGGCGTTGAGCTATGCACACAGTTTTGGCATTATCCACCGCGACTTGAAGCCTGCCAACGCTCTGATCGATTCGCACGGAAACATTTTCCTCACCGATTTCGGCATTGCCAAGCTAATGGAAAGTGCGTCGCCTCGCCTGACGCAGACCGATGCGATCATGGGTACACCTGCCTATATCAGCCCTGAGCAGGCGCAGTCCCAACCGGTTGACCAGCGCTCGGATATTTACTCCCTTGGCATTATCCTTTATGAAATGGTAACGGGGCGCGTACCCTTCGTTGCAGATACGCCGCTCGCCGTTCTTTTCAAACATATCAGTGATCCATTACCGTTACCTTCGCTGGTGAAGCCTGATATTCCCCCGTCCATTGAAAAGGTGATCCTCAAGGCACTCGCCAAAGATCCCAAGGATCGCTTTTCGACGGCGGATGAATTTGTCGCGGCCTGGAAACGCGCCCTGGAGCAGAAGGAATCTGTACAGCCTCTGCTAGAGGCGACTTCCACACCTACGAGATATACGGTTCCTTCCAATCAGACTCAGAGTAGGCCTGCGCCCGTTAAACAAGCCGCCTCCAAATCTGGGATGCCCACAGGCTGGATCGTTGGCTGTCTCGCAGGTGCCTGTCTGCTATTGTCCATTGCGGGAGTTGTTATTCTTGGCGCGAACTGGCGCAACATGCCCTTCCTCAACCCGGCGGCGACAGATACTCCTCTGCCCTTGCCTACGGAAACCGCAAGCCCAATTCCTGCCACAGATGTTCCTCTGCCGACCGCGACCACAATCGTTAACATCAATACAGAGAACGTTCTCCTGCAAGATGATTTTTCCGTCAGCCGGGATGGTTGGGGGACACTGACCGATTCGGACAGTTCGATTGAATACGAGAATGACGCTCTCCACATGCTTATATTCAAAGAAAATTATGTTGCGTGGAGCACACCCAATGATCAAGATTACGATCATACTCATGTGGAAGTGACTGTGTTTAATAATGATACGGATCCTTCCACAGCTTTTGGATTCATCTGCGCTCAGCAATCAAAGAGTTGGTCATTTTATTATCTGGCGATCACACCTAGCGGAGAATATGCGATCATCAAAGCGACAGATGGCAAAGACGATGTATTACTCACCAATAATGGGAAATGGGGATCTTCCAATTTGATCCCCGAAAAAGCTTCTTCCTATCGGGTTGGTGCGGATTGTGGCAACGGTAAATTGACCTTGTATGTGGAGGGAAAGCAGATCGCGTCCGTTTCCGATGATACCTATGGCAGTGGACGTGTAGGCTTGTTCATCTGGAGCGGAGAAAAAATTGCCTCTGCAGATGTGACCTTTGATGATTTCCTAATCACATCATTGAAATAAATTACTCAATTAACCAAAATGAAAACGGCGGACCAGGGTCCGCCGTTTTCGTTATTCTTATTTTCCTAGAGAGTTGTAATGACTAATTGCGGTACGAAGGTTCCACTTTCACGACTGGCTAAACTGACGGCTGTACCATTGATTCCTGTCAGCGCCAGGCTGAACGTTCCGTTGCCGGTAACAAGAGTGGTCACATCCACCTCTATCCAAGTGGCGCTCCTGAACGCTCCGATCGAACCTATCTGGTTGCCAAGGGCCGGAGCATTATTGAATGTAATGCTCCTTTCGACCCAACTGACATCGGGAACGCTGTAGACCTTGCATCCAACAGTGGAACTACTATTGGCATAGATTCTGAGTTTTGCACTGGTGATCGAGCCACCTAGGCCCTGAACATTGAAGGTTAGATAACCATTGACCACGGGACTTGCATCGAAGCGGATCATCTTCGAGGTGCCATAATTGGTATTGGGGATCGCCGAGGTCACATAGGCATCCGCTACAGGATTCAGAGTCACAGTTCCAGTTGTGGATGGTGCTGGCTGCGTTAATGTTGGTGCAGGAATGCTGGTTCCAGCGCTTGTCGGAGTCGGGGCCACGTTTGTTGGATTGGATACCGGAGTGTTCGTAGGGGCTGAGACTCTGGTTGCAGTTGCGGCAATGGTTGGTTGAGTTGAGGCGTTGCCGATACAATTCCTTGTACCAGAGTCAGTGAAGGTTTTTCCTGCCTCTGGTACGAATTGCCAGTCATAGCTGGCGGCATGCAATGTTAGCTTGAGGATTCCATAGGTATCAGGGTTGCGCACCAGGCTATTTGCCAGCGTTGTAGTAAAGGCATAGTGATTCTTTCCACCGGTCCCAACCACGAATTGCTGGATGCCATTTGGATCCGCCGCGCCGCTGGGGTTCTGTGGCGCAAAACGCTCATAATCGTGATCATGGCCGCTCAACACGATCTCGGCACCCGCCGTATAAAGATCCCTCCAGAATGCGTCATAACTGGTGCTGCTTCCATGCTCGCCGGAAGAGAAGCGCGGGTGATGCCAATAGGCCAGCGTACACATGCTGGGGTGAGCCGCCAGGTCCGCTTTCAGCCATTGCTCTTGAGGGGAACCGGCGCCACATCCACCTACCTGGCTACAATTCGAGTTCAGGGCAATAAGATGCCAGGCACCGATGTCATAACTATAGTAACCTTTGGTGCTGTCACCAGCTGCGGCACCGAAGTAATTGTAGTAACCACTGGCGCCCGCCGTTGTATACTCGTGGTTTCCAACTGCAGGATGGATGAGGTTTTTCGCCCGTCCCCAACTGGGGTCAAAGGATTGTTGATATTTTGTCAGGGACCCATTCTCATATTGGGTGTCACCCAGGGCAAGGACGGCGCTGAAATTTTTGTCCACGAACAGATCCGAAACAGCCTTTTGACGGCAACTGCCTGATGTCCCATTGCCACCGTTAAAGTTGCCATCGGATGGGTCGCAGGCAATATCACCGGCCGCTGCAATAATTGGATCACCACCAGTAATTACAGGCGTCGCCGTTCTGGTTGGGCTTGGGATGGGGCTGGCAGTAAAGGTAGGAACAGACGTCACGGTCGGACTAACGGCTGGATTGCGGGTGGCAGTGGCTGTTGGCAGCGCAGGCGAAGTCGGTGAGGAAACGTTGGTCGCAGCCAGCGTGGGGGTAAGCCCTCCATTCGTCGCTGTAGGTTGCGCCGTTTGAGTCGCTGGCACATTTGTTGCAGTAGGCTGACTCGTTTGTGTAGGTGGAACGGTAGTGGCAGTAGGCTGGGTTGTCGAAGTCGCCGGGACTGTTGTCGGCTGAGCCTGACCGCCATTCCCGTTATTGTGAAGCGCATCCAGATAAGCACCATAACCTGAACTGGTTTCCCACTCTCCAGCACTTTCCACAGAGGTGCCCTCCCCCCATTCGTTGAACGTTGTCACTAATTGCCACGGAGCACCGGAAGCGACCATGTCGCGGACGTTCTGACTCCAGCGGGTAAGATCACGCGCCAAACGGACCGCGTCACCTTTCTTCCAGAATCCCGGCGCGATGGCGTACGAGTAACCCCTCTGGCTATCGGCTGCGACGGCTGGACTGTATTGATGCCAGCTATCTGGCTGGTTCGCACAATTGCGATAACCGCTGAAGACCTTGAGAACAATATACGCGCCAACGGTGTTTGCCTGTTTCCAGCGATCTACCATGCCACAGGCATCTGCGCCATCCGCATAGACAAAGACCGTAAATTTGCCGTTGATCCGCAGGAAGCTTGGATCATTGCCATACTTATCGCGGAGATAGGTCAGGTCATTGGTGAGTTGAGAAACAGATGGATCGCCCTGGCTCTCATTTTCATAATAGATAGACCAGCGGAAGTTGGATCCCGCTGCAGCTTGAAGAAGGCCCGGGATATGAGCGTCTGTCTTTGATCCCTGCCCCCACCAGGACGCAATCCCTACCTGAATGCCGCCATACTGCATTGCAGCAATGTGCCGCGTGGTCACAGCCTGGCTGGCATCATAAAAGCCTAGTGAGGGGTTGTAGTTGGTAAACGGATTGAAGCCCTGTTGATTCCAGGCCTCCGGGAACCAGGGATAGTAGAACGCAGCCCGGATGGGGAACGACGGTTGTGTGTCCGCCTGAATTGGGGCGGCATCTGCCAACATGGTAGTTGCAAAATTGGAAAGGATGAGGATGATTGTCATGGCACGACGCAACCAACGCAGTGACTGGTGTAATGAAATTCGGGTTGTGGTAAACATGGATACTCCTTTGCGGCGTATTTCTTGCATTCACATAACGGTGAACGCGGTGTCAGATACAGGTTTTGGGCTCGGCCGAGCTGTCAGATCACTTTGGGTGGATCAGTGAAATGAGATCAGCGATCAGCTTTGAGCAAAAAGGCTTTGGGGAGACTCGGGCTGCATGTGCATGAAACCCCTACTTGCAGCGGCAATGACCGGCTGTTATGATTAACAAGAGTCATCTGTGTCCTCCAGGCACTTTGACCGGAGAAGTCGATGCTGTGTCACCAGCGTCGGCTTCCTTTTTTGGTCCCGTCTTGGACCAATTCAGGCTCAGGTGTCAATACCGTTACTTCACATTCTTTCCATCTCACCAATTCGATCACTTGGCACCTGCGGCCGTTGAAGGAAGTCTAGTATCCTGAAATTAAATTCCGTTAAATTTCCACCTACCATTCTGTAAGATGGCGCTTAAGGACTATTGCGTCTGCAATTCAATTGTTATATTTCTCTATCGATTCTCCATTTTTCTACATTCCATTCTCCAATTACACATCTTGTGGTTAAATTACAGAGTGCCGCATAATCACCTGAGCTAGAATCTGAGAATGCAGCTCTACATCAATTCAAAAGTTTAGTGAGATGTGAAACAAGCGGTAATCTGTATGGACACAAAAACTCTGTCTGTTCTCGAATATCCAAAGATCCTCGAACGGTTGAAAACATTTTGTGATTTCTCAGCTTCGATGGAATTGGCACGTTCCCTTGAGCCAACTGATTCGTATGACCTGGCTTTGGCGCGTCTTGCGGAGACCAGCGAAGCCCGCCGATTATTTTCAACCAACGATAATATTGGCATTGGCGGTGCGCATGACATCCGCCCCGCAGCGGACCTCGCGGCCCGCGGGGGTGTGCTTGATCCGCAGCAACTCTTGGATGTAAAGTCCACGCTCATTTCAGCACGTGAACTAAAAAAATCTCTCGAACGGAAAACGGATGAAACTCCGCGTCTCGCGCAGATCGCGGCCGGGTTGCCTGAAGCCCATGGGATCGTGGATTCAATTTCGCGCGTGCTATCCGACCGCGGCGAAGTGCTTGATTCCGCCTCCCCAAAACTTGCCACCCTGCGACGCGAGATCAAGATCGCACATGACCGTTTGATGTCGCGCTTGCAAAGATATCTAACAGAATCGGCCAACAAGCTGCAGGAACCCATCATTACGCAACGCGATGGGCGTTATGTCATCCCCTTGCGAGCCGAATTCAAAGGGCAGATCAAAGCAGTCGTCCATGATCAATCTTCCAGCGGTGCGACCTTGTTCGTGGAGCCATTGCCAATCGTTGAATTAAACAATTCGATGCGCGAATTGCAGTTGCAGGAACGCGACGAAGAGCGGCGCATCCTTTACGAGCTTTCCGCTCAGATCGGTGAACACCGCGAAGAACTGACGTATGGCGTCGAAAATCTTGCCATGCTCGATCTGATCTTTGCGAAAGCAAAATACGCCGAGGAGTTGAAGGCGAGCGCTCCAGTGCTTCATAAGCTGTCAGCGGTCAGCCAACAGCGAGCAGCGAAAAATCAAGAACAAGAATCCAAAGCTGACATTGTCCCCTTTGGGGAAAGCAAAACGCTGATCCGCTTGGAGCATGCCCGCCATCCTCTGCTCGACCCACAAACCGTGGTTCCCATCGATGTCGATCCCAAACCCGGCACCCGCGCAATCGTCATCACCGGTCCAAACACGGGTGGCAAAACGGTTTCGCTGAAAACCGTTGGTCTGCTCGCGCTGATGGCACAGAGCGGACTCCACATCCCGGCGCAAAACGGTTCCGAGTTGCCCTGCTTCCACGCGGTGTATGCGGATATCGGGGACGAGCAGTCCATCGAACAATCGCTCAGTACATTTAGTGGTCACATCACAAATATCATTCGCATCCTCAAACAGATCGATCAGCGCTCGCTTGTGATTTTTGATGAGCTTGGTGCAGGCACCGATCCGCAGGAAGGCGCGGCCCTGGCGCGCGCGATTCTCACTCATCTCCTTGAAACGGGATGCAGGACGCTTGTCGCCACTCATTACCCCGAGCTCAAGACATTTGCACATTCAACAGAAGGCGTGGTCAATGCCTCGTTGGAATTCGATATCAAGACTCTCCGCCCGACCTATCGCCTGACCATTGGGCTGCCCGGCCGATCCAACGCGCTGCTCATTGCACAGCGACTCGGTTTACCTCAGCCGATCATTGATTCCGCCAAAGCAGAGATTCACCCCGACGAGCTGCGCGCCGATAAACTGCTCGACGACATCCGCAAGGAACGCAACCGCACCTCACGCGAACGTCAGAAGCTGGAGAAGGCTCGCGACCGGCTCGAGGCACAAACGAAAGAAATCGAAAAGCGACTCGAGAAAATTGAAGATGAACGTCGTGAAGTGCTAGCCAAAGCCCGCGCCGAAGGTGAATTGGAAGTTGCGATATTAAAGAGGAATATCGATTCCCTTAAATCGCAATTGAAAAAAGCCAAACAACCTTTGGAAGTATTGAAGCAGCTCGAAGAACAAGTAGAAGAGATCGAAGAAAAGATAAAAGCACCTGTTGCGAGACGACAGACGATGGACAATAGACCATCATCGTCTGTGGTCAATCGTCCATTGTCGCTTGGCGATCGCGTTACTGTCAGCACCCTGAACACGGAGGGAGTGATAACCGTTTTGGGGGAGTCGGATGCGGAGGTCCAGATTGGGAGCCTGCGTGTGAGAGCGAGACTTGTCGATTTACAAAGGAAAGGCCAAGAGTTGGAAAGTCCCGAAGGAAAGAAGGACCCTTCGACCGGGCTCAGGACAGGCGATGAAAGAAAGCAGGCCGTAGAAGGCAGTGCTCGAGCAACAGTGAGTGGAACGAAATCTCCCGGCATCGAATTGAATCTGCGTGGCAAATTGGTTGAAGATGGGCTCGAAGAACTGGATCACTATTTGGAGAAAGCCTATTCATCCGGCCTGCTATTCGTGCGGATTGTCCACGGCAAAGGGACGGGCAGGCTGCGCGAGGCAGTTCGCAACGCGCTTAAATCCAGCCCGTATGTTGCCTCATTTGAAGAACCAAAAGATAGCGAAGGCGGCGCAGGCGTGACCGTTGCCAAGATGGCAAAGTGACGCATGTCATTGCGAGGACGCTTCGCGGTTTTTTCCCGACCAAGCGATCCCTGGCAATGAGGAGATTGCTTCGTCACTACGTAGCTCGCAACGACATGTATATTTGGAATAGTGTATTCTCTTGACGAAGCCATCCAACAAATGAGCGACAAGATCAAAACTGTCTGTCCGGGCGCGGAGATCAGGGTAGTTAAGATGTCTGATGAAGAAGCGCGCTTGAGCGTCTATGCGCCGGCCGGAGACATCCAGAAGATCAAGGACGCGCCGCCGCTCAAGGGTTGAAAACTGAATATACAACAAAAACGACTCTCGAATAGAGAGCCGTTTTTTTGTTGGGCGTTACTCGCACTTCGTTTGCTCATTGCGAAGTGGTTGTCACCGCTCGCCAGACAGCATTGAGCGCTTCAAGGCCCGTCATGCGGTGTCGCACTGACGCTTCCTCGTCGAGATAGACCGGGCCTTGTTCTTCCCTACCCTTCATCACATAAAGACCTCGATCGGGGAGATCAGAAAGTGCTGCCCAAAAATTCCAAAGGGGAAGATCATATTCAGCAGCGAGCATTGACATATCGCGGTTGATGCGCTCATCCTTTTCGCGGTTATCAGCTTTCGTGGCGAGGATCGGCACTACACCGGCGTCCAGCAATTGCAGGATAACCTTTCGCAAATATTCCGTATTACGCGACTCGAAATGCGTGCCAATTTGAATGATCACAAACGACGGGCGATGGATGCGCAACTCGCACTGGACAGGTGTCTCAGCAAAGGAGCAGCCATATTCACCACGATGCCATTGATTCCATAACAACGCGCCGGGGGTGGTTCCATCCTGTGCAGTTGGACTCTCACGGTTGAACGAACCTCGAAAGTTATCAACAACGTCACGCAACTCGGGTGTTAGACTTTCCACTACCACGGTATCCGTCTCGAACACGCCAAAGAAATCCTTGGGGCGTTCCTGACAATCACCAAAGATCGAAAACGCGTGCGGGTCATTCCCAAGCGACAATCCCTTTTCATAAACCTTTTGGAGGCTGGCATCTACTTTCTGTGGAATGACTGGCAATTCTTTCCAGTCAGCCGATTCCGTTTGGGAGGCTTGCGGTGCAGAGGTGGGTGTAGAGGTTCGCGTGGGCGCAGGAGTAATGGGAGAATATTTTTTGGGCTTCTGCGTAGCCGTTGGCAAGGATGCCATGGCTAGCGCCGGAAATGTTTGCGTCGGCGCGCTGACGGGCATGCTGATGGAGGTTGGATTCGTTTCCCCCGTGCAGGCAGTGATCAAGAAACAAACCAATAAAGTCAGAATCAATAGGCGATTCATCAGGCTCAAGTATAGTGGAGGAAAATTAATCATTGATGAAATTTTATGCTACACTCGCAGTATGGCTTATCAAGGACTCCTTCACAAATACGGAACCCTGCTGGACCTCCCACTCCACACGTCCGCAAGCGCCGTGAGCCTGCTCGAAGGCAATACGCCTTTGATCAAAGCTGACAATTTAGCACGTCAACTTGGTGGCGGATTTGAGTTGTTCATTAAGTATGAAGGGCTCAATCCCACCGGCTCTTTCAAGGACCGCGGGATGACCGCCGCAGTCAGTGAAGCGTTGGGGCGCGGCGCGACGACCGTCATCTGCGCTTCGACCGGTAACACGGCTGCCTCCGCCGCAGCCTACGCAGCCCGCGCCGGAATGAAATCCATTGTCTTGATCCCGCAGGGAAAAGTCGCAGCCGGGAAGCTAGCCGGTGCGATTGCCTATGGCGCGCAGGTCATCCAGATCGATGGGTCGTTCGACGACGCGCTGACCATGGTTATTGAGATCACCAATAAACATCCGATCTGTCTGGTGAATTCCATCAATCCCTATCGCATCGAGGGACAAAAAACCTCGGCGTTCGAAATTTGCGATGTGCTGGATTTTGCACCGGATTGGTTATGTTTACCGGTCGGGAACGCGGGTAATATTACATCTTACTGGGCAGGATTTAAACAATATAATCAGATGAAAGCAACCGGCTTGCCACAAGTGCTGGGTGTGCAAGCCGCGGGATCTGCTCCCTTAGTGTTGGGGCATCCTATTGAAAACCCAGAGACCGTTGCCACGGCCATTCGCATCGGAAAGCCGGCGCGTGGTGAGCAAGCCCTGCAGGCCGCGGAAGAATCAAAAGGAAGGATCATCGCGGCAACAGACGCTCAAATCCTGGATATGCAAAAGATACTGGCGAAACTCGAAGGAATTTGGGTGGAGCCCGCCTCGGCAGCTGGACTCGCAGGTTTGGCAATTGAAATCGCAAATGGAACATTGGACCCGAAAGGCAAACGCGTGGTCGCGATTTGTACAGGTCACGGACTGAAAGACCCGGAGATCATCACAAAGGATATGCAAAAGCCGTCCATCGTGCCGCCAAAGCTGGAGGCGTTGGAAGAGCTAATTTTGGGATAAAGTTATTTAAACACAAAGGGCACGAAGGTCACCAAGTGGGACGAATGATGATTGAAATGCCTTTCCACAGATTTTCCTTCGTGTACTTTGTGTCCTTTGTGGTTAAGAGATCTTATGCACATCACCATCAGAGTTCCCGCCACATCTGCCAACCTCGGGCCCGGGTTCGACTCACTCGGGCTGGCATTGGATCTTTGGAATGAGACCATCATCACGCTTGCCATCGAATACACAGTGCGAGTGAGTGGCGAGGGCGCTGAGAAACTTTCACTGGGGGAAAACAATTTGATCATCCAGTCTGCGCAGAAACTGGCGGACTGTGTTGGAAAACATCTCCCTCCCTTTCATGTGGATTGCGTCAATCACATCCCGCTGTCGTCTGGACTCGGTTCATCGGCGGCTGCCAAGCTAACCGGTCTGCTCGCGGCAAATTCCCTGCTTGGCAAACCTCTTTCAAAGGATGAAATCCTGAACCTTGCGACAGAAATGGAAGGACATCCCGATAACGTCGCGCCTGCACTGTTGGGTGGCCTGGTCGTTTCAACGATGGAAGATGGAAAGGTGGTCGCGCATAGAATTGTAGGGGCAGAAGATGCTTCACCCTTATACATAACGGTCGTTTTCCCTGAATTTCACCTCCCAACTCAGGAATCACGGACGGCCTTGCCCCAGCAAGTCGCACTCAAAGATGCGGTTCACAATATCAGCCGCACCGTGATGGTGGCAGAGGCTTTCCGCAATGGAGATACGGATCTGCTCGGCAAAGCGATGACCGATACCCTACATCAACCGCATCGCTTGCCACTGATTCCCGGCGCGCAGGCAGCCATGGACGCGGCGAAAAGCGCAGGCGCCTCGGCGGCCGCGTTATCGGGGGCTGGACCCAGTGTGATCGCGTTCTCATCGAAACAGGATGCCGCCATCGGTGAGGGGATGAAGCACGCCTTCGAAGAGCGGGGACTCAAGGCACGGATCTTCCAATTGAAGATGTCCAATCACGGGGCGGAAGTCCAAATCCGATAAAGATTGTGCAGAGATTTAGACTCAGAGCCTCACACCTGCCCTGGTACGGCTCACCTGCCTAATTTGCTAGGCAAATCATGGGCGGTGCCCGGGGAGAGCACAGAGATTATTTATCTCAGTGAACTCTGTGTCTCAGTGGAAAGTTCCTTCCATTCGCGGGCGAACTTGAGGATGCGCGGACGGATGTGAAAGGCATATGGGTCAGCAACGATTCTGCGCTCCCGGATCAACTTCATCGCGGCCTCGGGTTCATAGCCCTGTGCGATAAGAATACAGGACCCCATCGTGACTCCGCGGTGACGCCCAGCCGCACAATGGACATAAACCTTGCCGCCCATGCGGATTGTCTCCAGCGCAGCCCGCGCGCCAATGACCAACTTGGGGATGGGAATGGGAAAGAACGGGCTATCCATCGTGCGAAGCCAGAGCAGTCGTATCGGCGTGTGATGTGGGTCAGGATATGGACTGCGGGTAAAGCGCATGTTGATGACAAGCTGTATCCCCAATTCGCGCAGACCATCGTAATCCGTCGCTAAAGGCGTGATACCGATGAAAAGGTCGTCAGTAATACTTGAAAATTCGAACATATTGAAATGCTAACACAACTTTTTTATGAAGTGCCGCATAATTAGGTTATATTAAAGTTTGAATTTTGCTTACAAAATAATAGAGAAAGTTTACTTACGCATGTTATGCGCGAGACCAGCAGCAGAAGATATTCAGAATTGCGGCTGGAAATTTTGTGCTAAAGTAGGAACATTATTGGCTTGTAAGGGAAGGTTGAAGATGGCAGAGGGCGAATTCAAAAATGATTTTTTCATTCGCTGGTCGGAGGAACAGGAGAAGGACAAAGCCAAGGCAAAGGAATATGCCGAAACCACGCTGAAACTCGCCACCTGCGACGGTCCGCCGTACTATTACAAGGTGGCGTACGAGGAAGCGGAGAGAATGTCGGAAAGTTTAAATAAAAGGTAATCGCGCTGGTTGAGTAGACGACGATGTTCTTCCGCCGCATCGAATCCAGACATAACAAGTAAAAATGAAATTTATAGTTTGGTTTCGATACGCCATCACTATCGTTCGGGCTACTCAACCACTGTTTGAAATAACAATTTTCTCCGTGTCTCTGTGTCTGCGTGGCAAATTATGCTAAACTCCACATATGGAAATACTTTCCACTTCAACTGATACCTCCTCCCCCGAATTCAAACAAAACGCCGAACATCACAAACAACTTGCCAGCGAACTCAAGGAGCGACTGACGCGCGTCCGTGAGGGGGGCGGCGAGAAATATCGCAAGCGNCAGGAAGAGCAGGGCAANCTCTTCGTCCGTGAACGGATCGAACGNNTGCTCGANCCCGGCTCGCCGTTCCTGGAACTCTCTGCCCTCGCGGCAACAGATCTATATGACAACGAGGGTCCTGGCGCCGGGATCGTCACGGGCATCGGCCGTGTCTCGGATCGCGAAGTCCTCATTGTCGCTAACGACGCCACCGTCAAAGGTGGGTCGTATTTTCCAATGACGGTCAAGAAGCACCTGCGTGCCCAGCAGATCGCCGAAGAGAATCATCTGCCCTGCCTGTACCTCGTCGATTCGGGCGGAGCGTTTTTGCCCCTGCAGGACGAAGTCTTCCCCGACGTCAATCACTTCGGTCGCATCTTCTACAACCAGGCAAGAATGTCTTCGAAGAAGATCCCGCAGATCGCGGCGGTGATGGGCAGTTGCACGGCGGGCGGCGCCTACGTTCCTGCCATGAGCGATGAAGCCATCATCGTCAAAGGCACGGGCACGATTTTCCTCGGCGGACCTCCGCTCGTCAAGGCCGCGACAGGTGAAGACGTCACTGCGGAGGAACTCGGTGGCGCGGATGTTCACACGCGGCTCTCCGGTGTTGCGGATCATTTTGCAGAGGATGATGATCATGCGATCGAGATTCTGCGCGGAATCGTGGAAACACTTCCCAGACCACAGACGATCAACGATAGACCGTTATGGTCCGTGGTCAATGGTCCATGGTCGCCACCCGAAGAACCTCTCTATCCTGCAGAAGAGATTTACGGCGTTTTACCATCAACCTTCCGCGAAGCTTATGATGTTCATGAAATCATTGCGCGTCTGGTGGATGGTAGCAAATTCCGCGAGTTCAAAGCCCGCTATGGCACGACTCTTGTCTGTGGGTTCGCGCGCATTCAGGGATATCCTATTGGGATCATCGCCAACAATGGAGTCCTGTTCAGCGAGTCTGCGCTCAAGGCGACTCATTTCATCGAGTTGTGTGACCAGCGCGGCATCCCGCTCCTGTTCTTGCAAAACATTACTGGCTTCATGGTCGGACGAGAGGCCGAAGTGGGCGGCATCGCCAAGGACGGCGCCAAGATGGTCCATGCTGTGGCAACCACCCGCGTCCCCAAACTGACCGTGGTGATCGGTGGCTCCTTTGGCGCGGGCAACTACGCCATGAGCGGACGTGCCTACGGCTCGCGCTTCCTGTGGATGTGGCCCAATTCGAGAATTTCCGTCATGGGTGGGGAACAAGCCGCGAACGTCCTGCTGACCATCAAACAGGAACAACTGGCCCGCGAAGGCAAACCCGCCATGTCACAGGAAGAAGCCGACGAGTTTAGACGTCCCATTTTAGAGAAATACGAAAATGAGGGGAATCCCTATCATTCCACCGCGAGATTGTGG
>Ga0065707_10082062_pt1 | contig 23159 bp, 27 predicted proteins | sample SwiRhicommuniRL3_FD_59094 | JGI IMG/M metagenome (GOLD analysis project Ga0065707, IMG submission 59094) | Switchgrass rhizosphere bacterial communities from Rose Lake, Michigan, USA - RL3 v2 (version 2) | ecosystem: Host-associated > Plants > Roots > Rhizosphere > Soil | place: East Lansing...
CCAGCTCCCATGGTGAAAGAATCCCGCATTCCATGTCCACCACCCTCCTCCTCGGACGCCTCCCCACGGGCGTGGAACTCCGGAACGTCTCCGCACGCGGCATTAGCATGATTGGCCACTGGAGGGTCGATCGGGACGCCTTCTTCCGTCACTGCTGGGACCACTACCTCATGCCTTACGTTGGGGACAAGTTGAACGAAGCTGCATCGCTCTACGCCGCAGGGTGGGGGCCGAGCGAGATCGCCCTGCGTCTGGAAGATGTGTTGCGGGGCCTCGCCCTCCGCTACCTCGAGACGAACCAAGGCCTGCGCCACGCACTCCTCGCCTTTCTCATGGTGCGCATTGCCGAGTCGCCGGGACTCCATTGCGCGCTCGGCGCCGGGGATGCCTGGGACGATCTGCGTGTCATGTGGCGGACGGGATGATGGACACAGAGACACCACCCCATGGTGAAAGATCGTGTGTATGATAGATTGCGCTTTATTACACCATGGGGTGTTGTGTCAGCGCGCTATTCCTTCATCCGCCTCCGGGATCGGAATCGCCTCCAGCAGTTTCGCGACAGATGGATAGCGCTGAATCGTCGGCAAGTGGAAATAGACGTTCCTCGCGCAGATCGCATCGTCGGGCTGGATGAACGGGCTCACCAGCACAACCGGGATGCCGGCTCCAATGGCAATGCCAATCTCTGTGAACGTGCCCTTGTACTCATAGCTTGGAAGTGTCATCAACGCGACGAGCACTTGCGCTCGCATAACTCCTGCGACATCACGCGTGGCCATGTCCGCGCGGCTGAGGCCAGGGGGCGCCGTGGTCCAGTCACACGTGATCGTCAGGCCCCGAGCGCACAAGGCTTCCATGAGCGCCTTACCATCTGCCTTTTGCCCAAATCCCGTCGCGACAAACACACCAGTGCCTGGCTTGCAGAGATGCTCCATGGATAAGAGTGTCGTGATACACAGACACACACACACACACCCCATGGTGAAAGAATCAGGTCGTTTCCATAGTCCGCAAGATATCCATCACGGCTTCTGGGTAACGATGCGCGATCCACTTCCCGTGTGGTCGGACCAAGTAGGCGTTCATGGGATCGAGCTCCACGGCGATCCCATGAAATACAACCAAGTCCACGAACCGTGTACCCAAGGACTTGAACACATACGTTCGCGTGTAATACTCCGCGGGCCAGAGAGCCATGAGGCGATCGAGAAGCAGGTGGACGCAGCCCGGCGTTGTTATGTCCTCGTGGAGTGCCGCGATTTGTGCGCGGAGACGACAGGGCATGACCAGTGTCATTGGGGATAGTGATGGGGGGCGGCAGACACACACCGACACCCCCATGGTGAAAGAAGGCATGGTCACTCATGGCGGGAGAAGACTACGACGCCCTCTTCATCCCACCGGCTGAGCTTCTTGCGGTGTGCTCAGATGAGGCTCTTGCGGCGCGGCGTCGCTGGGGCCGAGACCCGACGTTCCTCTTCTCCTTCTGTTGGCGTGAATCCGCTCCGGTGATACGCGACGCGTTATTCGACACGGCTCGTTGCTGGGACCGATCGCTGGCCCGTCTACACACCGATTTTCAACTCAACCAGCTTCCACTCGGTCGGCACGCCTTCCAGTACCTCCGCGCGAACGATGAGACTCGTATGGGTCTGTTGACACATATCAAGTCAAAGATCGAGGAGGCAGAAGGCTTGCAATGCCAGGTGGACAAGGAGAACGATGCCTTCACGGTGAGTTGGGAGATGTGACACACACACGACCCCGATGGTGAAACATTAAACCATATTCCCTCTCGCCTTCCCTCACCATGGGGGTTACGGTGTGGCGGTTCCCCTGGCATGCCCTCTTCACCGAGCTCCAGCTGCTGGTCCGCGTACACATGTCTCCGGCCCGCCGCCTTCTCTTGGCCCTGACCTCGTGGACTGAATATCGTTTCGTGCGTCGCAGTGAACGAACATGGCGCAGCATCGTGCGAGAAGGACTAGGATTCCATCTCGTCCCGGCCCGGCGTCGGGAGTGGCTGGAGGGTTGCCGATGGCGTCTCCTCTGCCCCGTCCTCCAACAAGCTATCCGTGAACACCGCACGACGATCGCCCGCATCCTGGTTCGCGACGGGAAGCATGGCGATCAGTGCGAGGACTGTCTGGAAGTTGTGGTCGCCGAGAATGCCTGGTGGATCGTGCCGGAACTCTGGCAGCTGCATCGCTGGGGACATTACGGTGATTGCCTCGATTGGCATGTCTCCGACTGCTCCCTCGATCGCAACATGTGCACCCGCACGAAGCTCACCGAGCAATCGATCGACACTGGAAACCTGCGCTTCGCCCACTGGCTCCAGGAGCACGGGCATTGGAAGGAGCATTGATGCACACACACACACCCACCCATGGTGAAAGAATAGACGATCTTTTCTCTTCACCATGGGGGAGTGTATGTGCGCCGGTCACTGATGTCCGTCTGGGTCGAGCACTGCATCCCGGTGGTCGTCGTGCTCGAACTCCTGCTCGCCGTGGTCGTCCTCTTCGCGGCAACGATCAAGCGATATCGACGCCACTGGCCTACCGTTCTCTTGTTCCTGATGATTGCCGTCGCCTTGGTCGGGCAAGCGGTCAACATCCACGTGATCTGGGCGCGGGCTCGGGAACTGGACGGACGAAACATGACCAACCACCCATGGTGAATTTAGCCGCGATATGGACGCAGGTCACAGACGTAGTATCGGTCGGTGGGGTCGCGGGCGAAGAATTGCTTGTCCTCTTCGGAGAAGGACACGTCAAAGAGGATGATGAGCACGTAGGGATTTTTCTTGTCGATGACGAGCGTTGCGTAGTGATGTGGTGGTAACTCTGCGCGGTTTCGCTTGTACACGGCCTTGGCACGGTGCAGCCAGCGAAAGCTCTCCTCCTCGTCAAGCACTGTAAACGGGAGGTGCGGGTTCTTGATGACCAGTGCACCGACAACCGTGGGGTGTGCTGTGATCGTTTCGCCATTGGCCGGGGGAAACCACTCGTACAGGACGGTCTCCACATCCTTGCCTTCGGCCTTGGCCACGACCGGTGCAAGGTCGCCGGTTAAGACCAAAGGCTGCATCATCGAATGCACGAACCATAGTCGACGGGACTTGTGTTGCCAGTTCACGGCAGCGATGCCGAGCTTAACGAGCGTGTCGGCGATGACGAAGATAGTCCCGTCCCGGGGCGGTGCCGGGAGGACGCCATTGCACCAAAGGACCGCCTTCTCTCCGTAGCGTTCGCGCAGGGCAGCCAGGAGAGGCTCATCCTTCTCCACACCAAACGATGCCATGAACACAAAGACGGTGCGCTCTGAATCGGACATTTGGGCACGGGAGTGAAGAACCAGCCCCCCCACACCCACCGATGGTGAAGAGAAGCGACGTTTTCCTTTCACCATGGGTCGTGTATCGGGTATCCCGCTCATTCGCATGGATCCGCTCCTTTGGCTTCTCCTGGCCCTCATCGGCCTCGTCCTCCTCGTCCTCTTCCGCTACGGTGTGATTGTCCCGGCGGACCATGTTGGAAAGGCGCGGAATCGGATCACCCAGCGCGTGCGCACGTTGCATCCGGGCCCCAGCGTCGTCCCGCCCTGGGAGGAGTTGCTGACCGTCTCGCTCCCGATCGACGACGATCCGGACACGCCCGTCTACTGGTTGCAGACGAATGGAGCCTGGCTCTTGCGCTGCACTCCGCCAGCCTTTGAGTTCACCCTCTCAGACGGGAGCGTGGCCAAGATCAATGTCGCCGTCCGGTACCATGTCGTGCCGGATTCGTTCGGTCTCCCAAACATTGAGCGTGCGACCACGTTGCAAGACGCGGTGCGCGGGGTTCTAGCCGATGCGGTCGAAAGGATCACGAGGGAGACGGCAAGTGTCGCGGTGATCTGGCGCGCGCTCCAGCGCCACGACTGGAGCAAGGCCCCGCCGATCCTGAACATGGCGATCACCGGCATTAGCGTGCTGAAGGTCACGTTGGACCCGGAAACGTTGCGTCTCATGCGGGGACCGAAGCTACCTCCGATGAAGAGAGACCGGGAGTAATACATCGTTTCTTTCACCATGGGTGGGTCTTGTGTGTGTGTGTCACTCAAACAGCTCCTCCCAGGGCATGTGGTCGTGGTATCGACGCTGGACGATATGACGCGCGTCGGCTTCGCTCAGTTTGCGATCGATGGGAACACAGAGCCTCCAGTAGACGGGCCCGGGGTTTGGCACGCCCAGTAGCATGCCCACGCTCGCGGTGGTGATCAAGGCATCGGGATCAAAGCATTGGCTGCCACAGCAGTAACCAAGGCGTTGTGCGTGGTCTAGCTCGACGACCTTCCACTCCGAAGGCGGGTCCTCGACGACCAAGAAGCGAAGGAATTGAGGATCCATCTTCAGTGGCTGCCAGCGTTCGAGCGTGTGCGGGGCTGCGGCCCAGGCTTGGCGAAGGCGCGGGCCTAGCAGTGCATTCCCAGCGACAATGCGAGGGTCGTCAAAGATGTTGAGTTCGTCGTCGTCGTCTTCGTCCTGGTCGAGGGCTGGGTCCGGGCGTTCTTCTTCTCGCTCTTCTTCTGGGGCTGGCGGGGCCGGGAGAGCGGCGAGTTGCAGGCGTAAAGGCTGACGCATGCTTTCCTTGAAGCGGGCAGAGGCCATTGTGGGAGGAAAGTGGGCGGTCACGCGCCTCGCCAAAATGCCGCACCCCATACACACACCCATGGTGAAAGGAAACAGCATGTTTATTGGGCGGTCTTCTTGCCAAGGACGGTAACATTGCCAGACATGCTGCTTGGCGTGCCGCGGCAATCGCCGCCGACCGTGACGTTGCCCGACATGCTTGTCGCCGAGCCGCCAACATCGCCCTTCTCGATGGTCACGGAACCAGACGCAGTACTAATGGAGCCACCGACATTGCCAACCACCTTGATGATGCCCATTTCCAGGCGCAAGTCCCCGGTGACATCTCCTTCCACCACAATCGTACAATCGCGATAGACGATTGTTTTACCAGTAGCGTCCTTCGGTTCATCCTCGTTCACCGCTTTCCCGTCGATGATGATCTGTCCGTCGCGCATCGTGACCGAGCTTCCCGTGTATCGCCGCCCGTTGATAAGGATAGCACCAGATCCGATGAAGCTGGTCTGGACATTGCCGTTGAACTGGAACTTGGACATGAGTGAAGAACGTGTGTGTGTGCACCCCCACCCACACCGCCCATGGTGAAAGAAAACAACATGCTATAGTGTCTCTCTTTTCACCATGGGTGAGTTGTGTGTGTGTGTCAATCCCCCTTCTTCCTCCCCGCCGCCCCAACCTTGAGCAACACGAGGCGATCCTCGCCCATGAGACAAAGGCCCGGCGCGACCACGACCAACGCCGTCAGCGTCACGGCGAGCAAGAAGTTCCAGGACTCGGCAAAGAACGGGGACGTGCTGTCGACGACTCCCGCGAGATAGAAGATCACCACGACCGCCACGAGCCCGGCCATGAGCAGGAACTCAAAGCCCGCGCCGATGGTCACCCACAAGCTCCCACCGCGATGCGCCTTGCTCGTCACGAGGGCCAGCAGACCAATGCCATAATAGACATGATGGTATATGAGCGCCAGCGTGTAAGGGCAGAGCAGGAACAACAAGATCAGGATCGCTGACGTGCTCCCGTCGTAGCTCAACGGGACAATCGCCGAGGCGGCAAAGCCCAACGCGGCCGTGCCCTGGGCCAGGTGTCGTAGCCAGATGATAGGCACGGTGGTCGGTCGGTCGTCGGTGAAGTGCCCCTCGGTCGACGGCGGACGACAGGAGCTATCCCCCAGAATCGTAGCAAAGGCAATCGCCGTCTGCACCAGACTGTAGACCAAGAGCGAGAGCACCAGCATCTGCCACCAGGGCCCGTCGCCCACCAAGGGTGGCAGATAGCCATAGACCAACGCCACCACCAAGGTAGTGCCAAAGGCTGTGCCCGCGAGCGCGATAAAGTTGAGCGTGAGGCGGTAGTCGCCGAGCCATTGCGTGGAGCGGGCGTTGAACATGTGCCACAGGACCCCACCCAGATTCGGCGTGGCCGGGTAGTTGATCCATCGGCTGTAGACGAGCACGGTCGCGATCGTTGCCATGGCCACGCAGAGCCAGAGCAAGGCCTGAAGGTTCGCCGGGGCCACCGAGGAGGTTGTGGCACTCATCACCATGGGGGAGATGGTGGAGAGCGTCAGCTCGTTGGCCCAGCCATCAAGCACCACCTGCGTCGTGTTGCTCAGCCAAAAGTTGGAGCCGATGATGATCTGCTCGCGTTCTGAGGCCGCGGCGCCCGGCCGCACCCCGCCCAGGTCAAAGTAGGGCATGTCTCGCTCGCAGATCCGCACACTCGCCGCGTCGATGCATTGCACGCGCTCGGCGAGAGCCTGAGCTTCGAGTTGCGCAGCAGCACCACCCATGGTGGAAGGTTCGTTGGGTAAACGGCGCCAGCGGGCCCGGCCGTTGGTGAGCAAGAAGTAGAGCGCTGGCGGGAGACTCGAGGGCCAGCGGTCCGGATCGACGACGAGTTCGTACTGGCCGAGCACGTGGCTCCGATTCCCGGCATCACGAACAGAGACGAGGCCCGGAACATGGCAAAGGCCAATGGTGGCGTTGCGGCGACAGGGGAGTCGTGCCACTGGCACCATGGGGTTGAGCTGTGGTGCCGTGTTCGTGAGCCGGAGACTCACATTGGTCAAGTGCGCGTAGCGCCAACGCGCCCACAGGCCATTGGCATTGCCGAGATGCAGGGCTAAGAGCGAATCGGAGGGCATGTTCTTGAGCAACACATGTCGCCCGCGGCTGACAAAGGCCAAGGAAGCAGAGGGGAGCTGGAGCGCGGCCGGCCCGTAGGTCATATTCAACGCCTGTCGGAAGCGCATCGTCTGGGTGAAGACCGAGGCGATGCGCCGGTAGCCACCATCTTCGAAGAGCAACTTGAGATCGGACTCGAGCGTGGCGTGGGCTGTTGTCGCGAGGAGGAGGAGCACACAAACCACCCACCCCATGGTGGATTGCCCAATGTCGTCTCCTTCCTTTTCACCATGGGCGGGGCGGCTGTGGCCAACAGCGCAGTGATTCATCGCGGAACCAATATAGGTAGAATGTCGCTGTAAACTCATCACGCCGGCCACCACCGATGCCGAGCAAGCGACGCAGACGATCGCGCATCTCGTGCACCCGCGTAAGCGTGCAGGCAAAGGGGTTTTGGTCGGGCCGGGGCTTTGGTTTCTTTGCTGTGGCGGGCTCCTCGGCGGCGACTGGAATGGGAAGAAGAGCCGACATGGTGAGCCGACTCGACGGGGCAAAGTGCAGCTTCTGCGCAGCGCTGGAATAGACGTCCAGACCCTTGGCACTGCGCCGGCGCTTGAGTTTCTGTTGGTTGTGGCGACGATCGGCGGCGCGACGCTCCTCCTCGGCGCCGAGAATGTTGGGCTCTGGGTCGTCGGCCGGACGGTTGAAGACGAGGCGTTGGAGGCGCTGCGTGGCAAAGAGATCGACGAGCTGGGCATCGTAGCTGCGCAATACGCGCTGGAAGCCTTGTCCGTCGAGCACACGCAGCGCCGTCTGTCCGAAGTAGAAGACGTAGGCAATGAGAACGAGATGTGGAGGATAGCGTTCGCTCAGCACGTCTTCACCTGGGCGTCCGCGTCCTGTTGTATCGGCCAACCAACCCAGGCGAACCCACCGGGCCAAAAAGTCAACCAGATCGTCGCGCATCTCTGGCGTAGCCTCGGGCCAGAGTCGCAACCATAACACCCCCATGGTGGACATCCAAGAGCCTGCTACTGGCGGGACCCGTTGGGCAACAGGTGTGACCAGGAGCCGCCCCTCTGCTCCCAGATCGAGCATGAAGCGCCGCCCGGTCGTCAGCCGTTGATATGAGCGATAGCGGCGGAAACGGGGCGAAGGGTGGGCCCGTTGGAGCTCGTCTCTCGGCTCCGGCCAAGTGGCGGCACTCTGATAGAGAGCCCGCGCCTTGGACTCCCACTCCACGTCCTCTACTTGATCCGCAAAGAGCGCCCGGATGCTTCGCTCCGCCTGGAAGTGGTGTCGATGCCAGTGCTCGTAGTCGCGTATCGTGGGACGTGACCGAACCTACGCGTTTTCTTTCACCATGGGGTGGGTGTGTGTGAAAGAACGCGACCTGTGCCCGGGTTCCGCTGCTCATCTCCGAATCCTGATCGCCCAGGATGCCCGCTTCCATTTGCGCGGCGAGCCCGATTCGACGCTGGCGCTTGGCGGGACGTGCCGGGGCCGGTTCCTCGGCAGAAGACGAAGAGGTTTCCACATCCTCCAACCCCATGGTGAAAGGATCGTCCTCTTCTTCTGCTTCCCCGGGCAGCTCCTCTTCCAACAGCGCCAAGGTCGAGTCGCTGCTCAAGATGTTCGCACGATAGGCGACAATGTTTTGTTTGGTGAAGCGCCGGGCTGCGGATGCGGCGCGTTCAAACTGAGACATTTGCCTGAGTCCGCGGAGCATGCGTGTCGCTCCGCGCTTTGCGTCGAGCGCGTGTCGCTTGGCACTCCCATCGGTGGTGAATTGACTCCGCTCAATCTCTCGGCGCGACGTCATGCGCATACTCATGACCTCGTCTTGGATGATCGGCGCGTCCGGATCGGCGCCATCATCGCCACCGTAGTGCAAGTCCTGCTTCTCGAGCCAGTCGTTGTAGCTGGAGGTCCCAACGTGGTGCACCGCGTCCTCGACTTCACGGCCGGAGAAGACACAGACAAAGCGGCCCCCGCTATGCGCCGTCGGGACGACCGGGCAAAGGTCGCTGATATCGTAGCCCGTGACGGAAGCCCCGCGACAGTGGTGGGTGCGCATGCAATCGAGACAACCGTAGAGGGCGAGGCGAGAACGATGAATAGGAGGGACGAGGTTCGGGACGCGCTTCATATTGTCCCAACAGCGATGCTGGGGTAAGGTGCGGGCGTTGAAGACGAGGGCCAGTGGGGCACAGTCGTGGTGGAACCCCGTGTCCTGATCCACGTAGAATCCGCGGACGAGTTGTGTGCGGAAACGGCGCATGCAGGCAGACAGGAGGGAGCGGTCGGAGAGGTCAGGGGTAGTGGTGGCGGAGAGAGGAGCCCCGGGCACGGGTTCGTCCATTTCTGCCAGCAGGTCCTCGAGGGTGGTTGAACGAGCAAGGACTTGCACACGGATCGGGACGCGCGCTTCCTCGCCGGGGATAACGTCGCACGGGTCAGTCTTGCGCGACATTGCGATTGTGTATCAAATGAACGGGAAACCAACCAGACCCACCCATGGTGAAAGTGAAGCATCCTGGTGTGCCTGGTGCCGGGCCCGGTTCCCGCCCGGTGTGGAGATGGAGATGGTGGAGATTCCTCGCTATATTATCGCCTTACCCGTGTCATGGCTGGCACATATAGGCGTTGCGCATGGATGGGACAAGGACATGATCGAGGCCGCACACGCAACGTGGCCTCGCCCTTCCGCCGAGGCATTGCGTGTATGGGCCGAAACGAGGACGAGATCCGATAAGACCTAGTAATACATCGTATTTCTTTCACCATGGGTGGTGTCTGTGTGTGTAGCCCCCGCACTTTGCCCTACCCGAATGCAGGGTCGCACCCAATACACCCACCCATGGTGATGATGAGGCGAGATTATGTGCCTGGTGCCGGTCCCGGTTCCCGCCCGGTATGGAGGTGGAGATGTTACCGTTGCGCAGCTGGCCGCGTCCACTCGATATGGACCAGATCCTCGCCGCGATTCGATCTGGGTTGGTATCCTACCGCTTGGCCCCGTACAACCAGTGGGCCGACAAGACATGACGTCTTCCTTTCACCATGGGTATGCTGCGCTATGCATTCGTGTACCAACAAACGACCCACCCATGGTGGAGATTGGCGTCGACCTCGTCCGCTTCGTCTGCATTTTCGTCGCCGGCCTCCTGATATCTATCGTCATCCGCAACGAGCAGGCGATCACGCTCTGGTGGCAACGTGTCCGATACTGTTAATACACGACGTTCTTTTCACCATGGGTGGTGTCTGTGTGTGTGTCCGCCCCGCCTCACACTGGCGGCACAAAGTTGGTGGCGATCCAGGGCGCAATGTAGAGCGCGCCCTCGAGCTGGCGGTAGTTGCCAATGATGAGCGCGTCCACAAAGGGCCGCATCCACTGCATCTCCAATGCGCTGACCAGCCGGCCAATGATGACCTTGAGAAGACCAATCACCGATCCGAGCGAGGGCTCGATCATCCCGCGCAGGAGTACGGCCGCTGCCAACAAGAGCGGGCCCACCAGCGGGAGCGGTGTCTGCTCGCCCTCGAACGAGGCGCAGCCCAAGTAAAGCTCGAGGCTCCCATTGTCCTTGCCCTCGCGCCCCTTTGCCATCGCATGCTCCGCCAACTTGAGTGCGGCGTGCGATGTGGCCACAAATGGGTGCTGTCCGGGCTCGTCCTCGAGATGGCCCGGCAATTGCTCCATAAAGTAACGTACGGCGACGACGCGCGGTTCCCAGCTCGGACAGACACGGTCGTCGCGGATGATCGCAGCGGCGAGACGCGTCACTTCGAGCTGGAGGTAGAGGGCACCGTTGTGATCGCGCGCCCACTCCCCCATGGTGATGATCTCCGCCGGGAGTTGCGCCGGCATGGCACTCTTGAGCCAGTAGACGCTGGAGATGAGATCCGGCGGGGTATGCTCCAGGTCGATCAAGTGGTAGGCGCGGGTGAGGTAGGGCTCGATTTGGACGGGGCCGCGGTAGATTGCCTCAAACAGCGCCATGCGCATCATCGCCTCGAGGAGCAAAGGCTGGTACTCGGCTGGCGTCACCTCGCGCCCGGCGTAGGCGAGTTCCAGCGCATCTTGCACACTCTCCCAGAGTGCCGGGGTGGTGAAGCGGCCGTGCAGGTACGGGAGGCCACAGATCACGATCGTGATGCGGACGAGGGCGCGAAGGTTCTGGCCAGACGTGTCGGTCGGGTCGGCCAGTGTCCAGGGTTCCGACAGCACCGACGGGAAGTAGAGACCATAGTTGAGGTCGTAGGCACGGTGCGCGTCGAGCGCCAGCTCGTGGGTGAGTTCGCCGAGTTGAAGGAAGCTTGCCATGGAGCCCTTTTCAGGTTCGGGCGGCGGGGCGGGCTTCGGTTTCTTGGCCTTTTTCGGTTTCGCGGGTTGTTCATCGTGCTGCTCCTTCCGCTGCTTCTTGCGAGGCGGCGGCGGAGCCACCTCATCCTTCTCGCCTTCCGCCACAGCCACCTCTTCGACTGGCCGCTTCGTCGGCTTGGTGCGACGCTGCTCGGGAGGCAGGCGCACCACGACCGGGCTCATGGTGACCTCGTTGCCGCCGCGAAGACCAATGGTCAAGGTAGCACCGCGACAACCGGGATGCGGTGCACCATGGGGTGTGCCATGGTTCGCATGATTCGCCACGGCGCTCACGTTGCAGAAGACCGCGAACTTAAAGTGCGCACAGCCCTCCTCGTCGACGATGGCGCAACGCGGGTGAGCTCCCTCCTTGGCCGGGTCGCTCGCGCGAAGTTGGATGATTTGCGCATTGTGCTTGTCGTCCTCTTCCGTCCAGTGCTTCGTGGTCTTGCTCCCGTAGTGTTCCTTGTCTGACTTGCGCCGACCGAGGCGTATTGCCTTCTGATTGCGACAACAGGCCTCACACTTGACGAGCGGTGCGCCGGTTTGCGCACAGGTCAGGGAGACGAAGACGACCAGGCGGGTGTCAGCATTGTAGGGCTCGGCCGGCTCACGTCCGTGATGGTCGCGCGCCCGGCAAGTCGCGTCAATGCCAACTTCCTCCCCCGCGGGCACACCTCGGAAATGGATAGTCAGGGGCGTGAGACGGGATTTGTCGAGGGCCAGGGATGGGCCGGTGATTTTCACGATAGAGGCTTCGGGCAGGCCTGCGATACCCTGCGACATGTTCTCTGTATTAAATTATATCACTTCAATGTCGCGGAGACGCAAGGAATGGCCGGAGCCGGGCCTCCTCTCTCCTGGGCCAGCGGCATCTTGGGGTCGCTGCTGCTGCTGTTGTTCCGAGGATGGGGAGAAAGGGGCCCGGGATGGACACAACATACCCACCCATGGTGAAGGAAAACGACGCCCTCCTTTCACCATGGGTGGGGGGTATGTGTGTGCGCCCGTGCCATTCGCGCAATTCATTCGATGAATGGAGAGCGAAGAGACCCCACCGGATACGGTCTCTCCTGGGTTTTGGGATGATGCCGAGATCCCAGACGCCAGTGGTCCTTATCAGTGCCCGGCCTGTGGTTTCTACTACATACGACCCTACGACCTCTGGACACACGCCAACGCGAAGCACGCGGACCAGCCGGCGTTGCTACGACTCATGCATCGTCCGCGTTCCTACAAGGAGGGCAAGCCCTACTGCTGCTCGGTACGCGAGTGCCCCTGTGGCTACACGCGACGCCACGACCTGCAGCGACACATGCTCACCAAGCACGGGATGGTGTTGCTCGTGCCTGCGCGCCATGGACGTAGGGGCGTGAAGCGGATGTGACACAGACCACCACCCATGGTGGAAGGAAACATGTATATAGGGCGCTAGTCCCACGTACTCCAGCTTGGATCACGAGCCACGAGCCACTTCCCGTTGCCGATGCAATACCCCCCGTCCCCGTTGTAGTAAACGGAAGCCTCTAGACACGGGTAGGCTGTCGCGTTGGGTATTGCCAGGGGCTCGGTGTGGACAAGAAACGCAAAGTATCGAACCGGTACGGAGACCGATTGTGAGAGCCGTTGCCACACGACTCCAGCGGTATCATCGTAACGATAAATCTCCTCGATCGAGGACCATTTGACAACCTCGACAACCTCCACGGAGAAGCTTGATGGCAAGTAGCGGCGATAGTGGGACGCGATCTCGCTCGCTTGCCATGTGGCGCAGGCCGACATCCAGGACGGTGCGAGGATGAGCTGCGTTCCACCCGCATACGCCATACTAAGTGCTTCGTGGCATACCCGAACCGGGAGGTAGTACCACCCATTCATCGGGGCCGGGACCAGCGGAAGGAAAAGCAAGGTCACCCACAGCCACCACCCATGGTGAAAGAACATCGTTACCGTCCCGCGCGAAACCGCTCAACGAGTGGAAGTAACTGTCTCGGGACGAGCCTGACGTCGTTCTGGGTCAAGGCGAGCCAGACAATGACGGTTGCGGGAAATGTTGGGATCTCGGCAACCCGCATCCCGCCACCACCTGGTGGCCAGATCTGAAGAAAGTTGCGCCGGGCGACGCGAATCAAGCGGCAACCTGAGGGTGGGGCCTCGTTATGCTTCACCATGGGTGGTGTGGTGACGCGGTGGTGGTGAAGAAAGTCCAACCAGGAGTTGGCAGCAATGCGTTGGGGCTCCGGGCACCCAGCCGAGGCCATGAGCTTCTCCGTCAGTTGCAGGAGGATGAAATGCGCGAGATTCTCGGTAAACGGGGCCGCGCCGCCTTCGTCCAGAGACTGGGCACCCTTCTTCCACGAATCGTCAATCACCCGCACGAACAGTTCGCGGGCATCGAATAACGTGGTAGCATCCGCGTACAGGTCTCGCCGCAACGCGTGCAGAACCATCCCGGCAAAGGGCTCGTCGTGGATCGCATCGACATTGACGCGCATAAGGCCCGCCGTCTGTTGCAGCGTATAAAGCTCCGGATCGCCGGGCATGAGGAAGAGTCGAAACAACTCATTGTACACGTCCTCGTAGATGGAGTCACAGAGCACTCGTGCTGGTTGCGCCACGACTTGCTCCACGAGCAGGGCAATCGCCGCGGCCGTCGCAGCGCGTTCTTTGATGAGGATGGAGTCGACGGGCTTCCCAATCTTGAGCCGGTGCGGCCCGGCCAGATCTAGCGGGCGGAGCACAGCCATCTCCGCCTCGAGGTGGAAGTGGATACACTCCATCTCGAGCAACCCGCGCATCAAGGCCCGGCGCCCGTTCTTCACCATGGGCAGGGGAACGGGGAGCATGCCCGAGCTTACATCCGCACCGGGCCGCACGCTCGCCGACTCGGTGTAGAGCAGGTGGTTGAGCGGGCCGCGTGACAGGGTGATCGTCGTGCTCACATTCCCACTCGCTAACCAGCGTGCATTCATCGTGGGCATCATCGCGGCCAGCAAGTCGGCCGGAGGAGGAGCGTCGTTCTCTTCACCATGGGTGGGTATGGGTGGTGGTGGCTCGTTACATTCCCGCAGCATGCTCGTGAAGCGCCACCATAACGCCTTCCAATACTGGTCGAACCAGGCTATATTGCAGACACCGGCGCGTGCGATCCCGCGCCGAAGCTAGAAAGGGAACGGATTACACCAACCCAACCCACCCATGGTGAAAGAAAGAAACGTACCATATCCAACGCCGTGGCCAACATCTGCCAATCGTAGCTTGCGAGCGGGGCACTACTCACAGCGAGCTGGAGGCCCGCACGTCGGGCCGCATCCTCGACCAGGTCAAAGTCCGTCGCCGTCCAGTGCACGCGCGTTTGTCGTTGTTGCACATTGGCCTCCAACTCTTCGATCGACCACTCGAGCCGGAGCCAACAGAGCCAGAGGCTGATGAAGGAGAAGGTCTGCGCTGACGTACGCAATGCCCGGTCCCGTGCCCGCTGAAACAGGAGACGGCGCAACGTCAGGTAGTCCTCTCGCATGCGCTTGGCCATGTGTGGCAAGATCCCGAGCTGGTGCAAGCGATCGCGCCACTCAGCATGTCGCAAGATACTGGGAAGCAGGCGGGCCACGTCGTCCACGAGCCGAGCGCGCGTGGCCACACATTCCCGTAGGAGCACGGCGACATCATCCACCAGGAACAGCTCGTCTCCATGGCCGGGACCACAGCGTCGATAGGCTGGCGAGCTTGAAGGAGGAAGTTCTTCTCCACCATGGGGGGTGATGGGTTGCGTGCGCATGCTCCAGTCATGCCACGCCAGCAAGGATTCATCCACATCATCGCTTCTGACATCTGTTGTCATTTCTTCTTGACGGGAATGAGTCGCGCGATCGAGGACTTCTTCTCCGACAATGGCAGCGACCTGCGCGGGCCTACACTGGAACCGCCACCCGCACCACTCCCACCGAGGCCGCGACCTTCCGTCGATATCGGCAGCCTATTCAATCCGCACCGACACAGGGATTCCCCACTCGGTGCCCCGCGGGTTGTCGAGGAAGACGAACCGATTCACGTCGAGCATGAGGTGGAGGAGTACGATGACGACGACGATGAGGAGGACGCGAGCAACAGCTCCTCCTCCGCGGATCACATCATCATCCCCCATGGTGCAAGGGCGAGCGCACCCCGCCCGCCTCCTGTCTACGTCCCACTCGCCCAAATCCAGCAGCGCGGCGAGGACCGCTTGCTCAACCACGCCCGCATGCGTCTAGCGTCGAATGGTGTAGCGCACGGGAACATGGCCCGCCGTTCCGCTTGCTATCTCTGCAGCTACGGGCATCGCGGGATTGACGCGGCAGGCGGGCCCGGCTTTGCTCTCCATGGTGAATTGGTCCGTCTGATTCAACGACACTTGGTGGCCGATGGGCCCTATGCGGCAGCGGCTATGGCCGCGCGCTTCTTTGCGCAGGAGATGGCGCCCGTGTTTCGCCGAGCTGGGGTCGACCCGCCCTTGTTCGTTGTCGAGGAAGTGTTTGTCCATCTCTCGACAACGCGCCACACCAAGAACCCGGTCGTGTTCATCAACACGGCGCTGGATCGGATGGGTGCCGTTGCCGAATTGCTGGGTGATGAGGTGTACGAAGCAGGGAAGGGCTGCAATGTGGCCAAGGCGCGCGAAATGCGTATGCAATTCGAGACGATGCTGCGCTTCTCGCGCGAAGACGTGACGCGCATGACCTTTGCGGCCCCCGCGGCAGATGGCTTGCAAATCGACGTGGCCGCACATCTTGGGCGCATGAGCTTGATGAGCACCCCGGCCGAGGTTCAAGCGGCACCGGCCTGGCTCTTTGCGGATGATGGCACGGAGGCCTGATCACTCCCACCCATGGTGAATGTGCATCCCTTCTTGGTGGCTCTGCGTGACGGCGCTTTGAAGCTGTTGACCGATGTGGGCCTCGCGCTCTATGCCTTCTTCAATCGGGCGGGTGTCTCCTTCTTGTGGGACGTGGTGTGGCCGAAGCTGTACGAGTATCGTGCGTTGGGGGTGGCGGCTCTCCTGGGACTCCTGGCGCTCGCCCCTGTCTATATCGTGCTTGGCTATGCGGGCGAAACGTGCTGCAAGATCTGGAAGGCCGTATCGCGCGGGCTCTACGTCCTGGCGCTGTTTGCGGGACTCACGATCTTCATGTGGTCGATGCTCTGCATCTTCTGGGCAGAGGCTGGGTGTCCAGCGCCGAGGACTTCGTTGACAGATTATGCATAAGATGCTTGGGTTTCTTTCACCATGGGTGGGTGTGTTCAGTCCATGTCCTCCGCGATCGTTGATGCTGGCGCGCCACCGCCCAAGAAGCGTCCGCGTGTGGAGGAAAAGGAGCACGAGTCACAGCTCGTCACCACCACCCTCGAACTCTGCGTCGAGCAGATCAACGAGTTGATTGGGAAGAGGGGGATGTACGTGTGCTGGGAGTGTGACAAGCTGCATCTGGGCGAGGCCGTTTACCTCGCCACCTCCAAGTGGGATCACGAGCGGTCCTTTTGTCGCAAGTGTATCCTCCGTTGCGTGGCGTGCGACGAGTTCTACGCCCCGTCGATGAGCTACCGGCACGAGGACTGTGCTAATGTGGTTCTCGTGGATAGCGACGGGGAGGAGAAGGAAGCGGAGGATGCGTAAGAGAGACACATACCCACCCATGGTGAAAGATAAACGATATATTCCGCGTCTCTTCTTTCACCATGGGTGGTGGTATGTGTGTGTGCCCCCCGCTCACTCACACAAAACATGGACAATTGGTTCATCGTACAGACCACAGACCGACAGCTCCGCAACGTCGAGCGTGCCATTGTGATGCAGTGCAACACGATGTTCTCGGCCATGTTCCGCAAGGACACGCCCATGCCCCCGCACACGTTGCGCGAGCTCGACGGGCTGAAAGTACATCCTGTAAGCGTATCGGCACAAGTGTGGGACGAACTCTTCAAGCTCATGCGTCGCCCGACACGGATCAAAGACGCCAACAGGACCGTGCCCCCGGCCCTGCGCCCGGGCACGACACTCCGCCACTGGCGCGATATACTGGACGAGTTCGGGTTCGTCTCCGCTGGGGATGACGACGGCGAGGACGATGAGATGGGCGCCGCCACTGGTAAACCACCACCCAGAAAGAAGGCCCGGCACAACCCATACGAGGCCCGGTTCTACGCATTGGGAGTGGCATTTGGTGCCTGGATCAAAGGCACACATCCAGACGCCGAGGCATTTGGCGACGGGCGGATGTTCGATTTGGATTTCGCCTTGCTCTCGCCGGGCCTTGGGTCACAGACGACTATGCTCGATCTCCCGGAGGAATACAAGACGTCCGCCGCTGTGCGGGAGCTAACGGATGAGCAACCCTGCGCGCGCTGGCTTCTGGACATACCGGTGGATGAACCGCCATCCGACCCGGGAGAAAGAGCCCTCGTGGATGGCATCTGTGCTACCTTCCCTGGGTCTCGTCTCGTGCTCTGCAGGGGCACATTCAAGGAGCAAACACTGGTCTATTGCTGGCCACTTGGTTCGGAGACCGCGCCATATGCCCTGAATGGCCACCCTGGCGGAGCTCGCGGCACGGACACATGTCGCTACATGTACCTCACCTACGACAACCCACCAGCACCGACCAAGGGGAAGAAGAAACGATAGGACACACACATACCACCCCATGGTGGAAGATAAACGACACATTCCCCGCCTCTTCTTTCACCATGGGTGGGTCTGTCTGTGTGCCCCCCTACCCACTCGCTTCCCCCCTGCAACCCCCAATGTCCCTCTCCCTTCTGCCCGAGATCTGGTCACAGATTGATCTCGTCGCGTATGCTGCCGTGGCGATGACTTGCAAGCAATTCGCCCGCGACCGCCAGCCCCAGATCCCGGGCCGCCGCTATGTCCATCTCCTCGTGCGGGCGGCAATGGATGGGAAGCACGTGTTTATTCGTCGGTATTTCATTGCATATAACCACGGGCAAGTCTATGCGCCAATCTATCGCGACATCTTCACTGCGGCCTGCGCCTGGAAGAACGGCCGCGTCCTTCTGGCTCTGAATGCAGCGGGTGCTGACGTGCGGGCGTTTATCCGAGAACGGCAGGGTCGCATACACTACTCCTACGGCAGTGGCGACGTGAACTCCAACATCGCCTTTGAGCTCTATGGCTCCTACGGACAGGAAGAGGCTGAGGACAGACTCGATGAGATCAGGGTTCCGTTCATCCGGAAGCGACTGGAGGAAGCGGAAGAGCGTCGGGATGTGGAAAAGCAAGAGAGCTATCGTGCATGGCTACACGTGCATGAACGCCTCCGTCGCGGACAGAACTAATCGTGTTTCTTTCACCATGGGTGGTGTCTGTGTGGGTGTCCACTTCTTCTCCGCGCGATCCCCACATGAGTGATCCCCCGCCAGCCCCACCCATGGTGAAAGAGGCCGTCTCTCTCGTGCCAGCACCCCCATCCCCACCCGCAGCTCGTCCCTCCCTCCGCTCTACGCTCGCGATTCTCTTCGCCTTTATCGCCGTCGTCGCCGCGCTCTCCTACCACTTCTGGTCGACGCAGCAATTCGAGGACACGATTGGCCGCGTTGTGCTCAAGGAGGTGAAGCGAGAGAGCCGGCTGGATGAGTTGGTTGCCGTGAAACAACCGATTGCCTTTCTCTATTGCCATCTGACGCCCGACTCGCCGGTCGCGGCCGAATGGTTGGCGAGCAAGCGGGCACAGAACGACGAGGAGTCCATGGTGCAAGGAGAGCTGAGGGAGTGGCGCGATCATCGCTGTCTCTCCCCCTTTGGCATGCGACAGACGGTCTACGCCCTGGACCCGACCTTTGTCTCCTACAACTCGCTCGCGGAGCGCATGCACGAGGCGCTTCGCAACACGCCCAACCTGAGCGACTGGCTGCGGCCGCGCGTTGCGGAGGTGTTTATCGACTCGTTCAACGAGCTCTACTACCGGGTGCTCATCCCTTACCGGCCGGACAAGAAGTCCCCGGCCCGGATCGTCCCGGCGCTCGTGTCCCATCTCAACTTGCTCTACGTCTTGAAGGAGTGGCGCGACAATGTCACCAGCAACGTGGGCGCGGGGGCCGTCGGCTCCCCTTGCATCTGTGCTGCGCACGTTGGCATGCTTGCGAGCGGGCTCTACTTCACTGTGGACCGGCGGGTCTGTCCCACTGGGCATACCCCGCTCCGAGCCTACTCACCGTGGGTCATCTGGGCTGACTTGCGTCGAGATCACGTGACGGAGAGCAGCGGCTCCGTTGCTCAGCGCCAGGAGTTTTACTCGGGCTGGCATCCGTTCCCCTTCATCGTCAACCAACGTCTGTGGCCACGGAGCCAAGAGGACATGATGTCGATCCCGCTGGCCATCCACTTCACCGGCTACGACCCCGAGGTGCTCTATGACAACAACACCCTCCTGGCGCAAGTCCCAACCGCATCGGCGATGAAGTGGCGCGAGTATCCGGGCACGGGTGATCGCTTGTTCCGCTGGTCCGAGCAGGAGTACTTGCTCCGCGTCCCTCTGGCGCAGACGACGACCGCACGCACCTGTCGTCCAACGGCCGAAGGAGACTTGCCCTTTAGCCGCTGCATCGCCTATTGCGATGCCTTGGACCGGTATCTGTTGCGACAGGCGGGGGTGGCGTGACATGTACCCACCCATGGTGAAAGGAAGAGGGTTGTTATAATGGTTTTCTTTCACCATGGGCGAGTGTATGGTGGATCCGATTACACCCATGGTGAAGGAATTTCTTTCGTCCTGGGGGGACGTGCTTCTTTCCACCATGGGTGGGTCTACGCTGTCCGCACACCCATTGCTGACAGAAGACGCACGGACATGCTTACCATTGGAATGTCCAGTGGGGTCGCTCTTCCGGTGGTTGGAGTTGGGGTCGAAGATCGAGGGATTGCACGGTCACGTCGAGTCGGGAGGTACGCTTGGGAGGATGCGCGAGCGTCACTTGCTCGCCCTTGAGTATGCGCAGATACGAGCGCCCGTCTAGCAACGCGACATTGCGTGGCCCAAGCGCTGCCAAGAGACAGAGCTCGTTGTGGGCCTCGTCGAAGCTGAGGTTCCATTGTTCGGTGACACCAAAGACGCTATAACGGGGATCGGGACCGATGTCCGTGTCGATCGCAACGCCGAACCAAGCGCGGATCGCCCCGAAGCCAGTGAGACGGAAGCTCGCACTGCAATAGAACCCAGATTCACGGGGAAAGAGCAACACATCCCGGCGCTCGATTCCAATGCCAGACGTGGCGAGGGCCGAGATCATGCGTTCGGCGTCCAGCGTGCAGATCTCCATGGCCCGGACGACTTCCGGGCCCGGAGAGGCAAAGGCCAGGAGCATCTCAGCATATTGCTTCTTTGCGTAGTCTGTAAAGGACATGATGCAGAGGAGAGCAGTGCCCAGAACTCACCCCCCATGGTGAAGGAATTTCTTTCACCATGGGTGTAATCATGAACACCATACACCCATGGTGAAAGAAAAGACATGGACTAGGGTACCCTCGACCAGCAAAGGTACCTTGACATGCATGGAACCCGGGTCCCATCTTCAACACAGAACCCGGGTTCCCATGCTCCCGAACCCAGGTTCCGCTGCCAGAACCCGGGTGCTCTCTCCCGTGCACACAGAACCCGGGTTCTCTCCGCCGCGGCCACAGCACCCGGGTTCCCACACCCGGGTCCACCGTTGCTTTTCTTTCACCATGGGTGTGTGTGTGTCACAGAGTCCAATGCACCGTCCGCCGACTCAACGGGCCCGATGCCGCGTCCAAGTAGCAGCGGACCAAATCGCGATGGGTGATCCCCCCAGGTGGCTCCGTCTCCTGATGCACCACGACGGTCCACTGACGATGCACGACCATGTAGAGCAGCGTTGCCAGCTCGTCTGCCTTGAGATATTGGTCCAGCTGCTCGACCCGTACATTAACCACCACACTCGAGGGCATGGCCGGCAAGCGAGGCAGATAGACGTGCGTCCCGCCGTTGCTGTTCTCCTTGAACTTGGCCAGGTCATCGAGCGTGAAGAAGTGCGTTTCGCTGGCGATCCAGTAGCCCGGCTTGAGGGGCCCGGCCTCCTTCTGTGCCACTCGGATGCGGGCAAGGATCGCGGGGCGGGCCGCGAGCCTCGCTTCGCTTGTGGCATCAACCGTCCCCACCCATGGTGACATTTGACGTAAGCCAGGGAGGGCGGCAGTCGCACGCGGGGTCGAGGGACACAGGTCGGTGCACCCGCGAATCGTGACGCTCGTTGGTGGCGGCCGGATCTTGTGGACCGCCTCGAGGACCAGGCAGAGGGCCTCCACCGTGTACGCGTGTGCGTCCGTCAGCAGCACGTTGCTGAGCGCCGCGAGGTTTTGCTGGGTCGCCTCGCCCATGCGTAGGATAAACTCTTGGTCCGAGACGTAGAAGGGCCAGTTCGACGGCGGCAATGCAAGCTCGTACAGTGCCGAGGGGAAGATGACGATCCCTCGCCGGAGGTGTTCCTGCATCCAAGCCTCGGCGCTAAACGGGGCCGTGTCCAACTGTTGGCAAAAGGGAACCCTCTCGACCGTGCACCCCGTGCTGAGCGCACGCAGCTTCTCGACGCTTCCTTGTAGCAGATGGAGCGGTGCCTGCACGAAGCGTAACGTCCCATCGCTCCCGCTGAGAAACGTCGCGATATCCTTGGTCGTTATCCCCTCGGCGCCCACCAGCCCCAAGTAGTGAACGAAGCGAAGCAGCAAGGCCTCGTCGTCCACCGGGATCTTGTCCTTCAGCCTGAACCGTGGCACGAGGACAATCGCCGCATGCGACACGCCGGCATCCCAGCGCTGCATTGGGGTATGGCCCAACCGTGCCGCGGCCAGAGCCACCTGTAAGGCGGGGCCCACCCGCTCTTGCAAGGGAGCCAGCCAAAAGGGAGGAGGCGCCCCGGGCCCACGGCTGATCGTCAACGTCTCGATAAGCTTCACCATGGGTTGGTCACGACGGGGTTTGAGCAAGTCGGCCAGAAGGTCGGGCTCGGGCTCGTCTAGATCCATCGCATCCATCGCAATGGGCGGGGCCCGCGGAGCACCGGCCTCGAACAGCCGAGCCAGATCGCGAACCGATGCATCGTCCAACCCGATGAGCGTGCGATCGTCGTGCCAAACCGATAGATCGTGATGTGGACAGCGCTTCCAGATTGTCAACATGGCACCGACTTGATCCAGACGATGGCGCGGCAAACCGGCCACCGGATGATGAACGACCTTCATCCAAAGGCCCGCCGCTCTCGCCTCGCTGTATTTCACCATGGGGATGGCGAGCGGTGCCAGCGGGTTGTTTTCCCGCCGCTCGGCCAGCGCAAAGAAGAGCAGCTCCCAGCTGCTGAACATGCAACCAAGATGCGGGCCACCGCGGCGACTCTTGTCGTCAAAGATCTCGGCCTCAGACTGCGCTGCGACATGGCCCGTCCCGCCGGCGAGTGGATACATGGCGTTGCGTCTCGGGTTGCTGTGTCGGGTGCCGTGTGCCATCTCGCACCAGAAGCTTAACGTGGGGTAGTAGGTCGCGGCGAGCACATCCGCTGCAACGTTCCCGCTCTCTGCATCCAGAAGGCCTTCGATCCCGAGCCAATCCCGCAATTCGGCCGGCTCCTTCTTCTTCTTCTTGTTCTTGGACAAGGGGCCCGGGTCGCTGAGGACCAGACGATGCACGACCCACACGTTCGTCGCTAGTACGGCAAGCGCCGCGGGCAGGGCAACGGCAACCAGGCGATCGGGCACACCGAGGACCCACCCTGCCTCACCGACCTGGACGTGAAAGAGTCCAATCAGCCGGCCGTCCACGCGCACGAGCCCAACCCCACGGGCCAAGAGCGAACTCTTGCGACGGAGCTGTGGGAACTCGGCGTTGGACATGCGCGCGCGCGTGCGGGATGGAATAAGAGGGTGAAGTAGGCTCGGTTTTTCTTTCACCATGGGTGGTTGCTGTTGTGTGTGCGCGCACCACCCCGCCCATGGTGAAAGAAAAAACCCCCTTCACCATGGGTG
>Ga0065707_10082063_pt1 | contig 23155 bp, 21 predicted proteins | sample SwiRhicommuniRL3_FD_59094 | JGI IMG/M metagenome (GOLD analysis project Ga0065707, IMG submission 59094) | Switchgrass rhizosphere bacterial communities from Rose Lake, Michigan, USA - RL3 v2 (version 2) | ecosystem: Host-associated > Plants > Roots > Rhizosphere > Soil | place: East Lansing...
GGCGGCGGCCGGCCGATCGGTTGCGGACTGGACCGTTGCCGGCTCGTCGGTTGCCAGCTTGCCCGTCGCAGACTTATCCGTTGCCGACTTACCTGCTGCGGCCTTGTCCGTTGCCGGCTTCGACAACGCTCCGCCAGGGCCGCGATCCACGAACACATTCACGTTGTGCAGGATGTGGTTGGCATCGACGCTCTCCGCGTAGAACACGACGTTGCCGCCGCCGAACGTACGGAAGCGTCCCGGTTCGAGCGCACCGAACTGCGCTTCACGCAAGGCGTCGGTCCGAATCTCCTGGGCTCGCGCGCTGGTTTTGGGAAGGATGAAGAACGTGAGCCACACGAGCGTGCCGATGATGAGAACTCCCAGCACGGTAATCGGCCGGAAGAGTCCGGCGGGTCCGACGCCGCAAGCCTGCAATGCAGCCATCTCGCTCTCATGGTAGAGCCGTCCCAGGGCCAGCACGATGGCCAGGAAGAATCCGATGGGCACGATGACCGACAGGAAACCGGCCGAGGTGAGCGCAATGAGCGAGAACACCACCGACTGCGGAAACTGGTTCGCGGCGGCTTGGGACAGGACTCGCGCAAGCTGATTCGAAACCAGGATTATCAGCAGCACGCCGGTGACGGCAATCCAGGTGGTTGCGATTTCGCGAAAAATGTAGCGGTCGAGCGTGCGCAGACGAACTTCCCCCAGACAGAATCATGCGACGGATGATGGGACGGATTATGGCAGGCGAGCAGCCGAGGCAGTGACGAACGTTGCCCGGCGAAAGCAGCACGCCGGTTGGAGTAGACTACGCGTTCTTTGCAACCGTCCTGCACCGGGCCTTTCTCGACATGGGCAAGTCTCGGCACGCGTACGTTAAGCGACGCAGCTCTCTGCGTAAACCGTCCACGAACGATCGACCGTCCAACGAGGCTCACATGGAATTTTTCGTCACCAGCGCGGCTCCCTCACGCCAGCGCACCGATTGCGCAATTGTCGGTATTTTCGACAAGGGTGAGCTGTCGGCGGCGGCATCCGAGCTGGACGCAAAGCTGGGTGGCCAGATCGCGCGGCTGGTGAAAAAAGGCGATATCCGCGGCAAAGCCGGCGACCTGCTGCTGTTGGCGGATGTGAGTGGCGTCCCCTGCGAGCGCATCGTGCTGGTCGGCCTTGGCGGCCGTACGAATTTCAAGCGCAAACAATATCGCAAGGTGCTGTCGGCGGCCCTTGCAACGGTGGCGAAGACTGGTGCTCGTGACGCCATCAGCTATCTGTCGCTGGATGCGGTGTCGGATGCGGACAGCTATTCGCTGGCGCGCACGTCAGCCGAAATCGTCGGGAATACTGCGTATCGCATTCCCGATCAGAAGACGGCCAACAAGCGGCCGAAGTCGCTGCTGACCCGGTTCGGCTTCGGCGCCGCGAATCGCACGGACAAGACCAATGCCGAACGCGGCCTGGAACATGGCCGCGGCATCGTGGCCGGCATGGGATTGATGCGCGACCTCGCCAATCTCGCACCGAATGTCTGTACACCGACCTATCTAGGCAACGCCGCGAAGACCCTGGCACGCGAGCATCGCTCGATTCGCGCCACGGTGCTGGGCGAGGCTGAATGCCGCCGCCTGAAAATGGGCTCGTTCCTGTCGGTGAGCGCGGGCTCGGTCGAGCCGCCGAAATTCATCGTCCTGGAATACAAGGGCGGAGAGAAAGGCGCAGCTCCGGTCGCGCTCGTCGGCAAGGGCGTGACGTTCGACACCGGCGGCATTTCGCTCAAACCGCCGCCTGCCATGGACGAAATGAAATTCGACATGAGTGGCGCCGCCAGTGTGTTCGGCGCCTTCAAGGCCGTCGCCGAACTGAAACTGCCGATCAACCTGGTCGGCGTCATCCCCGCAGTCGAGAACATGCCCGACGGCAAGGCCACCAAGCCGGGCGACATCGTGAAGAGCATGTCGGGCCTGACCATCGAGATCCTGAATACCGACGCCGAAGGCCGGCTGATCCTGTGCGATGCAATTACCTACGCGCGGCGCTTCAAGCCAGCGGTGGTCATCGATATCGCGACGCTGACTGGCGCTTGTGTCGTAGCGCTCGGCAATCAACGCGCGGGATTGTTCAGCAACGACGATGAGCTGTCTGTCGCCCTCGATCAAGCCGGCAAACGCGCCGAAGACCTGGCGTGGCCCATGCCCATCGGCGAGGAATATGCGGAAGGACTCAAGAGCAATTTCGCCGACTGCGCAAACGTCGGGGGCCGCGAAGGCGGCGCCATCACCGCAGCCTGTTTCCTCGCCAAGTTCGCCGAGGGCATGCGCTGGGCCCATCTCGATATCGCCGGCACGGCTTATCTTGGCGGTGCGCAGAAGTCGAGCACCGGGCGGCCGGTGCCGCTGCTGGTCGACTACCTCATCAACAAGTGATCGGCAGCGCAGGCGAGATCGCAACCTTGAGCCGCGTCGATTTCTATGTGCTGTCCGATGCCAGTCCGGATGCCCGGTTGCGTTTCACTTGCCGCCTGGCCGAAAAGGCGTACGACCAGGGCAAGCGCATCTATGTACTGACGCCGACGCGGGCCGAGGCGCAGCGCCTCGACGACATGCTGTGGACCTTCAACGAACGCAGCTTCATTCCGCATGAAGTGGCCGGCGGCAATGCGCCGTCGCACGCCAAGGTGATGGTCCTGCTCGGCGAAGGCGAAGCGCCGCCCACGCATCGCGAATTGCTGATCAACCTGACGAACGTGCTGCCGCCGGCACTGGAAAGCTACGAGCGCATCGTAGAAGTGGTCGACGTAGACGAGGAACGCAAGCGGCTCTCGCGGGAGCGCTACAAGGTCTATCGCGAGCGCGGCTGTGCGATGGAGACGCATAACCTCTGAGGCGTTCGGTAACGGGACACTCGTCGCGTCAGCGACGTGTGTCCCCGATCTTCATCGTGGACCCGCTTCGCTGACGATGGAAATCCTCGGATGGAGAATGGGGACACTCGTCGCTGCCGCGACGAGTGTCCCCAGACCTCTACTCGCTGCCGCGAGCAATGTCCCCGAACCCTAAATATAGTAGATTGCCAGCGCCGTACCGACGACGACCACGAGCCAGCGCATCGCGGTGGGCGACAGGATTCCAGCCAGCTTGCCGCCGACGATGCCGCCGAGCAGCGCTCCCACCGCCATGACGAGTGCCAGCAACCACAGCACCTGGCCCGAAAACAGGAAGAACGTCGCCGCCGCGACATTGATGCTGAACGCCAGCACCTGCTTCAGCGCGTTCAAGCGAGTGAACGAATCCTCGACCGTGACGCCCACGACGGCGAGCACCAGGATGCTCATGCCGGCGCTGAAAAAGCCGCCATACACTGCAGCAGCGCCGACGGGAATAGCGGCAGTCAAAGGCGAATGTGTCGTGCCTTGGACATGCGCCAGCCGCCGCAGGACGGCCGCACGTACTCGCTCCTGAAGCGCCAGCAGCACCGATGCGAATAGCAGCATGTACGGGACCAGCGACTGAAACGTCCGCTCATGTGTGCGCAGGAGAATCATTCCTCCGAGCAACCCGCCAACGATCGCCGCGGGAACACACCAGCGCAGCCTTGCGCCCTGCCCTTGCAGATTCTTCGCCTGCGCCAGCGTGGCACCGAAATATCCAGGACACAGCGCCACGGCATTGGTCACGTTCGCAGCGATGGGCGGCACACCCAGGGCCAGCAACGCCGGAAAACTGATCATGGTCCCGCCGCCGGCGAGGGCGTTGACCGCGCCCGCGCCCGCGGCGGCGAGTCCGGCGAGCGCCAATTCAATGGAAGTCATAGCGGGAAGTTACCTCAGCCGTGCGGCGGCAAGTCGCTATAATCACGGCTATTGCCGCACCTGGCCGCACCGGTACTCTAGCTCGAATCATGCCTGGCTCGAATCATGGATAAGTCTTACAACCCCCGGGACATCGAACAGCGCCTGTACGAGCGCTGGGAACGCAACGGGTGGTTCGCACCGTCAGGGGCTGGCAAGCCCTATTGCATCATGATCCCGCCGCCGAATGTCACCGGCACGCTGCACATGGGACACGCATTCCAGCACACGCTGATGGATGCGCTCACGCGCCTGCATCGCATGCAAGGCGACAACACTCTGTGGCAGCAGGGCACCGATCACGCAGGCATTGCCACGCAGATGGTGGTCGAACGCCAGCTCAATGCAACCGGCACCACGCGACACGACCTGGGCCGCGATGCCTTCGTCGCTCGCGTCTGGGAATGGAAGGCGCAATCGGGGGACACGATCTCCCGGCAGGAGCGTCGCCTCGGCAATTCGGTGGACTGGTCGCGCGAACGATTCACCATGGATCCGGCGCTATCGGAGGCAGTCACCGAAGTCTTCGTGCGCCTGCACGAGGAAGGACTGATCTATCGCGGCAAGCGGCTGGTGAACTGGGATCCGGTACTGCATACCGCGCTGTCGGATCTCGAAGTGGTGCCCGAAGAAGCCAAGGGCCACCTGTGGCACCTGCGTTATCCGCTGGCCGATGCCTCGGGTCCGACCCCTGAGTATCTGATCGTCGCGACCACGCGTCCCGAAACCATGCTCGGCGACACCGCCGTTGCCGTGCATCCGGACGATGAGCGCTATCGCCGCTTCCTCGGCAAGCAGATTCGCCTGCCGCTCACCGGACGGCTGATCCCGGTCATCGCCGATGACGGGGTCGATCCGGCCTTCGGTACCGGCTGCGTGAAAATCACGCCGGGCCACGATTTCAACGACTACGAAATGGGCAAGCGGCACGGCCTGCCGCTCATCAATATTTTCGACGCGAACGCGGCGTTGACCGGCGACGTGCCGGAGCCCTACCGCGGACTCGACCGTTTCGTCGCGCGCAAGAAAATCGTCGCCGACATGGAAGCGCTCGGCCTGGTGGAAAAGATCGAACCGCATGCGCTGAAAGTGCCACGCGGGGATCGCAGCAACGCCGTGCTCGAACCTTGGCTCACCGATCAATGGTATGTGCGGATCGCGCCGCTTGCGCAGCCTGCGATCAAAGCAGTGGAAGACGGCAGCATCCGTTTCGTGCCCGAGAACTGGTCGAAGAACTATTTCTCCTGGATGCACAACATCCAGGACTGGTGCATCAGCCGGCAGCTCTGGTGGGGCCATCGCATTCCTGCGTGGTACGACGACGCAGGCAATATCTATGTCGCCCACACCGAGGCTGCAGCCCAGGCGAAAGCCCGGGAGAAGCTCGGGCGCGACGTTGCGCTCAGGCGCGATGAAGACGTGCTCGATACCTGGTTCTCCTCGGCGCTGTGGCCCTTCTCCACTCTCGGCTGGCCGCAGCAGACACCGGAACTCGCCACGTTCTATCCCACCAGCGTGCTGGTGACCGGCTTCGACATCATTTTCTTCTGGGTGGCGCGGATGATCATGATGGGCCTGAAGTTCACCGGGCAGGTGCCGTTCCGCGAGGTCTACATCACGGGCCTGATCCGCGACGAGAACGGCGACAAGATGTCCAAGTCCAAGGGCAACATCATCGATCCGCTCGACCTGATCGACGGCATCGACCTGGAAGCGCTGGTGAAGAAGCGCACCACCGGCCTGATGAAGCCGCAGGACGCGCCCAAGATCGAAAGGAACACTCGCAAACAGTTTCCGGAGGGCATCTCGCCGTATGGCACGGATGCACTGCGGTTCACCTTCGCGGCGCTCGCGACCATGGGCCGCGACATCCGCTTCGATCTCGGCCGCATCGACGGGTATCGCAACTTCGCCAACAAGCTGTGGAACGCCGCCCGCTTCGTGCTGATGAATACGGAAGGCAAGGACTGCGGCCGAAGCAATGGCAAGACCGCGGAACTGAAATACTCGGTGGCGGATCGCTGGATCCGTTCGCGGCTGGGAGAGACGATCGCAGCGACGCGCAAGTACTTCGACGACTATCGTTTCGATCTCGCATCGCAGGCGCTCTACGAATTCGCCTGGTACGAGTACTGCGACTGGTATCTCGAATTCTCCAAGCCGGTGCTGCAATCGAGCACGGACGAAGCGCTGAAGCGCGGCACGCGGCAGACGTTGCTCGCCGTGCTCGAATCCTACCTGCGGCTGCTCCACCCCTTGATGCCGTTCATCACCGAAGAGATCTGGCAGGCGGTGGCGCCGCTGACGGCTGTCGAACTGCAGGGCGAGGCGACCATCATGCTGCAGCCCTATCCGCGCAGCGAAGACTTCGCGCGTGACGAAAACGCCGAGAAGGCTATTGCGCCGCTCAAGGCCGTGATCCTGGCGACCCGCCAGATCCGCGGCCAGCTCGATGTGCCGCGTTCGCGCCAGATGCCTATCTTCGTCGAGACGCCGGATGCGGCGGCATGGGACATCGTCGCAGCCAACGGCGAGCTGATCCGTTTCCTTGCCAACGTCACCGAGATCGCGCCGTTGAGCACTGCCGGCCAGCTGCCGCCCACGGCCATGCAGCTCATCGACGGTTATGTCGTCCACGCTCCGCTGGCCAGCCTCATCGACGATCCTGAAGCCGAACTGGCGCGGCTGGCGAAACGCAAGCTCAAGATACGCACCGACCTGACCAGATCCGAAGGAATGCTCGGCAACCAGAATTTCGTCGCGAACGCCCGGGCCGAGGCCGTCGACCAGGAACGGGCACGCGTCGTCGAATTCAGCAAACAAATTGCGCAGATCGAGGAACAGGAACGGCGCGTGTCTCAATTGAAAAAAGAGTGAGGCTGGCCATGGATTCTCCCGTCCCGACGCTGATCACGCAGGCCGATCCCGTTGAGCTGGTCAACGCGACGGTCACGCAGCTCAACCGGATCATCCTCGGCAAGGAGCATCAGCTGCGGCTCTGCGTTTCCTGCCTGCTCGCGCGCGGGCACCTGCTGATCGAGGACATCCCGGGTGTCGGCAAGACGACACTGGCGCATGCGCTCGCGGAAACGTTGGGACTCTCATATCAGCGCATTCAATTCACCAGCGACCTGCTGCCCGCGGACATCATCGGCATTTCGATTTTCGAGCGCGAGACCGGCGAGTTCCGCTTTCACAAGGGGCCGGTGTTTTCGCAGCTGGTGCTGGCGGACGAAGTGAATCGCGCCACGCCGAAGGCACAGAGTGCGTTGCTCGAAGCGATGGAAGAACACCAGGTCACCGCCGACGGCAACACCTATGCGCTCGCTGCACCGTTCTTCGTGATCGCCACCCAGAATCCCGTCTACCAGATCGGCACCTATCCGCTGCCGGAATCGCAGCTCGACCGCTTCCTGATGCGCATCGAGCTGGGCTATCCGGATGCGGCATTCGAACGCCAGCTGCTGGTGGGACAGGATCGCCGCGACATCCTGGCAACCGTCTCGCCGACGATGGCGCCGCAGCAGCTGTTGCTGATGCAGACCATGGTGCCGGACGTCCACGTATCCGAGGCGCTGCTCGACTATATTCAGGCCATCGTGCGCCATACACGCGAAGCAACGCTGTACGAAGCGGGAATGTCGCCGCGAGCTGCCATCGCGCTGCTGCGAGCTGCGCAGGCATGGGCGTTGGTTCACGATCACAATGGCGTGATGCCCGAAGATGTGCAGGCGGTGTTGCCCGCTGTAGTCGGCCATCGGCTCAAGCCTCGCGGCGACTCGCAGGCCCGCACCGCCACCGAAGTGGGGCTCGAAGTCCTCAACGCAGTGCCGGTGCCCTGAGACCTGCGGCTCACCGTCGCATGTTCACTTCACTGCTCGCCCGCTTGCGTCGACGCACCCGGGCCTGGGCACGCCGCCGCCACGGCATCGACACCGATCCGCTCGTGCTGTCGGGACGCAGAATCTATATCGTGCCGACTCGCCTGGGCGTGGCGTTTGCGGCAATGCTGTTCGCCATGTTCCTGGGAGCGATGAATTACGCTAACAATCTCGCGCTCGCGCTGACGTTCACGCTGGGATCGTTGGGACTCATGGCGATGCACTACTGCCAGCGCAATCTCGCCGGAATGAAGCTTGCCTCCGCCGTCTGCGAGCCCGTATTCGCCGGACAGCTGGCGAAATTCCGCATCGCTGTGGAGAACCTCGCACCCCTGCCGCGGTTCGATATCGTCATGGCCAACGATCACTCGGCCGCGGCGGCGGTCCGCGTGGATGCGAACGCTCGCGTCGTAACGGAGATCACTCTCCCGGCTGCGCGGCGCGGTCGCCTTGCATTGGAGTCGTTCGAAATCACGACGCGGCATCCGTTCGGATTATTTCGAGCGTGGGCGTATCTGCACATGGATCTGCATTGCATCGTCTATCCACGGCCCAGCGAACGGGCCATGCCGCCGCCGCCGCTCGAAACCGACACCGGCGGTGCGCAGGACGCGGTGAAAGGCGACGAAGATTTCGCCGGCCTCAGAGCGTTCAATCCCGGCGACCCGCCGAGCCGGATTGCCTGGAAAGCCTACGCACGCGGCCAGGGATTGCTGGTCAAGGTCTACGCCGGTACGGCCGTGTCGTCGCATCAATTCGATTGGGATGCGCTCGAAGGCCTCGGCGTCGAAGCACGCCTGTCGCAGCTGTGCCGTTGGATCGAGGATGCGTTCGCTGCCGGCCGTGCATTCGGACTGCGCATTCCAGGAACTGACATTCCACCGAATGTCGGCCCCGCTCATCGCCAGCGTTGCCTCACGGCGCTGGCCTTGTTCGATGAGGCCGGACCATGAGCGCCGCGCAGTCCGTCGCGAGAGCAACCTCGCCGATCAAACGGGTCGCGCCGATCAAACAAGATCGGCCGCAGCTATCGCGTGCCTCCCTGCAGTTGCTCTGGACGACCGGATGTTTTCTGCTCGCCGTGCTACCGCACCTCTCGTCGGTGCGCTGGTGGATCGGGTTGTTGGCTGCGTGTGCTGCTGCCTGGCGCCTGTTCGTCGAGATCGAACAGCGACCGCTGCCGCATCGGCTGCTGCGCTCGGCGATTGCGATGATCGCCGTCGCCGCGACCCTGACGACTTATCGAACTCTCAACGGACTCGAAGCCGGCGCGGCATTCCTGGTGCTGATGGGCGGCATGAAGCTGCTCGAATCGAGCACCGTGCGCGATCTCACTGTCGTGCTGTTCGTAAGCTATTTTCTGCTGTTCGCCGGCTTCCTGTACAACCTGGGGCTGCTGTCGCTGCCCTACATGCTGGTCGCGGCGTGGCTGCTGACCGCAACGCTGATGCTGATCCACCAGGCCTCGCCCATGTCGATCGCCGAGGCGCTGCGCAAAACCGGAAAGATGCTGCTGCAGGCGCTACCTATCGCAGTACTGATGTTCCTGTTCTTTCCGCGCCTGCCGGGACAATTCTGGGCGCTACCGGCGCAGGAGAAGGCGCTGACCGGGCTGAGCGATACCATGTCGCCCGGCGATGTATCCGAACTCAGTGTGTCGGGCAAGCTCGCATTCCGCGTGAAGTTCGACGACAACGTGTTGCCGCCGCCTCGGGAAAGATACTGGCGCGGCCCGGTGCTGCATGACTTCGACGGTCGCACATGGCGCCGCACGCGCTACGGTTTCGTCGAACGCCCGCTCGTCGCCACTGGCCCGACATACCGCTACCGCGTGGTGATCGAGCCGCACAATCGCAACTGGGTGTTCTCTCTCGACGCAGTGACGGGTTGGCCGAAAGATCTTCGCCGTACCTCGGATTATCAGCTGGTAACTGGGAATCGCGCGATCAGCCGCCTGAGCTCGTTCACGTTGGAATCGAGCACCTCGTTTCGCACCGCGGGCCCACTGCCGACAGTGATGGAGAGGGCCGATCTGCGGCTGCCCGAGGGACGCAATCCGAAGTCCGTCGCACTCGCGAAGTCGCTGCGTGCCGGTGTCGGCGGCAACGCCGAATTCGTGCAGGCCGTATTGAGCAGGTTCCGCAACGAGAAGTTCTACTACACGCTCGAACCGCCGCGTCTCGACACCGATTCCGTGGATGATTTTCTGTTCAACACGCGCCGCGGTTTCTGCGAGCACTACGCTTCGGCCTTCGTCGTACTCGCCCGTGCGGCCGGTATTCCTGCCCGCGTCGTCACGGGTTACCAGGGCGGCGAATTCAATCCCTTGAACGACTACCTGATCGTGTCGCAGTCGGACGCGCACGCATGGGCCGAGGTCTGGTTCGATGAGCAGGGCTGGATACGAGTCGATCCTACGGCGGCCATCGCTCCGGACCGGATCGAACGCGGACGCAATGCAGGGTTGACCGAAGGCGACTTCGGCACAGGCGAGTTCCTGGCGGGAAATGTCGCCTGGTTGAAGGTTCGCCAGGGATGGGACGCGATCAATACTTTCTGGAACGATAACGTGGTCGACTTCGGGCAGTCGCAACAACGCTCGCTGCTGCAGCGGCTGGGCCTCGACGATCCAGGCTTGACCGAACTGGGCGCCGCCCTGCTGCTCAGCTTCGTCGCCTTCTTCGCTGCCATCTCTGCCTGGCTGGCATGGCAGTTTCGTCCCCGCGCGCGCGATCCTATCGTGCGTGTCTACGATGCGTTGTGCAGACAGCTCGGCAAAGCGGGAATCGTCCGGCAACCGCACGAAGGCCCCAACGATTATCTATCGCGTGTCGTCGTACAACGGCCGGAGCTCACGGCGCAGATAACGGAAATACGCGCCTTGTATGTCGGCCTGCGCTACGGACCCGCTCTGCTGGGATCGCAGCTATCGACTCAATTGAGCCGCTTCAAGTTCCTCGTCAACCAGCTGCGAATCTAGGAACCTCTGATTTACCTTCGAAGGTCCGGGGACACTCCTCGCTGGCGCGAGGAATGTCCCCTGACAGACTTACTAAGTCGCAACTGGCGCTGGGCTCGGCAGGCGATGCTTCGCTGCAAACAGCAGCAGGATGGCGCCCGCAACGAACAGAACGACCAGCGAGACAATCGAAGTACGCGTATCGCCCGTGATCAACGCCGTCGTGCCCATCAGCATGGGACCGAGAACGGCGGCGAATTTGCCCATCATGTTATAGAACCCGTAGAACTCGCCGGCGCGATCCGCGGGAATCAGCCGGCTGTAGTACGAGCGGCTCATGCTTTGGATCGCACCCTGCACACAGCCGATGGCCACGGCCATCACGTAGAACTCCGACACCTGCGTCATGAAGACGGCATAGACGGTCACGGCGCTGTAGACAACGATGGCGATGAAAATGCCGAGCAACGGACTGATGCGATCGCCCAGGTAGCCGAACAGCAGCGTCGCCGGCAGCCCGACGTATTGGATCACCAGGATGCCGAGGATCAGGCTGTCCGCAGGAAACTTCAGAGCGAGGCCATAGTCCACCGCCATTTTCATGATGGTGTTCACGCCGTCGATGTACATCCAGTACGCGAGCAGGAACAGGATGGCGGCCCGGTAGCGGCGCAGTTCGTGGAATGTCTGGATCAGTTCGGAAAAACCCGCGCGAGCCGCGGTTCGTAGTTCGATCGCCGGCCTGGTAGCCAACGCATGGCGGCGCCACAGCAGCGGGATGGAAAACACCGCCCACCAGATCGCCACTGACAGGAACGAAGCGCGGATCGCGGCATCTGCATTCGCGAGGCCGAACAATGCAGGCTTGCCATACATCACGACATTGACCGTCAGCAGCAGGCCTCCGCCGAGATAGCCCAGCGCATAGCCAAAGCCGGAAACGGAGTCGGCGTGTCCCGCAGGCGCCACTTTCACGAGCATCGAATCGTAGAAAATCAGTCCACCCCAGAATCCGAGCGAGGCGATGCCGAACAGCACGGCAGCCAGCGCCCATCCGGTCGGCCCTACAAATGCGAGAGCGGCGGTTGGAACGACACCGATGATCGTGAACAGCAGCAGGAACCGCGTATGCGTTCCTGCCTTGTCTGCGAGCGCCCCCAGCCACGGCGCCATCACTGCCAGGACGAAACTGGAAATGCCATTGGCCATGCCGAGCCAGAAGGTGCTCACTTCATCGGGCAATCCCGCCGCCAGCGTCTTCTTGAAGAACAGCGGGAAGAACACCACCATGACCGTGGTCGCGAACGAAGAATTCGCCCAGTCGTACAGTGCCCAGGAGAGCACGGTCCGTTGCAGCAGCGGCGACTTCACGCAGCCGCCGCAAGGTGTTCGCGTGTTTCGCGGAAATCCAGGTCGGGCCAGCGCTCGAGTATCAATTGCAGGTTCACTCGCGTCGGCGCGAGATAGACGAGCGCTCCGGAATGATCGAGCGCCAGGTTGTCGTAGGCCTTGGTGCGAAACTCTTCGAGCTTCTTCGCATCCTTGCTGTACACCCAGCGCGCCGTGAACACGTTGACGTTGTCGAAAGTAGCTTGCACGTTGTATTCGTCCTGCAGGCGGAACGCCACGACATCGAACTGCAGCTGGCCGACCGCGCCGAGAATCAAATCGTTGTTACGCAGCGGCCTGAAGACCTGCGTCGCTCCTTCTTCGCAGAGCTGGTCCAGTCCTTTCGACAAGGCCTTCATGCGCAGCGGATCGCGCAGCACCACGCGTCGAAACATTTCCGGCGCGAAATTCGGGATGCCGGTGAACATGAGCGTCTCGCCTTCGGTGAAGGTATCGCCGATGCCGATGGTGCCGTGGTTGTGCAGTCCCACGATATCGCCCGCGAATGCTTCGTCCGTATGCTGGCGGTCGGCGGCAAGAAAGGTCAGCGCATCGTTGACGCGCATTTCCTTCTGCAAGCGCACGTGGAACAGCCGCATGCCTTTCGAATACCGGCCCGAACAGATACGCATGAACGCGATGCGATCGCGATGCCCCGGGTCCATGTTCGCCTGGATCTTGAATACGAATCCCGTCAGCTTTTCTTCGAGCGGAGCGACCGAACGAATGGTCGTGTCGCGAGCCAGCGGACCTGGCGCCTGGCGCACGAACGACGCCAGCAGTTCAGTCACCCCGAAATTGTTGATGGCGGAACCGAAGAACACCGGCGTCTGCCGCCCGGCGAGATAGGCCTCGGGCGAAAATTCGGGAGCCGCGCCGCGCACCAGTTCGACCTCATCGCGAAACGCCTGCGCCGCATCGCCAAGGAATTCCGTGGCCGCGTCGCTGTCGAGTCCATCGATCGTTTCGGTGGTGCCCGCCCGGCCTTTCTCCCCTGGCTGATAGATATAGATCCGGTCTTCCTGCATGTGATACATGCCGCGCAGCGCACGGCCCATGCCGATGGGCCAGGTCACCGGTGCGCAGGCGATCTTCAGGATCTTCTCGATTTCGTCGAGCAGCTCCATCGGCTCGCGGCCTTCGCGATCGAGCTTGTTGATGAAGGTCATGATCGGCGTATCGCGCAGGCGGCACACCTCCATGAGCTTGATCGTGCGCGCTTCGACACCCTTGGCGCAGTCGATCACCATCAACGCCGAGTCCACCGCGGTCAGCGTGCGATACGTGTCTTCGGAAAAGTCTTCGTGTCCCGGCGTATCGAGCAGGTTCACCATGTGCTCGGCATACGGAAACTGCATCACCGAGGAGCTGACCGAGATACCGCGCTGCTGCTCGAGCGCCATCCAGTCGGACCTCGCGTGTCTCGCCGCCTTGCGACCCTTGACCGCTCCCGCCAGCTGGATCGCGCCGCCGAACAGCAGCAGCTTCTCGGTCAGGGTGGTCTTGCCGGCGTCGGGGTGGGAGATGATCGCAAAGGTCCGTCGTCGGCCTATTTCTGCAGATAAGTCAGTCATTTAAAATCCAATCAAACCTAGGAGCACAGACTGTCGCAGACAGTCATCCTCGAGCGCGCCGCGCTTCGAAGGGTATCTCGTCAGAGGGTATCTCGAACCAGGAACGGGCCGTCGCTTCAAGGCGTCCGCTGCTTCCTCGCGTTGATCATTCCCAGCGGCAGCTTATAGACCAGTGCATCTTCGCGCCCGCCGGTCGCCTGGTAATACGCCTTGCGCAATCCCACGCGACTGAACCCGAGACTTTCGTAGAGCGACATGGCCACCATGTTGGAAGGCCGGACTTCCAGGAAGACATCCTGCATGTAGGCTTCCGTTGCCTGCTCCAGCAGATAGTTCATCAGCCGCCGGCCGACGCCCTGCCCGCGCAGATCGGAGCGGATGCAGATGTTGAGAATGTGGGCCTCGCCCGCGCCAAAGGACATGATGCCGTAGCCTGCGACTTCGCCGCGCGATTCGACCACGCGACACACGTAGCCCACGCGAACGCAATCGCGAAACACCCCATCGCTCCATGGGAACAGATAAGCCGCGCGCTCGACGTTCGCCACCGCGGGCACGTCCGGCAGGCTCATGGGGCGAAAGCGGACGTGCTCGAGTCCGCGCCCTTGTGCGGGAGAATCACGATCGCTGCGATCCAGTTCGGCACTCATGCTTGCGCGCCTCCGAGCCGTTCGAACGTCTGCATGGCGAGTACCAGATCGGCCCAGGACTTGCGCTTCTCGGCCGGACTGCGCAGCAGGTAGGCGGGATGATACGTGACAATCATGGGGCGGCCGCTAGCAAGTTGATGCAGCCGTCCGCGCAGCCTGCCGATGGTCTCGGTGGTGTTGAGCAGGTTCTGGGCTGCGATCCGTCCAACGCACACGATCAGCCGCGGATTGACCAGCTCGATCTGCCGATAGAGGTAGGGAATGCAGACCCGGACTTCTTCGGGCCGCGGGTCGCGATTCTGCGGGGGGCGCGATTTGAGGATGTTCGCGATGAACACCTCCTCCCGTGCCAGGCCGATGGCACGCAGCATCGTGTTGAGCAGCTGCCCTGCCTTACCGACGAACGGTTCGCCTTGCGCGTCCTCATCCGCACCGGGCGCCTCACCGATGATCATCCACTGCGCTTTCCGGTTACCCACACCGAACACCGGACGAGTACGCGTCTTGTGCAAGTCGCACAGCGTGCACTCGCTGATGGTCCGGCTCAGCGCCTCCCAGTCCATGCCGCTGACATCGGGTAGCGGCTTGTCGACGAGCGGCGCGATCTCGACTGCGCGCGCTTGGGGAGGCCGCGGAGCTGCGGGGATTGGCGAAACGCGGGGCGACACGACTTCCCTAGCCGGGATGTCCCTGGTCACAGTGTCCCGGGTCGGAACAGCCCTGGCCGCAACTTCTGCGGCTGCCACCGCGGCTGGTTCGGCGACGACCTCAGGCGGCCGGTCGCGGCGCTGCCAGACATCGATATCCAGTGCGCGCAAAAGCTCGAGTCGGCGTGAATCCATGAGAAGGTCGGCCTGTCGACGCGCGCCGTCAGATCACGGGAACGCTGGGCTCGCGCCGCTTGCGTGTCAGTTTGTGGAAAATCCAGTACAGGGGCGCCGAAATCGCGAAGGCGCCGAAGACGGCGAACAACGAAATCGGGGCTAATGAGACCGCGACATAGATCAACGGAATGAACAGCGCATACACCCAGGGAATGCGTCCCCGCATGTTGAGCTCCTTGCCGCTCCAGTACGGAAACTTGCTGACCATCAGGGAGCCGGCCAGGATGGAAATCAGGAATGCCAGCACCAGACCCGGCAGGCCGGCGAGATCGAAATCGCTGGCCAGCCACACGAATCCCGCGACCGCGCCGGCCGCCGATGGACTGGGCAGCCCTTCGAAGTGACTCTTGCTGGCCACTGCCGCGCGCGAGTTGAAACGCGCCAGGCGCAGTCCTGCCGCGACCGCATAGAAGAAAGCTGCCAACCAGCCAAAGCGCCCCCAGAATGCGCCGTAGTCTGCGATCCGCGCGACACCCCACTGGTACATCATGATGGCCGGCGCCACGCCGAACGCGACCATGTCGCAGAGGCTGTCGTACTCCTTGCCGAACTCGCTCTGGGTGTTGGTCCAGCGGGCGACGCGCCCATCGAGGCCGTCGAATACCATCGCGACGAACACGGCGACGCCCGCGCGTGCGTAGTTCCCGTCGATGGCTGCGACGATGGCGTAGAAGCCGCCGAACAGCGTCCCGGTCGTGAGCAGATTCGGGAGCCAGTAAACGCCGCGACCGCGCCTGACGACGCCTTCCTCGGCTTCGGCGTCAGTGGTCATGAACGAACCTGGGACGGAGTGCGGTCTGTTGGAGTCATCGCGCGATAAGAATCGTTGCGCCGGGCATCGGGTTCCGGGTGGGGGGACATTCCTGACTGTCCCCGGTTGTAGTCCCCGCATGATAGGGTCCCGGCCGCGCCGCGCACAACACGCACGAACTTGCTGGCCGCTTGGATCCCCGTACCCGAAGGCCTGTGACGTGGGTCGCTGCGGGCCGTAGACAGCCTGCGCAAGATGCCGCCGGTCAACGCCTGGATCAGGCCGCCTGAATCTGGGGTCGAGTGGACGCTGAAGTGAGAATCGGCCCCGAGGTTGCCGTGACCGACGCTGTGAGCTTCTATCTCAAACTAGAGTTGCGGGTTCTCTCTAACCTCCTCCCCCGGTCACCGGGGGAGGATACAGGTGGAGGCATCCGGAAATGCTTGCGCGAGCGCGCCTTCAGACGTCCCCACCCTGGCCCTCCCCCGGCGACCGGGAGAGGGAATGCGAACTCGTTTCCCCGGCTGGCTTCCCGCGTTGCGGCGGGTGCGCTGGTCGGAGTGCTTTGGCTCAGCCCCGCGCATGCCGATCGCCAGCAGGATCCCGAACTCGGCAAGCTGCTGCAGCAGGCGCTCGACTCGGACCGCTGTTTCGACGACAAATTCGATCAACAGGTGTGGCTGGCGGCCATGGAGCCGAAGCTGCGCAAGGTGTTGAAGGACGACGCCGAACGCTCCGAACTCCTGCACCAGGTTCATTGCGAGTCGCGGCGCCTGAAGCTGCCGCCGGGCCTGGTGATGGCGGTCATCGACACCGAAAGCCGCTTCAATCGCTGGGCGGTTTCGTCGGCCGGCGCGGTGGGCCTCATGCAGGTCATGCCGTTCTGGCCTCAGCAACTGGGTATGACCAACGCGCAGCTGGTGCGGATTCCGCAGAACGTCCGGATGGGATGCACCATCCTCAAGTTCTACCTCGACCGCGAGAAAGGCGACTACGCGAAGGCGCTGGCACGCTACAACGGCAGCGTCGGCCGGCGTAACTATTCGGACATGGTGCTGGAACGGCTGTCCGCTCGCTGGCACTACGACTGACCCTCAACGGGTACCGAATCCCTGCGGCAGCGGCTCCAGATCGCGCAGGGGGATTTCCTGAACGGCCACCTCGCTGACGTTCGCCGCGGGCGGACCGACATGCAGCCAGCGAATCAAAGCATCCACCGCCGGCGGTTCGCCGACGATCAATACCTCGACGCGACCATCACCGAGATTGCGCGCATACCCTGCCAATCCTAATTGGAGCGCCTGCTCGCGCGTACTCGCCCGGTAGTAAACGCCTTGGACGCGCCCGGAGACGTGACAACGCCTTGCAATCATATCGACAGGAGGGAGGTGTCAGCCGGTACGATCGACTCGACCGAGTGCGGGTTGCACCGCGCCGAGTGCTTCGGTGGCTTTGCTGCGGGCTGAGACGGCGTTGCGGCGAGCTTCGCGATATGAACGCCTCTGCAGGCTGGCTTCCGCCTGCTCCAGCAGCGCCTGGGCTTCGGTCAAAGTCTGCGGTGCTGCTTTATCCGCGCCAGCGTCTCGCGCAGCCCGAATCGCCTGTCGGGCATTGCTCATTTCCTGAACGGGCGCACTGCTACAGCCCAGCGCCGCCACGCATGACAAGGCAGGGATCGAGCGGAGAATCCATCGACGCAATGAAGTATGAGACATGATGCGTGCTGATGAGGATTGCTCGAACCTAACAACCCGTATGTACACCGTCAAGACAGCTCTCACTACAATGCCGGTCCAGGGACGCAGCGCCGAGCGTTGCATGTAACCCACATCCTCGTCGATCATTTTCTCTCAAGCGCGACACTCGCGGAGTTTGACTCGTGGCTGAAGTTCTCGTTTTGTTTTATTCGCGCAAAGGCAGCACTGCCGAACTCGCGCGACAGATTTGCCGCGGAATCGAGCAAGTACCCGGTGCGCGCGCCCGTTTGCGCACGGTTCCGCCCGTCGCCGCGGCGATAGAACAGCCACTTTCTCCGATTCCAGCCGAAGGACCGCCCTACGCGTCGCTCGACGACCTGACCGAATGCGACGGCCTGCTGCTCGGCAGCCCCACTCGCTTCGGCAACATGGCGGCGCCGCTCAAGTACTTCATCGACGGCACCGCCACGCTGTGGCTTAGCGGCGTGATGTCCGGCAAGCCCGCAGCCGTGTTCACGTCGACCCAGACCATGCACGGTGGGCAGGAATCGACGCTGCTCAGCATGATGCTGCCGCTGCTGCATCATGGAATGCTGATCGTCGGGCTGCCCTACACGGAGCAGGCCCTCACTGCGACGCGGTCGGGCGGTTCTCCGTACGGAGCCAGCCATGTAGCCGGTCATGTTTCTGGCTTGGCCAACGGCCCACAGCTCTCGGACGATGAACGCTTGCTCGCGCAGTTGCTGGGCAAACGCGTGGCGGAAGTCGCGGTGAAGCTGCGTGGCTGATAACTCGCTGGTCCGCAGGTTCCGGTTTGCCGCTGTCTCCCTGGATATCGCGCTGATCCTGCTGGTCGTCGGCTGGCAGCTGGCGTCGGGTTTGACTGCGACGCGGTTGATACTTGCAGTCGTTCTAGCGCTGCCGCTGCTCGCGCCGCTTCGCGGCTTGCTGCAAGGAAACCGGCGCACCTTCGCCTGGACTACGCTGTGCGTAATCCTCTATTTCGTCATCGGACTCACCGAAGCGGTCGCTCAACCGGGCAGCCGCATCTGGTCGGCTCCCTGCCTGATGCTCGCGCTGGCGCTGTTCGTGATCCTGATCGCGTACCTGCGCGTCACTCGCCCTTCGAGCGGGACAGTATCTCCCTGACGAACGGCAGCGTCAGCTTGCGCTGCGCCGCCAGCGACGCCTGGTCGAGTTCATCCAGGAACGCGTACAGCGAATTCATGTCGCGAGGCAAGCGGCGCAGCAGGTATTGAGCCGCGTCGTCCGGCAATTCGAAGCCTCGCAGGTGTGCGCGCAATTGCAGAGCGGCCATGCGATCAGCATCGTCCAGCGGCTGCAGAGCGAACACGAGGCCCCCGGCGAGTCGCGACGCCAGATCGGCTAGCGCGATTCCAATGGCAGTCGGCGGCTGCGACGCCGTGACGATGAGCTTTCCCCCGCGCTCATCCAGTTGCTGATGCAAACCGAACAGCGCGCGTTCCCAACCTGCCTGTGCGGCGATGCGTTCGACATCGTCGATGCAGACATAGGCAAGTTCACCGCAACCCGCCAACACTTCCGGGCCGAACGAAGACAACTGCGCGAGCGGCAGATAAGCGCTCGTTTCCTGCCGCGAACTCGCGGCCGCACAAATTGCCTGCAACAGGTGAGATTTACCGGTGCCGGCAGGGCCGTGCACGAAGATGCATACCGGTCCCGTGCCGCTGCGCATGTCGGCAAGCGCATTGACGACGAGTTGATTGCGGCCGGCGATGTAACTCGCGAACACGGAGCTGTCGCGCAGGCCGATGCGCAACGATAGTTGGTCGCTCACGGCTGGAACTCAGGACGCGACGCCGCGGCGTAGGCGGCTCGCTTCGATCGCCTTGCGGGTATAGACGATCACGTAATCGAGGCCGCTGACCACTGTCACCACGAACACCAGCGCTCCCAGCACGAGCACCACGGTCTCAGGCACGGCATCGAGCGCATGCGTCGAGACCACCAGCAGCACGTACGAGATCTGGCACAGCGTGTTCAGCTTGCTGACGATGGTGGGCTTGCCGTGCGGATAGCCATACAGGGCGTTATACGCAATCGCACCGCTGGTGATGGTGACGTCGCGGCCTACCGCGACGACCGCCAGCCAGATCGGCACCAGTCCGGTGACGGACAAGGTCACGAACACGCTGACCAGCAGGATCTTGTCGGCGAGCGGATCCAGGATCTTGCCCAGCTCCGAGCACCAGCCGAAGCGCTTGGCGAGAAATCCATCGAGGCCATCCGTTACGGCGGCGAACGCGAACACCCACAGCGTCCCCACGTATTCCCTTTGCAGTAACAGCCAGGTCACCGGAATGACCAGCAGCATGCGCGCCACGCACAGCGCATTGGGAATATGCCGCAGCCGGGACACTGCTACCGCCCGCGGCTCAAGGTTGATAGCGCAACTGCAGCCGGTCAGTGGCGCCTTCGCCCTGTGCGAGCGGCACGAGTCGATTGTCGAGGGCCAGCGCCCGACGCAACGTCGCCACGTCGCCCCGCACGGCGAGCTTGAATCGCAAGGTCTCGCCCATCAGGTTTTCGACCGACACGGCGCGCACCAGCGTCATGGCTTCGAGATAGTTGAGCGTGCTTGCGTACGCATTGAGATTGTTGATGCCGGACACTTCGACCACGACATTGTCGAGCGACGTGCCGGAAGCGGCATAGACGCGCGCGAAAGTATCCGCGGCGAGATTCACACCCTCTTCGAGCGCGCCGTTGACTTCATTGGCGCCGTCCTGGGATACCAGCGACCAGCGCACGGTGTAACCACCTGCTCCATCCGGGCGCGCCTTGCCAAATAGAGTTGCGTTCGCGTTGTAGCTCGTCGCCAGTTGCAACAGGTCGGCGGGAGCAATCGAGGTAGTCAGGCCCGCATCCGATTCGGGCCAGACGAGCGGCAATCCACGCTGACGCGCGGCTCTCGCAACCAGATCGCGCTCGGCAGTTGCCGTTCGCGAGTCGATCCAGCGCGCCGATCCATCGGACGCCTCCACTGTGAGCAGCACGAGCGTCGCCGGGCGTTCTCGTCCCCAGATGGGCAGGCCGACATCGTTCAAGAGCCGATCGATCGCCGTGCCATCGAAGCCCACCTGCAGCAGATTGTCCGCGGTTACGCCGAAACGCTGTACATACTGGCGTGGATTCGCCGTGGCGCCGCCGAGCCGACTGCCGGCATCGCGCTGGCCGCTGACCCTGACAGCAACGGCCTTCAGCGCGTCGACGAAGGCCGTATCCCGGCCGTTGTCCGCCGGCAGCGTGACTTCGTACAGGTCCGGGACAGTCACAGCGAAGACCGGCGTTGCGGCAAACAGAGCCGTGCCGCAGATGCATCCCAGCAGAAGCCGAAAAATGGGTTTCATGGCCGTGTAAAATACCACACTGTCATCGACCCCTCTGCCTGTCACCGCCCTCTCCCAACCGCACGCCCGAGGCCGTATGCCCGAATCCATCACATATAAAGACGCCGGCGTGGACATCGAAGCCGGCGACGAGCTGGTCGAACGCATCAAGCCTGCGGTCAAGCGCACCATGCGGCCCGAAGTTCTTGCCGGGCTCGGCGGCTTCGGCGCGCTGTTCGAGATTCCGGTGGACCGGTATCGCAAGCCGGTCCTGGTGTCGGGAACCGACGGCGTGGGCACCAAGCTGCGGCTGGCCATCGAGACCGGCAAGCACGATAGCATCGGCATCGACCTGGTGGCGATGTGCGCAAACGACGTCGTGGTCCAGGGCGCCGAGCCGCTGTTCTTCCTCGACTACTACGCTACGGCGAAGCTGAACGTCGCCGTGGCCGAATCCGTCATCAAGGGCATCGTCGAAGGGTGTGTGCTGGCCGGTGCAGCGCTGATCGGCGGCGAGACCGCCGAAATGCCGGGAATGTACGCAGATGGCGATTACGACCTCGCCGGCTTCTGCGTGGGCATCGTCGAAAAGGACGCCATCATCGACGGCAGCAAGACGCGGCCCGGCGATGTGGTGATCGGCCTGCCCGCTTCGGGTCCGCATTCCAACGGCTACTCGCTGATTCGCAAGTTGCTCAAGGCCGCGAAGGCGACGCCGACGACGCGCCTGGCCGACGGCATGCTCTATGATGCATTGCTTGCGCCGACGCGCATCTATTGCAAATCGGTGCTCGCGCTGACCCAGGCGATTCCGGTTCACGGCATCGCTCACATCACTGGCGGTGGACTGACCGAGAACATTCCGCGAGTGATTCCCGATGGCCTCGAAGTCCTGTTGAGCGAGAAGACCTGGACGCGCCCACCCGTATTCGACTGGCTGCAGAAGGTGGGCAACATCACGCCCGAGGAGATGCATCGCACCTTCAACTGCGGCATCGGCATGACGATCACGGTGGGCGCCGAACATGCGGATAAAGCGCTCAAAGTGCTGCGGGACGCAGGCGAACAACCTGTAGTGATCGGCGAGGTTCGCCGCGGCAGCGACGGTGTCGTGATTCACGGATGAATGCATTCGCAGCCGGCGCGCAGGCGCTGCCGATCGTCATCCTGATTTCCGGCCGCGGCAGCAACATGCGCGTCATCGCAGAGATGGCCGCACGGGGCGACTTACCGGTCACAGTCGCGGCGGTCGTGAGCGATCGCAAAGACGCGGCCGGATTGGCGATTGCTGCGTCTCTAGGCATCCCCGTGGCTGCGCTGTCGCCACGCGACTTTCCCGATCGAGCCAGTTATGACACGGCGCTCGCCGAGTTGATCGGTCGATACCAGCCGCGATTGGTGGTGCTCGCAGGCTTCATGCGCATCCTGACGCCGAATTTCATAGTGCCGTTCGCTGACCGCATGCTGAACGTTCATCCCTCGCTGCTGCCCAACCATCGCGGACTGCATACACATCGGCGCGTACTGGAGAGCGGCGATGCCTCACACGGCGTCAGCATCCATTTCGTCACCGAGGAACTCGATGGCGGCCCGGTCATTATGCAAGCTAGCCTCGCCGTGCGCGCCGAGGATACCGAAGCCAGTCTTTCAGCCCGAGTTCAGCGGCTGGAACACAGCATCTATCCGCAGGCGATCGATTGGTTTGCCCGCGGACGGCTCGAATTGCGTGGGCAGCGGGCATGGCTCGACGGAGTGGCGCTGGCACAGCCGGTGATGATGTCCGTCTCCAGCGCCGATTAGACATTGCCGCTCGGGCGATGCCGGTTGGATGTCCGCCGATCGTAGTCTTCGCCGATCGATAGTCGCCGATCGATAGTCGTGTAAGGGCCGGTTCAAGGAGCACAGGTGCGCTGGAGTCTGGTACTGCTGGGAATTCTGTGCGGCACGACGACGTGCTTTGCGAGTCGCGCCGAGGTCGTGGCTCCCGCGCCGTTCACTGTCACGTTTCTCGCCGAGTATCGTGGCATCGAAGGCGGCACGCTCACCTTCGCGTTTACGCACGATGCCGCCACCGATCAATACAGCTACGAGACGCACGTCAATCCGGGTGTGCTCGCCCGATTCTTCGTCAGTCCCAGCGCCGTCGAACGCAGCGTCATGACAA
>Ga0065707_10082065_pt1 | contig 23100 bp, 22 predicted proteins | sample SwiRhicommuniRL3_FD_59094 | JGI IMG/M metagenome (GOLD analysis project Ga0065707, IMG submission 59094) | Switchgrass rhizosphere bacterial communities from Rose Lake, Michigan, USA - RL3 v2 (version 2) | ecosystem: Host-associated > Plants > Roots > Rhizosphere > Soil | place: East Lansing...
CGCGCGTAAAACTCGATCGCCGCCGCAGTATCGTGCAGACGCAGGTACGCGTAAACCTCACGGATAGTCAGCTCGCCCTGATCGCTCATCGCTGGAGCTCCCGAATGATGCGGAACGCTGTTGAGCAGTCTAGCGTGCCGCAGAACCAGAGCTCTTGAATCTTTTTTACCTCATCATGGCGACGACATGATGGTGCGCGCTGTTCGCCGAACGAGGCCGGTAAGAGGAAGGAGCGATTCCAGCCAACTCGCGGAATTCCCGCGAAAAGTGGGCCTGGTCCGCATATCCCGCAGACACGGCCACTGCCGCGAGTTTTGCATCTTGCTCAGCGAGTTGGGTCAGCGCGCTCGAAAATCGCCGTATCCGGTAGTACTGCTTGGGAGTGAGGCCGACGGCCGATCTGAACAGCTCGATGAAATGACGTGGGCTATATCCGGTGTGTCTCTGGATATCGCAGACGCGAAGGGGTTCGCAACCTGACACGTTGGACCCCAATGCGTAGGCGACAGCCGGATGGAGCAGCAGAGGCCGCCGCATTCGAGTGACTAGCTCGTTTTCCAGCAGCCGGAAGACAGTAGATACATCAGCCGCAGTCCCTAGTCGGTCGTGCAGCTCGTATCCTCCATAACCCCACAGTTCGTCAATGGATATGTGGCTGTCCTGCAGCTCATACAGGGGTACGCCCAGGATGGCGCCGGCCATACCGGGTCGGAACGACACGCCGACTACAGTTCCCTTTGGTTTAGGGCCGGCACGGTAATAGCTCGTCTGAGGTCCATGCGCGACACCGCGCCTCCAGGATTGCCACGCGGCTGCGTTTTTAGCGTGTGTCCATTGAATGGGGGTATCGTGCAACGCAATGACGAGATGCGCTTTCCCCGAAGGCAGCATGTGCTCACATTCGGGAGAGCTCTCGCTACGGCGGCTCAGCCAGATGCAATCGATTGCGGCATCCAGAGGGGCGGAGGGACGATATCGGATCAGCATCATAAGGTCCTTACGTCTGGAACTCTCAAATCCGAACACAAGTGGAAATTAACGTGGGAGCTTGCGCTAATGGGCTGCACCGATTTGATTCTAAAGTGTGTCCGCACCGTACGAGCGCTTGCTTCTTGGTGACGACCTGATAGCCTATAGACATGCCAGCGACCAGGAGTATCTCCGGTCTAATGTCTGGCCTCTACGGCGTTTTATCCACTTACTCTTGTCCGGCTTCCCTCCCGCGATGCGGATGAAGCCGGACAATCAGTAACTCTTCCCGTGACGGCTGAAGCTTGCTCTTGGCACCAGCTTCCCGCGATCTGCCATCATATGCAGCACATGGTGACACCCGGCGCCTAACCCACCCGTATGACGACCAAGCCTGTTCAAGTTCTTTTCGACGCCATGCATCACGGGAAGTATGAATTCGGCGACTTCCTGCATGGCGATGTGGCGGCGAACTACGACTCGATCCTGATCAAGAAAGACAGGAGAATGTATCGTCCCAATAAAAAGCTTAAGGCTTACCACGCCTTCATTAATACCTTTCTGTGCGAGTACCTGGATCTGAACGGCCGGGTCGTGTACTCCTATCGCAAGGGCATCAATCCCCATCAGGCGGTGGACGCACATGCGCTCAGCCGGGCTTTTTTCCAAACGGACATCCTGAATTTCTTCGGAAACATTGATCGAGACATGGTCAGGTCCACGATCATCGACCGGGGAACTCGTATACCGATCGCAGATCTGCACGTGCATCTCGAGCGAATACTGGATTTGACGACCGTCAACGGGTCGCTCCCAGTGGGATTTTCAACCTCACCGCTGATCAGCAATGCATGTCTGACGGGGTTTGATCATGAGCTCGAGGAGCATTGCCGGAGAGCCGGCCTCACGTACACACGGTATGCCGATGACATTGTGATATCGGCACAAAGCCGTGAAGTGCTCAAAGACGTCGGCTCAACCGTCAGCGAACTTCTAGCGCAGCACTTCCAGGGAAGACTGCAGCTGAATCCGTCGAAGAGCAAGCTGACTACCGTGGGACGAAAAGTCAAAATTCTGGGGATGATCATCACTCCATCCGGCCAGGTCACCGTTGACATGGAACTAAAAAAGCGCATCGAAGTGCTGCTCCACTTCTACATCCGAAATAAGGAAAAATTCCTAGATGCCGTCCAGCACGACATGAAAGCCGGCGTTGAACAACTAGGCGGCTATGTGAATTACATCAACGCGGCAGATAAGCCCTATCTAGAAAAGCTCAGGAAGAAATACGGCTCGACTGTTATCGACAGCTTTCTGCACCGGTCGGCAACGTAAATGCTGTTTCGAGTCGAGATCGATAGGATTCAACACGTAGAACGGCTTGTGCTGGAGCTGGATCTTGCGCAGAACAAGCTCACATGCATCGTTGGTAAGAACGGCGTGGGGAAAACCACCCTCATCAGAGCTATTCGAAATCTCTCTAATGCGGATACTTTTTTACGCACCGCCGCCCCGGACATTTTTAACGCTGAAAGCTGCATTTCCTATCATATCGATGGCATGGAGATTCGGTTCGACTACGACAATAATATCCGCGCGCTAAACTGCAAGACGCCGATTCCAGAAACAATTCGCAAATTGTGCGTCGCCGAGCTCCCCATGCCGCATGGCGAGCGTTTCCATTTCTTCCCCACGATCAGCGAAGCGGATGCCGACATCAGGCGCCAGATCATTCTGGAGGAATATACCCGACCTGAAGAGCTGATCGAATTCCTGTCCGATATTTACTCATCGGACAAGTTCCAATCATTGGTCGAAACCATCGTTCGGGGTCGCAGTTATTACAGTATCTTGCGGGGCGATAACCGGTATGTTCGGGAAGACTACCTCAGTTCGGGTGAGTATTTTCTCATCAACCTTTACCGAACCATCAAGGGCGGCGCGCGACTCATAGCCGTCGATGAGATCGATCTGTCATTGGATGCAGCCGCGCAAGTCCACCTGCTCAGAAGGCTGAGAAATTTTTGCGAGCGATATGACTGCAATATCCTTTTTACCACTCACTCCCTCGCGATGATGCGCATGCTCACCCCCAGCGAGCTTTTGTATATGGACCGGCGCGAGTCAGGCATCGAACTTGTGCCGGCATCCTATAGCTACATCAAGACGTTGCTTTTTGGGTTTTCCGGTTGGGATCGCTACATCCTGACAGAAGACGTCGTGCTTCATGACTTTCTCGAAGCCATCATCCAGCGTTACTGCAAGAATGTGTTTTATCGATACAAAATTATCTATGTCGGCGGTGGCCCGCAGGTCTCAGATCTCTTACGAAGAAACGAAGAAGAAGGGTTTCTCTCGGAAGCAGAGAACGTGATTGCTATTCTGGATGGAGATTTGAAGGATCAAGCCTTCGCGAACCATCCTAGGATTCATTTCTCGCCGGTTGACAGCGTCGAAAAGGCGCTATTCCAGTATTATGGCGAGAACGATTTCCCTTATCGATATCCGGGTGTTAGGACCTTCAAGAAACCAAGGGAATTGTTTAATGCACTGCAGAGTGCTGGGGTAATGTCACGAGCTCAGATTCATTTGTATCTGTGCGACCGAAACGATCAAGCTCTGGCACCCCTGGCAGTCACGCTCAATGGCTTTCTTTCCCGACCTCAATGAAAGGCTAAAGCCTCGCAGGTCGTGAATGGCGCTCCGGCTGAATGTCCCCTCTGGGGTCGAACTCGGACACCGTATGTCGGACCAAGACTAAACGTTTACATTTGTATGTATTCAAACTTGATCTAACAGTCAATGTCTGGATTCGGACCAGTACCGGACGCTCGGCGTGATGTTGGGAATCCCGCCTGCCGCCTGTTTCGCCCATGTATGCCAAGCCGCAGACTGCGGTGCTGACGGCTCAAAGGTACGCAGTTGAAGCTGCCATCTCGAATCGATCGGGTTACCGGCAGCCGCTACGGCGGTGGCGGTCCAGTGATTCGTTTTGGAGTGCTGGGTCATGAGCGATCTCCCTTGCCTTCGACGACTCGATTAACACCCACAAACGAGTCACCGGAAATAGGAACTCCCCGCAGAAGAGCGTGACTCCTGTCGCAGAGCTGAAGGGGTAATCAAGCCGTTCGATACTTCGGGAAGGCTTTTGCCCTGCGCATGTCTTTGCCACGACCGCCTCTGCCCACGGTCAAATGCCCTTGATATATGCAGGCGCCTGCGCATGCGCTGTATATGCGCCATAGTTCTTGCCGGACGGATAATACTCGGCCGCAAACTGAACCTGCCCTGCAACATCTTCCCCCGCAACGCTGGCAATGAATGCAAGCGCCAGATCGATACCCGCCGAAACCCCCGCGGATGACCACACATTTCCGTCCTGAACGTAGCGCTCTTCAACAGCCTGTACGTCTCCGAGCGCGCGCAACCTCTCCAGTGAAGCCCAATGCGTCGTTGCTTTTTTGCCGGCGAGCAGGCCGGCCTTATGCAGGACAAACGAGCCCGTGCACACGGATAGAATGGCCTTGCAATGCTTGGCCTGCTCGACAACGAAACTCATCAGCTTCGGGTTATTGACTTCCGTTCGTGTGCCCTGGCCCCCGGGAACCAGGAGATAGTCCAACTGCGGACAGGTCTCAAACGAAGCGTGCGGATTGACTGACAGACCCTTCGCACATACGACAGGCTCCATGCGCTCTGCAACGATCAGGCAAGTTTCCGGACCCGCCGCCATCTTCTGCCACAGGGTGATCATTTCCCATGGACCGACGAAATCCAGCTCTTCCGCTTGCGCAAATATGAGGACGCCAAAATTCACTTGATCGACCCCGGCCTGCGCATCATCTTGCGGATCTCCGCCAGATGCTCTTCCTCCGCCGCGATCTGCGCCCGCGCATACTCTTCGAGCATGACGCTCTTCCCCGCCACCATCACCAGCAGCTTGCGATATTCCGCAAGGCCTTCTTCCTCGTGCACCAGCGCTTCACCGAGAATCTCATCCACATTGTGTTTGTGCGTTTCGAGCAGGGAACCGATCTTGAGCGAAGGATGCCTGCCAAGATTGGTGATGTGCTCGCCGGCCTGCGTCGCATGCGCCTGCGATTCGTTCGCCTGTCCCCGCAGCCAGCTGACAATCGGAATGCGATTGTGACCGAAAATCATGAAGCTGTAGTGCAGGTAGCGCACCAGACCCGCAAGCTCGAGCTCCAGGATCTGATTGAGCGTGCCAACGACAGCTTCGTTATCTTGGGTATTGAGAGAAGAGGCGCTCATGGCAGCTCCGTGATCCGTTGAAAATGGGCGGCAAGTCTATAACGCCTGGACGTGCGTAGGCGACTCTGAGCAGCGGCAGCGGCAAACCAGCATGTTAAAGTGCGCCGCCATTCGGGAGGGGCGAAGCTCATGACAACACTGGTCTTTTTGTTTGCCGTGGCCGTCATTTTTGGCGCCGTACTCTTCTCGGAGGCCAGCGGCTCCGAAACGGAGCGTGTGCGCCGGCCCATTGGACTTATCTCATGGCTCACCAGCGGTAACTGGCCCGCCAAGATCGGCGGTGGATTGCTGGTCGTCGGCGTGGGATCTCTGCTGCGCTACGCATTGCTCAATTTCGACGTAGCGCCGTCAATCAAACTCGGTACAGGCATCGCCGCTTCCGCGGTGCTGGCGCTGGCTTCTGCGTTGACGCGCATGGGCCCGGCACGGCGCGCGGTTTCACTCGCTCTCGCCGGCGCCGCATTCGGCATCGCGTATCTCACAGCTTACAGCGCATTCGCGTTATTTGAATATGTTGCGAATCCGACGGGAATCGCGTTGCTCGCGCTCACGGCGGTAGGAGCTGGAGTTTATGCCGTCACGCGCGGCGCTCTGTCGCTGGCCTTGCTCGCGATGGTTGGTGCGTATCTGGCGCCGGCGTTTACGGTTGGCGATCCCGGACCCAAGGTTGTTTACAGCTACTACGCCGCAGCCAGCATTTTGACGTTGTTGATGGTGGCCATCCGCGACTGGCGGCCGCTGATCCATTTGAGTTTTCTCTTCACTCTGGCCGGCGCCGTGTTTTTCGCATGGACCGCGCAGTACTACACGCCCGATCACGCAGATGTGATGCTCCCCGCCATTCTGATTCTCACTGCCATCCACGTGGCCATGCCCCTCGCTGAGCGCAGCAGCAAACGCGGTTTGTGGCTCGAGCGCCTCGATCTGATTTACCTCCTGGCAGTTCCCGCGGTCGCTGCAGTCCTGGCGCTGGTTGTTGCGCCGTCACGTGGAAGTTTGTCAACTGAGCTACTGGCGCTCAGCGTCATCTGGGTGGGTGCCGCAGGCTATTTGTGGTGGGCATCGCGGGATGGCCTTGCTCTGCACGCCGTCATCGCAGTGCTGCTTGCCGGATTTGGAGTAGCCGCGCGGTATCGGAATTTGCCCTGGGAACTGATCGCACTAGCGTTCTCCGTCGGCGCTCTGTGGCTTGCCGCGCGCCGTTCTTCATCGCGCACTTTGCACAGCGCTCTCGCGGGTCTCGTACCCTTGCTGGGGTTGCTGCATATCGTCAGTACCCTGTCACCGATAGTCGGGAGCGCAGTGTTCCTGAACGGGCGCTTTGTAGAAAGATTGATCGGGGCCGGCTTGTTGATGCTGGCAGGCCACATCTGCCGCAGCATCCGGCAGGGGCTCGACACATTGCTGTGGACTGTCGGTATTGGTTGGGCGCTCATTGCCATCGGCTCTGAGCTGGCGCGTTGGGATCTGGTGTCGCTGGCGCTGATGGTCCACTGGGCGTTTGTCTTGGCGGCAATGGTGCTGGCGGTATGGGGCTCGCGCAGCCGGGCCACGTCCCATTCACTGGTGGTCGTAGCTTTGGGCATTGTCGTTACCTCGAGTTGGGCAGCGCTCGACGCACCTCTAAGTATCTCTCTGGCAGGTCTCGCAGCTGCACCGCTGACCATGATATGGCTCGCGATAAGGCGCGGTGAGCCTGATGCGAGTACGCGCACGGGCCGTCTCTTGTCCGCCGTGCTGGCGCCTATCGCCGCAGGTGTCTGGGCGACGCACGTCGGGCAGATTGCCGGTATTCATGCGCCGCAGTTTGCGCTGAGCGCAGCGGCAGGGACGGCATTGCTCGTTTTGATTGCCGGCCGTGCGGTTCCCACGCGCAGTCACGACTGGATCGAAGCGGTGGCCGAGCTCGGCAGCTTTGCGTTTGCGCTGCTGTTGCTTGCCATCACTGTATTTGGAATCGGACGCTCAGGGTGGGCTGTCGGGCTCGAGCTCCTGTGTTTGAGCGGCCTCATATTCGTCATGTTCACCGAGCCTAAGCAGGCTGAGAGTCAAAAGTGGCTGAAACCCGCCTGCGCCATCGGAACAGCGCTGGTCGTGCAAGCCAATTTATTGCGATGGCTGGGCCCTCCGGGCCACCTGGACATTGGCGACATCAGCCGCATGCGATTACCCACCTTGGTTTCGCTGTTGTGGGCGATTATGGGTGGCGCGCTGACGATGTGGGGCAGGCAGCGCGCCGTACGCTCTCTGTGGATTGCCGGCGCATCGTTGCTGGTGGGCGCAGCAATCAAATTGATATTGGTGGATTTCGGCTCGCTCGGTCAGCTGGCGAATATTCTCGCGGTAATTGCCGCGGGCATCGTGTTCTTATTGGTGGGCTGGCTCGCGCCGATTCCTCCAGCTGCACCGGAGACGGTCAAAAAGCCATCGCCTGAACAAGAGACGCCTCGACGCGACGCGGCACCGCCGCCCGTCACGCCACCACCCACAGCGCAATCGCCTTCTGCGCCACCGCCTGGTCCAGCTGCCGGAATTTCAATGCCCAATTCCTATTGGGAAAGAAACACAAGCAGCAGCGGCGCAGCCGCTTCAGCAGACCCTCGCGGCAACTCGGATCGAAAACTCGCTTGGACCATTGCGATCCTCGCCGGATTAATCTTGCCTCTGGCGCATTGCACGAGGTCGACGCGCGAGTCCGTGCGAAAGCTTGTAGCTCCTGTTCAAACGCAGCCGGCTCCGCCATTAGAAATACCGGCGCCGGAGCCCCTGCCCGCTCCGACGCAGCCGGGGGCTGCCGAAGTGGAAATGACCTCGATACCGCAGATCGAGAATGAATGCACACAATGGGCCGCGCGGCTGCCGCAGGATTATGAAATCTATGCAGCCGGCGATTACAAGGGACGCCCGCTGGATTTCACGATAGACCAGTCCAATAGTCGCGCTGGGGCGTTCGAGGTCGCTGTGCATCTGCCGAATCGTAACGTGGTGCTGATATTGGGCGCTTATGAGCCTGCGATCTGGACTGTCAAATGGAGCCGCGACACGCATATTGTCGGCGTCTGGCTATCTGGCTATCACACGCAAAAGATTACGGGTCTGGAAGCCGGCACGCCGCTATTGAGCACGAGTTACTCGGACGGCGGCGCATGCGCCTATTTCTACATTGGGGGTGAAGGGAGTCAGGCAATGCCGCGTATGGTTGCGCAAGTTTTGGGTCGCGGCCCGCAAACGCTCGTCATGGCAAGCGCAGGCCGCATCAATATCGGTGACACCGACCGGAACTCCTATTACGTGCAGGGCGACACTGAGTCGCTCGACTCGTTTCGCGATCCCAGCACACCGTTCGCCGGCGACAAAGGAATTGATCAGTTGATCCGGGAAGGGAAGATGCGACGCGCGCGCGATGGCGATCTGGCGGCCTGGCAAGCAATGAACGGCGTGCGTTCCGGCACGTCCGTACGTTTTGGCATGCATGATCCACGCGGCGGTGGCGAGCTGTTCAGAACCTATGTGGTATTGCGTCCGATGACCTTTCCCGCCGACCTCTACGGAGGGAATTCAGCAACATTCATTGTCCCGCGAGGCATTGAACACCCGGGTGGCAACCCGGGACATTCGCAAGTTCTGGATATGAATCCATAGCGGCGAGTCACTTCATGTTGATATCACTCGATATTCAGTAGAGAGTAACCGATGTCCACAATCTCTTACGCCCTCTGGGCGTTCGCCGCCGGCGCCTTGATCCCGCTGATGGGAATTCTGAACGCATCCCTCGCTCAAGCGACGGGAGGCCCTGCTCAAGCAACCGTTATTTTATTCGCCACCGGATTAACCGCGGCTCTGCTGCTCGCCACCCTGATGTCAGTCCGCATACCTCATCTGCAGACATTAACAAGTATTCCCCCATCTCAATACGCGGGGGGCTTGATAGTTGGATTCTATGTACTCAGCGTCACATTTCTTGCGCCGCGATTTGGCATTGGCAACGTGATCCTTTTCGCAGTGACGGCGCAGCTGCTCACATCGGCAGCCATCGATCATTTCGCACTCGCCGGCGCGGCGCTTCGCCCATTGACGCCGATGAGATCGGCGGGGCTGCTGATAGTGATCGCCGGCCTAATCCTTACGCAGCTGAGTGACCGGCTGACCGCTGCTCTGCGGTAACGGTCCGCGTCCGCACACACGCGGCACCGAATACACCCGCAAAAGCAGCAACCAACGCCCCGGCCATGAATGCCACGTGATAGCCGCCGTTGAGCGCGACACGTTGCATTTCACCGGCCGCGAGCAGAACGCCGCTGCGTGACGCCGCAAGACTCGCAAGCACCGCAAGTCCAAGCGCTCCGCCCATCATGAACGAAGTATTGACCATGCCTGAGGCAAGGCCCGATTCGGTCGGCGCAACATCGCTCATCGCGGCGAGAAGTATGGGATTGAACGCGATTCCAGCGCCGACGCCTAGCAAGAGCATTGCAGGCAGCACATCGACTGCGAAGCTGGCATCCACGGGAGCGCGTGCGAACAACGCGAGCCCGGCGGCGGCGAGCAGCAGGCTGACGCCGATCGGCCCTCGCAGGCCAAAGCGCATCACGATTTTCGCGGACAGACCCAGCGAAAAGGCCGCCATGATTAAATTAGTCGGCAAAAACGCGAGACCGACCTGCAGCGGGCTATATCCCAGCACCAGCCGCAGATAGAGGGCGGAAATAAAAAACCACGCAAACATTCCGGCCGCCCAAAGAATGGCAATGATATTGGAGGCCGCGACGTTACGCAGTTTGAATAGGCCGAGCGGCATCAGCGGTTCGCGAACCCTTGCCTCGATACCCAAGAACAGCGCAAAAAGCGCTGCGGCCACAGCAAGCAAGCCAATCGTTTGGCCGGACGCCCAGCCTGCCTCATTGCCGTTTACTGTCGCATAGACCGCCAGTATGAGAGACGCTGTCACCGTGACGGCGCCGGCCACATCGAGATGCCGCGACGCGCCCTCGTTACGTGATGCGGGCAACAGCTTCAACGTCAGCGCAAATACCGCGGCGCCTACCGGAATGTTGACGAGGAAAATCCAATGCCAGTTGAGTGAGCCCGTAAGCAGACCGCCCAGCAGCACACCAACGGTGCCACCCCCGGCGCAAACGAATCCATAAACGCCCATCGCCTTGGCGCGCTCGGCCGGCTCTTTGAAAAGATTCATGATCAATGACAGCGATACGGCGGAGACGACAGCGCCCCCGAGCCCTTGAACGCCGCGCGCCGTCACCAGAAATCCCTGCGTTGTAGCAAGCCCACAGGCGAGCGACGCCACGGTGAATAGCGTAAGGCCGATCAAAAAGACCCGCCGATGTCCATACAGGTCGCCGAGGCGCCCGCCGAGCAGCAAAAACCCGCCGAAAGTGAGCATGTAGGCGTTCACCACCCAGGCGAGCGATGTCTCCGTGAACTTGAGATCCGTGCGGATCGAAGGCAGCGCAACGTTCACGATGGTCGTGTCAAGCACGATCATCAGCACGCCCAGGCAAAGAACAGTCAAGGCCAGCCAGCGCCCATCCGGGCGCTGCGCCGAATGAGGTTCGCTCATTTGGCCGCCTTTGCCAGCGGCGGGCCGGAGAACTCGGTTTCAATGATTACTTCCACATCATCGCTGACGCCCAGCGTAGAGCCTGGTTCCGGAATCCCATAGGTAATCCCGAACTCCGAGCGTTTGAAAGCGCCCCGCGCCGAAAAGCCGATGCGGGCGTGTGGGTCCATGGGATGGCCGGCATAACCGCCGTTGTAGGTGGCGTTCAAAATCACCGGCCGCGTAACGCCATGCAAGGTGAGATCGCCGTGAATGCGAAGCGCATGCTCGCCGGTGCTTTCAACTTGCGTGGAGTGAAACGTCATCTGCGGAAACTTCGCGGAATCGAGCCATGCCTTGCCGCGCAGCGCGTCGAGGAAGCCTGCGGGAGCATTGTCCGTTTCCAGGGAGCGCGGCTCGATCGTCACATCGACCTGCGATGCAGTCGGGCGCTCCGGATCGAATTGCAGCTTTGCATCGAAGGTCGAAAACCGGCCCGTAAAATGCGAAAACCCCAGATGATTCACGCGAAAGATCAGGCTCGCGTGCGCCTTGTCCAATTTATAAGCGCCGGCAGGGACATCCGCCGCCACCGCGGATTGAATGGCCGCGAGGGCAAGAAAGGCGCAAATTGTCAGAATCCTGTTCATGTGAGTCTCCGAGTTCAGGCCGGCACTATAACCATCCACATCACCCCAAAGCGATCCTTCACCATGCCGAAGCTTGGGGAGAAGAACGTCTTCCCCAATGGCATCTGCACCTTCCCGCCTTCCGCCAATGCATTGAACAGCTTTGCGGCCGCGGCTGCGTCGGGCGCGTCGAGCGAGAGCCCAAAGCCCTGGAAATTCGGCTTGCCCGACGCCATGCCATCGGAGCCCATCACGGTGGTTTCGCCGATGCGGAAGGCCGCATGCAGTATTTTATCGTCAGAGCCGGGCGGATGCATTCCAGGATTCGGCGCGTCGGGGCTTTCCTTGAAACGCATGAGCATGATGACTTCCTCGTCACGCTATGCCGCTTCCACCATCACTCTGTACATGAGGGCAAGGTGCGAATCGAAGTGTTGCAAGAGGGAGCGCTGCATTTCATCCGTCCCGATGGGCGCGCCTTCAAAAGCAGAGTTCCTATCCCTGTGGGCAATTGGACGCGCTTGCCCGCGCTCTTGCGTGAGCAGGGCGTTCACATCGGAAGCGCGATGCCTGTGGAGACCGCGACGACGCGTGGCTCGACCCAAGGTCCGATCCTGCGAAGATTCGCGCATTCTTCATTGATCCCAGCCATGCTCGCCGGGGCCTGGGGCGCCTGATCCTAGAGCACTGCGAGGCCGACGCGGTACGGGCTGGGTTCTCTGGGTTCGCATTGATGGCAACGTTACCCGGTAAGCGGCTCTACGAGAACTGTGGGTACGTACCGGGAATACCGATCCAACATTCCCTCCCTGGTGGACTGCAAATCCCGTTCGTGCCGATGAGGAAGAAAGCAACGCGCTGAGCCTACAACGCCTGGGCGTACATGGGACGGAACACGCCTCAATTTCCGACCAGCCAGTTCAGTGCAATGCGTCAGCCGCTTAACTCGCTTTGATGCGCCCGAGCAAATGCCTGCATGCTGTCGAATCAAAAGTCGTATCCAGGCGTACCAACCGGTGGCTTTGTCGCACCACAACCCTTCTCCGTGTGCCGTCTATCAATCCACTCGGACGCCAGACCCAGCTGCTTGGCAGGGACATGATCATGATACAGGCTCTGAGCAGCGTGCAGGATATCTGACTTTTCCACTCCGAAATCATCTCTCAATCGTCGGAGCATATATTCGAAGTTGCGCAGGGCCGGCTTATATGACTCGATGTCCTGGGCCGTATAAACGGCGTCGAACGCGACTTGCAGCCGCGAATTGCTCGCGCGAAAAGAGATGCGATCGACATTCGATAGAACAATCAGCTTGTAGTGCCTCTTGAGATAAAGCAGTGCGTCAACGGAATCCGGGAACGCCGGCCAATCCGGAACGGAGGCTCCGAAGATGTTGGCGTCCTCGTCGGTCACTGCTACATCCCATATTCGCGCGAGCTTTTTGTAAACGACCGAGAGCAGCTGCGAGTACGGCATCGCGGGAGTCTCGTCCTCTTGCGCGGATTCATTTTGCCCAAAGATCTCGAGCAACTGGTCGCGCGAAGCCACAATCTGCGCTTTCGCGACCAGCGGCTGCAGTCCATTGACGATGCCAGTCTCCCAGTCAATCAAGGTTCCGTAGCTATCGAACGTCAATGCCTTGAAATCCGTTAGCTTCATTGCAGCTCCGAGGAGAGGAGAGTTACGCCAGCTGGTAATATCCTGCCTGATTCCGGAGGATATGGTTGGGGAAGCATGATGATTAAAACTCGATTGTCCGCCGCCTGCATAATCGTGATGCTGTGCTCCGCGCCAACATTCGCTGCCGATGCAAACGCAGGCAAAAGCGCTTTCCGGGAACAATGCAGTCTCTGCCACAGTGCCGAACCGAACGACAACGGCGGCGCGCAAGGCCCCAGCTTGAACCGCGTCTTCGGCAGGCGTGCAGCAAGCAGCGCCGCCTTCACGTACACCAAGGCGCTAATTGATTCCGGCCTCACGTGGGATAAAGCAACACTCGAGCGTTTTCTCACTTCACCCACCACGGTCGTTCCCGGCTCGGCGATGGTCGTGGCGGCGCCGAACAAGGATGACCGGGACAATATCATTGCGTATTTCCAGGCTTTGAAAGCGGGCACGTTCAAGAAGGCGCCGAACGCGTCGCCGGACATATCCCCCAAGGAGCTGGCGCCCTTCCTGGCTAATTTGGGATGCAAGGCATCCGAAGCCGATATTGAAAAGAAAGCAAAGGCCACTAAAGACGTGCTGGCCCTCATGGCCGATCTCGGATGTAAAGTGCCTCCCCCAAAAGGCAGCGCCGATTGGAAGAACGACGTTCCAGGCCGCCCTCACCGAATCGACGCTGCGAGCTTGCCTGCGCCGTTCGCAACTCCCGCAGCCGCTCTCTCACCGAAGCTCATCCATAAGCCGGCCAAGGCGAAACTTTCAGCTCCGGCAGGCTTTCAAGTAAACGTATTTGCGAGTTCGCTGAACGGACCGCGCACCATGCGCGTCGCGCCGAACGGCGATATCTTTGTCACGGAAACTCAAAACGGCCGCGTGAAGGTCATGCGCCCCACGGCCAACGGCTCAAAGGCGCAAACTGTGACGACTTTCGCGCAAGGATTGGTCGGTCCGTTTGGTATTCAGTTCTACCCAAGCGGCCCCCAGCCTCAATGGCTGTACGTGGCGGAAAACAATCGCGTCGTCCGATATGCCTATAAGGCCGGCGATACAAAAGCATCCGGCGTGCCGGAGGTCGTCGTTGCTGAATTGGCGCCGAACGGCCGCGGCGGGCATAGCACACGCGATATTGCTTTCTCCCCCGACGGCAAGCGCATGTTCATTTCGGTGGGCTCCGCCTCGAACGTCGCAGAAGACATGCCGAAAAAGACGCGTGCAGAAGCGCAAGCATGGGATGCAGAGCACGGGATTGGCGCGGCCTGGGGTACTGAGACCAATCGCGCCGACGTGCTGGTATTCGAAGTGGGCTCGAAAAAACCTGGCAGGATTTTCGCCACCGGAATCCGCAATTGCGTGGGACTAACCATCGAGCCCAACACAGGCGCCCTGTGGTGCACGACAAATGAACGCGACTTGCTGGGCGACGATCTGGCGCCTGACTACTCGACTCGTGTGCAGGAAGGCGGCTTCTACGGCTGGCCGTGGTACTACATGGGCAAGTATGAAGATCCGCGCCTGAAGGGCGATCGCCCCGATCTTGCCGGCAAAGCCATCGTGCCGGACGTGCTCTATCAAGCGCACTCCGCTGCGCTCAATCTGGTTTTCTATACCGCCACCTCCGGGCGTTGCGCGTTTCCAAAAGAATACGTAGGCGATGGGTTTGCCGTGCTGCACGGCTCTTGGAACCGCGCATTCCGCACCGGCCACAAGGTTGTGCGCGTGCGCATGAAGAACGGCGTGCCGACTGGGGAATACGATGACTTCCTGGTGGGCTTCATCGTCGACGACAAACAAGTGTGGGGCCGCCCCGTCGGCGCCGCGGTCGCAAGCGACGGATCGCTACTGATCAGCGACGACGCTGCGAACCTGATCTATCGGATTTCGCCTATTTAAGCCGCAGCCGAATACTCCAGAGCTCCGGCAACGGCATGAATGGTGGAGGCGATCCTCACCGCGCTCTGAATCGCCTCCCGCGACACCTCATGCTTGCGCAGCTGCCGCTCATGGGCAACCAGACACTTGCCGCAACCATTGATCGCCGAGACTGCGAGCGACACCAACTCAAAATCGAGCTTGTCGATACCCGGGGTGCCGATGATGTTCATGCGCAAGCGCGCCGGCATCTGGGCGTACTCGGGCTCCTCGACCAGATGCAGGAAGCGGTAATAGATATTGTTCATGCCCATGATCGCGGCCGCGGCGCGCGCGGCGTTGAGATAGGGTTCATCGAGCTGCGCCGCCGCCAGCGATTCAATATCGCGCGTAAACGCGACGTTGCGTGAAGCAATGGCGGAGGCCAGCGCCACCGCCCAGATCTGCTTTTCCGAAAGGCCTGGCGCCCCCGTGGGCGCCAGGACACTTCCGAGATTGAGTTTCAGATCGCGCGCGTAATCCGGCAAAGCATCGCGGATGTCATCGAGCGTCTTCATGCGGCCTGAAGGGTGTCCTCGCCCTTCTTCCAGTTGCAGGGGCACAGCTCGTCCGTCTGCAACGCATCGAGCACGCGCAAGACTTCCTCGGGGCTGCGGCCTACGCTCAAATCCGTCACATAGACGAAACGAATCACGCCCTGCGGATCGACCACAAACGTGGCGCGCTGCGAGACGCCCGCTTCGGGGTCCAGAACGCCGAGCGCATTCGAAAGCTCGCGCTTGATGTCCGAAAGCATCGGGAATGGCAGGTTCTTCAGATCCTCATGGCTGCGCCGCCAGGCGTGATGCACGAACTCGCTGTCGACGCTTACGCCGAGCAGCTGCGCGTCGCGCGCCTTGAACTCTTTGTCGAGCTTGCCGAACGCGGCGATCTCGGTGGGACAGACAAAGGTGAAGTCCTTCGGCCAGAAGAAAAACACCTGCCATTTTCCGGCGAAGCTGTCGTTTACGAAGGGTTTAAAGGCGTTGGCCAGATCGTTCGAAACGACGCCGGTCAGCGCGAAGTGAGGGAATTTTTGTCCAATGCCAAGCATAAAAGTCTCCATCGAAAAATCGTTGGGGCGCGTAGGGTGAGGCTAAGGGCTTCATGCGTCCAATCGATTGACTTTATGGTTTCGATAGACAGAATAAATCACGTGTCAGACATCAAGCTTAAAGATCTGCGGTACCTCGTCGCCTTGGCCGACGAACGGCACTTCGGCCGCGCGGCGCAACGCTCGTTCATCAGCCAGCCGACACTTTCGGCACAGCTGAAGAAGCTCGAAGCGTATCTGGGCGTACAGTTGATCGAGCGGCAATCCAAAGGCGTCACGCTGACGGCCGCCGGCGAGCAGGTCGTTGCGCGGGCGCGGCGCATTCTGGAAGCAAGCGACGAAGTGATCACCCTGGCCCGCTCGCACCGGGACCCACTCGCAGGCAAGCTTCGCATCGCGTTTTTACCGACGATCGGACCTTATTTATTGCCGCGCGTCGCACCGAAGATCCGCAAGGCCGCACCAAGGCTCGAGCTGCGGCTGTATGAATATCAAACAGCGCCGATGCTCGAAAAGCTGCGCGCAGGCGAGATCGATATGGGCATTCTCGCCTTGCCGGTTGAGCTGGACGGGCTCGAGTCCCGGCTGCTTTATGAAGAGCCCTTCACTGTGGCACTGCCAGAACGGCACAGGCTGGCCAAACGCGCCACCATCCGCGTGCCGGACCTCGAGAACGAAACCTTGTTGCTGCTCGAGGATGGACATTGCCTGCGCGATCAGGCGCTCGAGGTTTGCAGCCGCGGGGCTCTGCATGAAAGCCAAGATTTCCGCGCGACGAGTCTCGAAACCCTGCGGCAAATGGTGGCCACAGGCTCAGGAATCACTCTGCTGCCGGAGCTTGCGAGCCGCGGGGCGTATGGCAATGCGCGCGGCGTGGTGACGCGTCCTTTCGCCAAGCCTGTGCCGGTGCGGCGCATCGGCGCGGTGTGGCGCAAGACCAGCGCGCGTGGGGCCGCCATCCAGGCGGTGGGCAATGTGATCGCCGAACACGCGAAGTAAAGCAAACGAAGGCATAATCGCGGGAGTCTCAAGGGAGCTTTGCATGAAACATCTCCTGGCGCTCACCGCACTGCTTTGTTCTCTCGCCATCGCGCAAGCTCCCACTCTGGTCGTGAAGCACGCCTGGGCACGCCAGGCCCCGGGCTCGGACGTCGCAGCCGTTTATTTGAGTTTAACCAATACGAGCCTCAAGCCCGTTGTCGTGATCGGGGTGAAATCCCCGCTCGCCCATCATTCCATGGTGCACGAGACGGCCGTGGTTGCCGGCCAATCTCAAATGCGCATGCGCGAGAAAATCGTGATCGCGCCGGGTCAAACCGTAAACTTTGCGCCAGGTGGAACACACATCATGTTGAGCGGGCTCAAACGCGGCGTGCCTGTGGGGCAAAACGTGCCAATGGTTCTGTTGCTCGCGGATGGCGGGAAGCTTGCGGTAGCCGCCGTAGCAAAGCCTTTGGGCGCGCACTGAGCCAACCGCGTGACCCGGTCCGACGTTCCGCTGGATCACGTCACACCGTACGACCGCTTCGCGTGGAGCGACACGCAAGTGGAACGCTTCCTCATCGCCGGCGAGCATGCACGAGAGCTCATCGGCTATTTCGGCGCGGAGGAATACCGCGATCTGGTGAGGCTCGCGAATCAAGCGCAACGCGTGCCATTGGCGCCAGATGCGCCGCGCGTCTATATCGTGCCTGGCATCATGGGCTCGCAGTTGGGGCGCGCGCGCCGTGCGCCGTTGCCGCACGATGTCCTCTGGCTCGATCCTATGGATATCAGCGTGGGACAACTTGCGGCGCTGCGCTTGCCCGGGCGCGGTGAAATCATTTCGCTCGGCATCGTGCTCTACACCTATCTGCGGCTCAAACTGCATCTGCGGATCGCGGGTTACGCGCCCACATGCTACGACTATGACTGGCGGCTGGGCGTGGATGAGGCGGGGCGTGCGCTAGCTGCTCGTTTGAGCGCAGATACCGGCTTCCGGGTAATGATTGTGGCGCATAGCTTGGGCGGCCTGATAAGCCGCGCAGCGCTCGCACTGCCGGGCATGCGCAATATCGAGCGGATCGTATTGATGGGCACCCCCAACTATGGGTCGTATGCGCCGGTGCAGGCGTTGCGGGGTGTGTATGCAGTGGTGCGCAAGATTGCGCGCCTTGCGCAGAGTCAAACATCTGAATGGCTCGCGGCGGAAGTCTTCAACACTTTTCCCAGTCTCTATCATTTGCTGCCTGCCGATTTTCTGGACGAGGCAGCGTGGCCCAAAGCGGGCCCTGGCGTCGACCGTAAATTGCTCGCAGCGGCGCGGCAGCTGGTATTGGCGGAGCCGGACGAGCGTTTCGCGGTAATTGTCGGCACAGGGCAGGAAACCGTCACTCGCGTTACGCGGCGCAAAGAAGAGTTTGTGTACACCGTGACGCGACAGGGCGACGGGACGGTGCCCACGGATTTCGCTGAGCTGCAAGGCGCGCGCACCTATTACACATCGGTTGCGCATAGTGAATTGACCCGCGATCCGGCTGTGGCGCTGGCAGTCGCCGATCTGCTGCGTAGCGGCGACACCCCGCGCCTCAAAAGGACGCGCCCGCGCGGCGGGAAAGCGCAGGCCAGAATAAGCGATACTCAATTACGCCGCACGCATGTGGAAAAGGTGGATTGGGCGCATCTCGAGCCGGAAGCGCGCCGCATCTTTCTGCAAACGCTCAATGAGCCGCCGACGTTGAAACTCCGCGTCCCGGCTCCGTAGGTTGGGACTGAGTCTGCGAAGCTCAACCTACATCAGCGTTACAGCCGCCTCGGTAACGCTTCCCGCACCGCTCGCGACAACACGCGCCAGCGCCAGCGCATTCGGCAACATGTGCTCCGCGTAAAAACGCGCCGTTTGAATTTTGGCTTCGTAGAACTCGCGCTCCGCGCCGCTGCGCTTGCCAGCGGCCAGCGCGGCAGATTTCGCCATCAGCCAGCCTCCGCACACGAAACCCGCAAGCTTCAGATATGGCACGGCAACGGCGAGCGCATCCTCGGGCGTCGATGCGAGCGACTTCAACAACGATTGAGTCGCCCCATCTAACAGGTCAACCCCTTCAAGAATGGGAGCGGCACCGGCTGCTTGTAAATCACGCCGCATCTCTGCGATGAGTGCATTCATCGCCGCGCCCTTATCTCGCCCCACCTTTCGGCCGATCAAGTCGTTGGCCTGGATACCCGTGGTGCCTTCGTAAATCGTCGTGATGCGCGTATCCCGCACATATTGCGCAGCCCCGGTTTCCTCGATGAATCCCATGCCGCCATGCACTTGCACACCGACGCCGGCCATCTCATTGCCGAGCTCGGTGCACCAGCCTTTGACGATAGGTATCAACAAGTCCGCGCGGGTCTGCGCAGTGGCGCGAGTTGTTTTATCCGCGTGATGCCCGGCAAGGTCCAATTGAAAGGCTGCATAAAGGCCCAGCGCCCGCATGGCTTGCGTCGCGGACCTCATCGTCAACAGCATGCGTTTGACATCGGGGTGCTGAACGATCGCCTTGCCTTGCCCCTGCACGCGGGTCCGCGCCCAATCCGCGGCGCGCTGGAACGCGCGTTCCGCCACGGCATACCCTTCGACACCTACGGACAGCCGCGCTGCGTTCATCATCACAAACATGTATTCGAGGCCACGGTTCGGCTCGCCCACCAGATGAGCTACCGCACCCTTTTGATCGCCAAATGCCAGCACGCAGGTGGGGCTCGCATGAATCCCAAGCTTGTGCTCGATTGAAACGCAGCGCACTTCATTGCGCTCGCCCAGCGAACCGTCGGGCCCAACCACAAATTTCGGCACGACGAACAGCGAGATGCCTTTGACGCCCGGCGGCGCGCCTTCAATGCGCCCCAACACCATGTGGATGGTGTTGTCAGTGAGGTCGTGATCGCCCCAGGTGATGAAAATCTTCTGGCCGAAGAGCCGATAGCGGTCGCCTCCCGGCACGGCGCGCGTGCGCACCAGGCCCAGATCGGAGCCGGCCTGCGGTTCGGTAAGCACCATGGTGCCCGTCCATTCGCCACTCACCATTTTGGGCAGGAACCGCTGTTTCAATGTGATGGAGCCGTAAAGCTGCAAGGCTTCAACCGCCGCCCGAGTCAACATCGGGCACAGCTTGAATGACAAATTGGCTGACGCCCACGTCTCCTGCACAGCCGTGGCGAGCGCTTGCGGCACGGGTTGCCCGCCATATTCAGGCTCCGCGCCGAGCTGCGGCCATCCGCCTTCGATGAACTGGCGATAAGCTTCCTTGAATCCTTTCGGCGCGACCACGCCTTCAGGCGTCCAGCGCGAGCCCTCCCGATCGCCGGTTTGATTGATAGGGTCGAGTACGGTTTCCGCGAAGCGCCCTGCTTCGGTCAACACGGATTCAGCGAGCTCCGCCGAATAGTCCGCAAGCCCGCTCAACGACTGCACGCCCAATAGTTCGTGCAACACAAAGCGGAGCTCTCTTACGGGCGCGCGATAACCACTCATGGGCTGCGCCCAGGTTCAACGGGGTTTCGCGAAGACGCGAACCCCGTGCGGACAACATCGCTGCGCGACGTAAAAGAAATATCCGCGGCGAGTGCAGGAACGATGTTGGCCGCGAGAAAATCCACGAAGCGCTGCACGCGCGGATCGCCCTCGAGCAGCGCCGGATAAACGGCATATAAGGATGCGGCTGGCGGCGGCGCCCAGTCCGGCAGAATGCGCTTCAGGCGGTTCGTCGCCAAACCCTGGCGGCACAAAAATTCGGGTAACAGGCCCACTCCTAATCCTGCTGCGGTGGCCGCATGCAAAACAACCGGATCGTTCACTGTGAGCTTGGGAGCCATGCGTACTTCAGCGCGTTGCGAGCCGCGCGACAGGCCGAGGCGGAACTCCGCGTGCCCGGTCTCCGGAGTAAGGAAATCATGGCTGCGCAAATCTTCCGGCGTCAGCGGTGTGCCTCGCTGTTGCAGATAGGCTGGCGTAGCGCACAGCACTGCGGGTAAAGCGCCCAGCAACCGATGGCCAATGGCGGGGTCGTCCGGCAAGCCGGCGCGGATAGCGACATCCCAAGACTCGTCGGCCTCGATCGTATGCAACATGACATCGAGCGGCACATCCGGAAAGCGTTCAAGGAAACGAGGCACCAGCGGCGCGAGCAGGACGCGACCGTAAGTCGGATCGGCCACGACACGCAGTGGGCCGCCGCCGGGGGCGTGAAATTTGGCGATCAAGCCGTGCGCGGCATCGGACTCCTCGACTACGCGCTTCGCATGTGGGTAGAGCAAACGTCCAACTGCGGTAAGAGAAATGCGTCGGGTGGTACGTTCGAGCACGCGCACGCCGAGGGCTCTTTCAAGGTCGGCGACTGCGCGACTGACTGCGGCTTTAGGCACGCCCAACGTACGAGCCGCGGCTGAAAAGCCGTTGAGATCCACCACCTTCGCGAGAACCGCGAGTTGCGCAGGCGCCCAGATTAGATTCACAAACGATGGCAATCTTATGTGAAGGGCGCGTATTGTTTCACTGGAGAGGCGTCAGCGCCAGTGGGGGACGTGAAATTCCACACGGCTTCATCCAATGGAACGCGAGCGCGATCACGGCTGGCGGGCTTGTGTGCTGCCACCCTACGCCCACGCGGACCGCCGGCTCGCCTCTATTTCGGAACTCATTCCTTGCCTTCACGACTTGCAAAAACACCACGCACTGCTTCGACGCAGACTAGCGAAACGATTACAGCCGAATCTCTCGGGCGCCAGCTACGTGCTGTGCTGCCTGCAATGCGTCTGCATTCCCTCTCGTTGTATAACGCTGAGGGCGATGTGCTGTGGCTGAGTGAAGGCGCACTGGGGCCGGACGAGCACAGTGTCGTTCTCGATGCGATACAAACCCTGCACAACGACAGTGACAAGGGCTATCACGAAATCGGCCTGGAAGATGGCCGCTTCGGCATTTTTCTACCCGTGCGTGCGCCGCGCGGAGACCTGGTCGGGCTCGTCATGATGCTCGCGGATTTGAAATCCTTGCCGGACGGCATTGCTGAGAGTTTTGCCACACCCAAGGTGCGGACGATATTGCAGAGGATTGCAGTATTCCTGCGAGTGGGGAGCACGCGCGCAGGGGACACTACACCGACGCCGGTGTTTCCGCTTATGCAGAGCACCCCCACGCCGGCGTCTGAAGCAGCGGCCGATCTCACCTTGTATGTGCAAGAACTGGTGAAGCTGCGATCGAATGGCCGTACCCGGCGTTACGAAGTGCTTGCGCGTTCGCGGCGCGACGCCGCGCGGAATGAAGCGCCGGCTGCATTTGTCGCCGAATCGGCTAATGGCCCGGCCGGGGCGGCGCTCGATGCTCTTGTGGTACAGCAGCTGCTCGGCTGGCTTGGTCGACATCCGCAGATTCTGGACGGCGAGCCGGCGAGCTTTTCAATCAACTTGTCCATCGGTGCGTTGCAGGACACAGGCTTCCTCGAAAGCGTTGCCGTTGCGCTCAAAGCCGCCGATGTACCGCCCGCAAGTATCGGCTTTGAAATTACGGAATTCGCTTGCGTGCAATGCACGCCTCAGGTGCAGCAATTTCTCGCCGCGTGTGAAAAATTGGGCTGTTTCGTGGTGCTGGATAACTTTACTTTCGATTCCGCCGCCGTCTCGCTGCTCAGCTCTAAGGCGTTGCGGATCGTCAAAATAGACGCAAAGCTTACGACTGCGGCTATGACGGAGAAATTACCACAAGCCCTCGTTGTAGCAATTTCCCAGGCGTGCAAGGTATTGGGTATTCATTGCATCGCCAAGAAAGTGGAGACGCAGGCTGCGCTGGAATGGCTGGAGGCTGTCGGGTGCGATTTCGCGCAAGGGTTTGCGCTGGAGAGGCCATTATCGCTGGAGACGCTTTCGGCCCCCACCCCAACCCTCCCCCGCAAGCGGGGGAGGGTGGTGAAAAACTAAATAATGCTACCCCTCCCCTCCCCCGCTTGCGGGGGAGGGTTAGGGTGGGGGCATCTCAGCTCAACATCTATTGCTTATTACTGCGGCGGGGGCGTCGAGGCGTCGGCCGG
>Ga0065707_10082066_pt1 | contig 23099 bp, 19 predicted proteins | sample SwiRhicommuniRL3_FD_59094 | JGI IMG/M metagenome (GOLD analysis project Ga0065707, IMG submission 59094) | Switchgrass rhizosphere bacterial communities from Rose Lake, Michigan, USA - RL3 v2 (version 2) | ecosystem: Host-associated > Plants > Roots > Rhizosphere > Soil | place: East Lansing...
GCCGCCGCCAGCACTGACGCGAAATAAAAGATGAGGAAGCGGCGGCCGCCCCAGAAGTTCTCGAGCACGGCGCCGAACATGTAGAGGGCGAACATGTTGAAGAAAAGGTGTGCAAAGCCGCCGTGCAGGAAGGCGTAGGTGACCACCTGCCAGGGGGCGAACAGCGGTCCGAGCGGCCAGAGGGCAAAGCGTTGCGTGACCATCTCTTCTGCGTAGGCCCCCAACAGATAACACACGACATTGGCGATGAGCAGGGCGCGGGTGGCGGGCGGGATGCGTGAGAACATGCCGGCAGTGTATCTCAGGCGCCGGGTTTGCTTTATTTGCATTATTCTTACGCTGATGAATGAAGCTTTTATCTGCGATGCAGTGCGGACCCCGATCAGGCGATATGGCGGCGCTTTAGCGGCGTACGTACCGATGATCTGGCGGCTCCGCCGCTCAAGGCATTGATCGTGGGTAATCCTTCGCTGGATCCGGCCGCTATGACGGCGTCCCTGCGATTTGCACTTGCCGCGAAGATTACCGTGTTGGCGCTGATAACAGCGCTGATGGGAGCATATGCCATCGCTTCTCCGACCACCGATGAGCTGTTGCCGGCCGCCTTCACTTCAGCGCAGGCAACGCGGGGGCAGGCTACATTTGACGCTCAATGCGCCGCCTGCCACGGCTTGAAAATGGACGGCGGCCCGGGATACTGGTCGCCTGCGCGGCCCATCGGGATGACGTTCGTTCTTCCGAGGTTGATGGAACTGGCGTGAAGCCGTCCGGGCCCATAGATCGGCCAGCCGCCGAGGCGGAGGCCGTAAAACGCACCGAATCCTATGCCGGCCACTACGGGCTCCGCCGCTGTCAGCAATTCGCAAATGACTCTTCCGGAAGCGCCTGCGCCAGAGGTCGTTCGCGAACGTAAGGCCGCAGCGCTCGCCGCGCCGCCATCTCCCGAAGTTTGGCTGGACGAGATCCGCCAGTTGCGAGCCGATGGCGAGGCAGCGCAGGCTGATTCGCAACTGCGGCGTTTTCTGGAAACGTATCCCGACTACTTCAAAAAAATCCTGGACCGCAACCGTGAGCGCGCCAGCGCACATCTTCATGAAAATAACAAGACTCAATTTCTGGTGATTTACACCAGATATGCAGCTCACACCTACCGTTGGGTTTCGACTAGCCTCGCCATCGATCGTCATTTTTAGACGGAGAGGTCAATGAGCGAAAAAACTACGCCGGCTTTTGCAGCTTGCGAAAAGCGGGCGACCGGGCGCACACTCGTTCCTCATGGAAACTCTTCTCAAATTTTTCGCGGGTATGGGCCTCATTTCCGATGCCTATGCGTTGGCGCGAAATTATGAAAAGCCTTTACGTCCAGGAAGGCTGCAGGATGCACGTAATCTCGCCACCGACAACCTGCGTCTCGGCCGAGACCTCAGGCGCGCCATAAAGGCTTGCCATGTCGAATCGGCGCACGGAAATACAGCACCAGTCGAGTGATGGCGAGCATTTTCAGGTCACTGCACATGAGACAGACAGTCCTATCTTGCCGATCGGGCATTTAGAACAACTGCATCAATTTCGTCCCGACTTGGTAGATTGGGTGTTGCAGCGCACGGAAGCGGAGGCGGAAGAACGTCGCAGGCGCCAAAGAAGAATCGATCGTTTCATCTTCATCGAGCGGGTTGGTGGGCTTTTCGGCGGAATATGGGTTGCGCTCGCGGGCATGAGCGCTGCCGTATATCTTGCCGTACACGAAGCTCAAGCGGTTGCGGCGGTCATTGGCGGCGGCACGCTCGTGTCTATCGTGTCGATCATCATCACTGGCCGAAGGAGGCTTCCGGCCAGAGAGGAATTTCAGCTTAGGGAAAAGGAATCGAAGCGTTGATCTTGCGCCAACGAGTCGTGGAGCTCGGTTATTTAGGCCGCGGCGATTTCAACCCTTCATGCGGTTCGCGCCGCCCACGCCGAATTATCTTTACCACCGCCATCAGGAGCCCATCTTCTCCAGCAACCCGCCGAGATCGTCCGCATGCTCTTCCTCCATCGCGAGGATGCCTTCCAGCATGCGCTTGGTCGTGGTGTCCTGGTCTCCGACGTAATTGATCATCTCGCGATAGCTGTCGATGGCGATGCGCTCGGCCACCAGATCTTCCTTGATCATGTCGATCAGATTCTCGCCTTCCACATACTCCGCATGGCTGCGGCTCGCGAGGCCCTCAGGATTGAAATTCGGCTCGCCGTTCAATTGCACGATGCGCGCCGCAATTTCATCCGCATGGCCCTGTTCTTCATTGGCATGCTGCAGAAACTCCGCCGCGACGCCGTCCGCGGCGATGCCCGTCGCCATGAAATAGTGCCGGCGATAGCGCAGCACGCAAACCAGCTCCGTCGCCAGCGCTTCGTTCAACAGCTTGAGCACCGTCGGCAGGTCCGCCTTATAACTTTCCGTGATCGCGCCCTGCTCGATGTGCTGTCGCGCGCGGGCGCGAAGGGTCTTGATATCCGTCAGAAAGGCTCCGGGTTTGGCGGGGGTATTCATGATGGGGCGGGCTCCTCCGGCCGTGAGATGCGGGTATTATGGCGCGATGCCAACCGTAGCAACAAACGCACCTGCGCGCGCGCTCATCTGTGGCTCGCTCGCTTTCGACACCATCATGGTGTTTCCGGATCGTTTCAAGGCGCACATCCTGCCCGACAAGATTCACATGTTGAACGTGTCCTTCCTCGTGCCGCAGATGCGGCGGGAATTTGGTGGCTGTGCCGGGAACATCGCCTATAACTTGCATCTGTTGGGGGACGCCGGCTATCCCATGGCCACCGCCGGCCGGGATTTCGCGCCTTACGCTGCGTGGATGACGCAGACAGGCGTGCCGCAGGATTACGTGAAGGTCATCGAGAGCGAGCACACCGCCCAGGCCTTCATCACCACCGATCTGGATGACAACCAGATCACGGCATTCCACCCCGGCGCCATGCAGCATGCGCACGCCAATAAAGTGGCTGACGCCAAGGGGATTACCTTAGGGATCGTCGCCCCGGACGGCCGGGATGGCATGATCCAGCATGCAGCCCAGTTTGCCGCGGCGGGCATACCTTTTATATTCGACCCCGGCCAGGGCCTGCCCATGTTCGGCGCTCAGGAGCTGGAGCGCTTTGTCGCCCAGGCTGAATGGGTGACGGTGAATGACTACGAATGGCAGCTGATGCAGCAGAAAACCGGCTGGTCGGCCGCCGATGTGGTGAAAAAGGTAGCCGCTTTGATCGTGACGCGCGGGGCAGAGGGCTCCACGATCCATACGAAGGAGGGCGATTTCGCCATCCCCTGCGCAGCGCCGAAGGCTGTGGTTGACCCCACGGGTTGCGGTGATGCATACCGTGCGGGACTATTGCATGGCTTGCTGCACGGGCTTCCCTGGCAGGCCACCGGCCGCATTGCCTCACTGATGGGGGCCATCAAGATTGAGACGCGCGGGACGCAGAATCATCGCTTCACGCGCGCCGAGTTCGAGCAACGCTTACAGGAAAGCTTCTAGAAGGTTCATTCATGTCTAACAGCAGTTTTTTGTTCACCTCCGAGTCCGTCTCAGAAGGCCATCCCGATAAGGTAGCGGACCAGATTTCCGATGCCGTGCTCGATGCCATCATCGCGCAGGATACGCGCGCGCGCGTGGCCTGCGAAACGCTGGTGAAAACCGGCGTCGCCATTGTTGCAGGCGAAGTCACTACTACAGCTTGGGTGGACATCGAAGCGCTGGTGCGCAAGACGGTGCTCGACATCGGCTACAACTCATCCGAGATGGGTTTCGATGGCGCGAGCTGCGGCGTGATCAACATCATCGGCAAGCAGTCGCCGGATATCGCACAAGGCGTGGATCGCAAAGACGAGCGCAAACAAGGCGCCGGCGATCAGGGCTTGATGTTTGGCTACGCCACGAATGAGACGGATGTATTGATGCCGGCGCCCATCACGCTGGCGCACCGGCTGGTGAAGAAGCAGGCTGAGGTGCGCAAGAAGGGCAAGCTGCCATGGCTGCGCCCCGATGCGAAGAGCCAGGTCACCTTACGGTATGAGAATGACAAGCCGGTGGGGCTCGAGGCCGTGGTGCTCTCGACCCAGCACAGCGACGATATCTCAACCAAGAATTTGCGCGAAGCGGTGATAGAAGAGATTCTAAAGCCGGTGCTGCCGGCCAAGTGGATCGACAAGCGCACGAAATATCACATCAATCCCACCGGCCGTTTTGTCATTGGCGGGCCGGTAGGCGATTGCGGTCTCACCGGCCGTAAGATTATCGTGGACACCTATGGAGGTTTCGCGCGCCATGGCGGCGGCGCCTTCTCCGGCAAAGATCCTTCGAAGGTCGATCGTTCGGCTGCCTATGCGGCGCGCTACGTGGCGAAGAACATTGTCGCCGCGGGCCTTGCGGAGCGTTGCGAAGTTCAAGTGTCTTACGCCATCGGTGTGGCCGAACCCACTTCAATAATGGTGGAGACTTTCGGCACCGGCCGCTTGTCACGCGAGCAGTTGACGGCGCTGGTACGCAAGCATTTCGACCTCACGCCTTACGGCCTGAAAGAAATGCTCGACCTGATGCGTCCGATCTATCAGGCCACCGCCGCGTATGGCCACTTCGGCCGCACCGAGAAAGAATTCAGCTGGGAGCGCACCGATAAGGCGGCAGAGCTTGCCTCCGAAGCCAAAGGAGCTAAGCGCGCCGCCTGATTGGGTTTGCGCCGCACCTTGCGGCAACTCCGTGCCTGAGGAGCGCTGCGACAGACATCTTAGGTCTGCCAGGCTCAGGCCACGGGGCGTATGGAAACCGCGCTCGCAACTAGACGTTGGAGCTTTTCTATGAACGCTAATCTCAAAACCGTCGCCTCGGGCGACTTCAAAGTAGCCGACCTTGCCCTCGCCGACTGGGGCCGCAAGGAAATGACCATCGCCGAAGGCGAGATGCCCGGCCTCATGGCCATTCGCAAGGAATTCGCGAAGGCGCAGCCGTTGAAAGGCGCGTGCATCACGGGCTCGCTGCACATGACCATTCAAACGGCGGTGCTGATCGAGACATTGCGGGCATTGGGCGCGCAGGTGCGCTGGGCCTCCTGCAATATCTTTTCGACGCAGGATCACGCCGCTGCCGCGATTGCCGCGGCGGGCATACCGGTTTTTGCCTGGAAGGGCGAATCGCTCAAGGACTACTGGGATTACACCCATCGCATCTTCGAGTGGACGGACGGCAGCTACTCAAACATGATCCTCGACGACGGCGGCGACGCCACGTTGTTGTTGCACCTCGGTACGAAGGCCGAGACGGATGCTTCGGTCATTTCAAAGCCGACCTCGGAGGAAGAGGAATTCCTGTTCGCCTCCATCAAGGACAAGCTGGCCAAAGATTCCAAGTGGTATTCGATGCGCTTGAAAGCGGTAAAAGGCGTCACTGAAGAGACGACCACGGGCGTGAAGCGCCTTTATCAGATGGCGAAGGACGGCAAGCTCGCTTTTCCCGCCATCAACGTTAACGATTCCGTTACCAAGAGCAAGTTCGACAATCTGTATGGCTGCCGCGAATCATTGGTGGACGCCATCAAGCGCGCGACCGACGTCATGGTGGCGGGCAAGATCGCACTGGTTGCCGGTTACGGCGATGTGGGCAAGGGCTCGGCGCAGGCGTTGCGCGCCTTGTCCGCGCAAGTCTGGGTGACCGAAGTCGATCCCATCTGCGCGCTGCAAGCTGCAATGGAAGGCTATCGGGTCGTCACGATGGAATACGCAGCGGACAAAGCCGACATCTTCGTCACCGCCACGGGCAACTTCCATGTCATCGCGCACGAGCATTTGCAAGCGATGAAGCACAACGCCATCGTGTGCAACATCGGCCACTTCGACAACGAGATCGATGTCGCTTCCTTGAAGCAATACAAGTGGGAGAACATCAAGCCGCAGGTGGACCACATCGTATTCCCCGACGGCAAACGCATCATTCTGTTGGCGGAAGGCCGCCTGGTTAATCTCGGCTGCGGCACGGGCCATCCGAGCTATGTGATGAGCTCGTCGTTTGCGAACCAAGTGATCGCGCAGATCGAGTTGTTCACGAATACGGCCAAATATCCTGTGGGTGTTTACGTGCTGCCCAAGCATCTCGATGAGAAAGTGGCGCGGCTGCAGCTCGCCACGCTCAATGTGCAGCTCTCGACGCTGACAGACCAGCAAGCGGGGTACATTGGCGTCGACAAGCAGGGGCCTTTCAAGCCCGATCATTACCGTTACTGAGTTTCCACCCCTCTGCCCGGCCCTTCTCTCAACAGAAGGGCCGGGATGACGGACCATGGGAGCAACATGATGTCATTCCTGCGCGGCTTGCTCGATCGCCTGTTCCTGATAGGCGCCGTCGTCGCGGGCGGGCTCGTGCCGGGTTTCATCGCGCAATACCGCCAGCGGTTGGGCGGCCGCCTGGATCAGGCTCGGCTTGACCTCGAGCCCTGGCAACGCATCGCCGACCGATTCCATGGTGGTGACATTGAAAAGCTGATCCAGCACCACCTCAACAGCATCGATCCGACCTTTCACTCGGAAGGCGCAGTCATCCGTGCTCTCGTTGGTACGGTCCAGCAATTGCAAAGCGCCGTCGATGCCCTGCACAGCAGCCTGTTTCACCAGGTCGGATATCTGGCTCTGCACGCCGATCCCGCCCTTGCGCGCGCCACCTTCGATGACTGGGTGCCAGCCTTTTCACTCTCTGCTGAAGGCTTGCTGTTCGCTCTGCTATTTGCCATTGCTGTTTGGTTGCTATTTCAGTCGCTGTGGTGGGTTCTCGCGCTGGCGGGCAGTCGTTTGTTTGGCCGCACCCGGGGCTACGTGTGACAAGAGCGTCAAGTCATGGACGAACCCAAAGTGCTGAGCCATTGGCCGCGCATCTGCCGGCGAGCAATCACCAGGGCCAGCGCGTAAATGCAATCGTCAAGACGGGCCATGCTTGCATGTGCGGTGGCCTGCCGAGCCCCATTGCGCGGGCTGCGCCGAGCGGCGTTTATTTTTCGGAACATGTGATATCTCCTCAAACGGGAGCTGAAGCTTGCTCTCGTTCGAGAAGCGCGCAAATCGTCGGTTTCCGCGAAGTCTTGTAGGAAAGTTCCCACGCACCCGGGCGCTAGACCGCGCGATTCTTCCTCACAATCGCCGCCAGGATCAGCAGAAACGCCAGCAGCCTCACTAAGTAGATCGCAGGACTGCTTTCATTCGGCCGACGAACAATTCGAGGTGCGGGAGGGAGTCGATCCGGTCGACGATGAAACGCAGGATGTCTTCGGGTAAAGCCTCTTCTTGCATTGCGCTGTCAGCAGGGGGAGACAATTCGCCACCGGCCGGGTGGAAGAGGATAACAAGTTTCGGGAAAAGGCCTGTGGTCACGGTCAAGGCAAAGAATTTCCTTGCACCGCAACAGGCTTCTGTTATTTTCCGCAGCGTCGACCGGTTGAATATAAAGAAGTTGTTTGCGGGGTTTTGAGTCGCTTGTGGCAGTGTCTTTGCCGGCACTGCTGTGTCCTGTCTGTTCCCGGAGCCATCCCGATGGAATCACCATCCCCCGAGCGCCGTCGCGGCGCCCGCACTAATGGCAGCCACCCGGCCGATGAGCCAAAAGTCGACCTGAAGAAGCTGTTGCGCGCCTTACAGGCCGTGCGTGAAGGCGATTTCTCTGTGCGCTTGCCCAGCGATCAAACGGGCCTCCCTGGAAAGGTCGCCGACACCTTCAATGAGATCGTGATTTCAAATCAGCGCGTCGCGCGTGAGCTCGAGCGGGCTGGGCAGGTGGTGGGCAAAGAAGGCAAGACGCGTCATCGCGTGTCCAGCGATCGCAAGCCCGGCGCCTGGGGCGCCATGGAAGCATCGGTCAATACTTTGATTGAGGATTTGCTCTGGCCGACCACGGAGGTCACGCGAACGATTGCCGCCGTCGCCAAAGGCGACCTATCGCAAACGATGCGCCTGGAAGTGGATGGACGGCCTCTGAAAGGCGAATTCCTGCGCTCGGCCACCATCGTCAACACGATGATTCAGCAGATGAGCGCCTTCACTTCGGAAGTGACGCGCGTGGCTCGCGAAGTGGGCACGGACGGAAAATTGGGCGGCCAGGCCGTGGTGCCGGGCGCCGTGGGCACCTGGAAAGACCTCACCGACAATGTGAACTCGATGGCCGGCAACCTCACGGGCCAGGTTCGTAACATTGCTGAAGTGGCTACCGCCATTGCGAGCGGCGACCTTTCGCGCAAGATCACGGTGGACGTGCGCGGGGAAATCCTGCAATTGAAAGAAGCCATCAATACGATGGTGGACCAGTTGAGATCGTTCGCCTCCGAAGTGACGCGCGTGGCGCGCGAGGTGGGTACAGAAGGAAAATTGGGCGGCCAGGCGGTGGTGCCAGGCGTCGCCGGCACGTGGAAGGATTTGACCGACAACGTCAATTCCATGGCGAGCAATTTGACCGGCCAGGTGCGCAACATCGCTGAGGTGGCCACGGCCATCGCGCGCGGCGACTTGTCCCGCAAGATCACGGTGGACGTGAAGGGCGAAATTCTCGAGCTCAAAAACACCGTTAACACCATGGTGGACCAGCTGAACGGCTTCGCGGCGGAAGTCACGCGCGTGGCGCGCGAAGTAGGCACGGACGGCAAGCTCGGTGGCCAGGCGACGGTGCCGGGCGTCGCAGGCACCTGGAAAGACTTGACCGACTCCGTGAACTCCATGGCCAGCAACCTCACCGGCCAGGTGCGCAATATCTCTGAAGTGACCATCGCGGTGGCGAGCGGCGACTTGTCGCGCAAGATCACGGTAGACGTGCGCGGGGAAATCCTGCAATTGAAAGAAGCCATCAACACGATGGTGGATCAATTGAGATCGTTCGCCTCCGAAGTGACGCGCGTGGCGCGTGAAGTGGGCACCGAAGGCAAGCTGGGTGGGCAGGCCATCGTGCCGGGCGTCGCCGGAACGTGGAAGGATTTGACTGAGTCTGTGAACGCGATGGCCACCAATCTGACGGGCCAGGTGCGCAACATCGCTGAGGTGACCACGGCCGTGGCGCGCGGCGACCTGTCGCGCAAGATCACGGTGGACGTGAAGGGTGAGATTCTCGAGCTCAAAAACACCATCAACACGATGGTGGACCAGCTCAACAGCTTCGCGGCGGAAGTGACGCGCGTGGCGCGCGAGGTCGGTACGGAAGGCAAATTGGGCGGCCAGGCCATCGTGCCGGGCGTTGCGGGCACGTGGAAAGATTTGACCGACAACGTCAACTCAATGGCCGGCAATTTGACCGGCCAGGTCCGCAACATCGCCGAGGTGGCCACGGCCATCGCGCGCGGCGACCTATCCCGCAAGATCACGGTGGACGTGCGTGGGGAAATCCTGCAGCTGAAAGAAACTATCAATACGATGGTGGACCAGCTGCGTTCATTTGCTTCCGAAGTGACCCGCGTGGCGCGCGAAGTGGGCACCGAAGGCAAGCTCGGCGGCCAGGCCTACGTGCCGGGCGTCGCCGGCACGTGGAAGGATTTGACGGACAACGTGAATTCGATGGCCGGCAACCTCACCGGCCAGGTGCGCAACATCGCGGAAGTGGCCACGGCTATCGCGAACGGCGATTTGTCGCGGCAGATCACGGTGGACGTGAAGGGCGAAATCCTGCAGCTGAAAGAAGCCATGAACACCATGGTGGATCAGTTGAACGGCTTCGCCGCCGAGGTCACGCGCGTGGCGCGAGAAGTCGGCACCGAAGGCAAGCTCGGCGGCCAGGCCGAGGTGAAGGGCGTGAGCGGTGTGTGGAAAGATCTCACCGACAACGTGAACTCAATGGCCAGTAATCTCACCGGCCAGGTGCGCAACATCGCCGAAGTGGCCACGGCCATCGCCCGCGGCGATTTGTCGCGCAAGATCACGGTGGACGTGCGCGGTGAAATCCTGCAGTTGAAAGAGACCATGAACACCATGGTCGACCAGTTGAACGGCTTCGCAGCGGAAGTGACCCGCGTGGCGCGCGAAGTGGGCACGGACGGCAAGCTCGGCGGCCAGGCAGACGTGAAAGATGTCAGCGGCGTGTGGAAGGATTTGACCGACAACGTCAACTCAATGGCCAGTAACCTGACGGGCCAGGTGCGCAACATCGCGGAAGTGTCCACGGCTATCGCGCGAGGTGACTTGTCGCGCAAGATCACGGTGGACGTGCGCGGTGAAATCCTGCAGTTGAAAGAAACCATCAACACCATGGTGGACCAGCTCAACAGCTTCGCGGCGGAAGTGACGCGCGTGGCGCGCGAAGTGGGCACGGAAGGCAAATTGGGCGGCCAGGCTATCGTGCCGGGCGTCGCGGGCACATGGAAAGACTTGACCGACAACGTCAACTCAATGGCCAGTAACCTCACCGGCCAGGTGCGCAACATCGCGGAAGTGTCCACGGCCATCGCCCGCGGCGACTTGTCGCGCAAGATCACCGTGGACGTGAAGGGCGAAATCCTGCAATTGAAAGAAACCATCAACACGATGGTGGAGCAGTTGAACGGCTTCGCGGCGGAGGTCACGCGCGTGGCGCGCGAAGTAGGCACGGAAGGCAAGCTGGGCGGCCAGGCCGTGGTGCCGGGCGTCGCCGGCACCTGGAAGGATTTGACCGACAACGTCAACGTGATGGCGAATAACCTGACGAACCAGGTGCGCGGCATCGTGAAAGTGGTGACGGCGGTCGCCAACGGAGATCTGCGTCAGCGGCTCATGGTGGAATCCAAAGGCGAAGTGGCCGCGCTCGCCGACACCATCAACAGCATGACGGATACGCTCGGCATCTTCGCGGACCAGGTAACTACCGTAGCGCGCGAAGTGGGCGATGAAGGCCGTCTCGGCGGCCAGGCGCACGTGCCGGGCGCCGCCGGCACGTGGAAAGACTTGACCGCCAACGTGAATCTGCTTGCGGCCAACTTGACCACGCAGGTGCGCGCCATTGCCGAAGTGGCCACCGCCGTGACCAAAGGCGATCTGACGCGCTCCATTCAGGTGGATGCGCGCGGCGAAGTGTCGGAGCTCAAAGACAATATCAATGCCATGATCGGCAACCTGCGCGCCACCACGGATCGAAATACCGAGCAGGACTGGCTCAAGACCAATCTCGCCAAGTTCAGCCGCATGATGCAGGGCCAGCGGGATCTCGTGACGCTTGGGCAGCTGCTGCTCTCGGAGCTTGCGCCGCTGGTCAACGCCCAGCAAGGCATCGTCTATGTGATGGAAGGCGCGAACGGATCTTCGTGCCTCAAACAACTCGCCACGTACGCAGACCCGGCAGAAAGCGCCTCACCGCGGCGTTATATGCTGGGCGAAGGCATGGTGGGCCAGTGCGCCGTCGACCGGCAGCGCTTCCTGCTCGCAGATATTCCGCCTGACTCCATACACATGCGTGGCGGCCTTATCGAAGCGCGGCCGCGCAACATCATCGTATTGCCGGTGCTGTACGAAGGCCAGGTGAAGGCGGTGATCGAGCTCGCAAGCTTGCGCGAATTCACGGCTTCGCACCTCGCGTTCCTCGAGCAATTGACCGGCAGTATCGGCGTGGTGCTGAACACGATTGAAGCCACGATGCGCACCGAAGGATTGCTCAAGCAATCCCAACAGCTCGCGGGCGAACTGCAGACCCAGCAGAAAGAGTTGCAGCAGACGAACGAGGAGCTCGCTACCAAGGCCAAGCTGCTCGCAGAGCAGAATGCCGAGGTGGAGCGTAAGAATGAGGAAATCGAGCTCGCGCGCCGCGCGCTCGAGGAGAAGGCGACGGAGCTTGCGCTGACTTCACGCTACAAGTCCGAATTCCTCGCCAATATGTCCCACGAGCTGCGCACGCCGCTCAACAGCATTTTGATTCTGGGCCAGCAGCTCGGTGAAAACGCGGACAAGAACCTGACGCCACGCCAAGTGGAGTTTGCCAAGACCATTCATGGCGCCGGCACGGACCTGTTGAACCTGATCAGCGATATTCTCGACTTGTCGAAGATCGAATCGGGCACGGTGACAGTGGAATGTGAAGACCTGCTCTTCACCCATTTGAAAGAAACGCTGGACCGGAACTTCCGCCACGAGGCGGAGTCTCGCAAGCTTGCTTTCACCACCAACTTCGACACGCACCTCGGGCGCAGCATCACCACCGACCCGAAGCGCATGTTGCAGGTGCTGAAGAACCTGCTTTCCAACGCGTTCAAATTCACGGAGCGCGGCGGTGTGCGCTTGCACGTAGGCGTGGCGGGCAGCGGTTGGTCGAAGGACCATCCCACTTTGAGCCAGGCGCAGACTGTCGTGGAATTCTCGGTGAGCGATACCGGCATCGGCATCCCCACGGAAAAGCAAAGAATCATCTTCGAAGCCTTTCAACAGGCGGACGCCGGCACCGCGCGCAAATACGGCGGTACTGGTCTCGGGCTTGCCATCAGTCGCGAGCTTGCGCACCTCCTGGGCGGTGAAATCCGTCTTGCGAGCGTGCCGGGAAGCGGCAGCACGTTCACGCTGTATTTGCCGCTTCAATATATGGGGCCGGCGTACGGCAAGGCCAGCACTTCGCAGACGAGCATCACCAAGCTCTCATCCACTCAATTCCAGCCTATCGTGTTGCCAGTGGTCCGCGCAGAGGAAATTCCGGACGACCGGGATGACCTGCAGCCGGACGACCTCGTATTGCTGATCGTCGAGGACGACCCCCATTACGCCAAGGTGCTGCTCAATCTCGCGCGCGATCGGGGTTTCAAGGCCATCGTTGCGAAGAATGGCTCGGACGCCTTGCATCTGGCGCGCAAGCACAAGCCGACCGCCGTATCGCTCGATGTGTTCCTGCCCGACATGCTCGGCTGGACGGTGCTCAATCAATTGAAGCGCGACCCGCAGACACGCCATATCCCGGTGCAGATTCTGACCGTGGAAGAGGAGCGCCAGTACGGTCTCGAGCGCGGCGCGTTCTCGTTCATGAACAAGCCGCTGACGACGGACGGTCTCAAGGCTGCGTTCGACCGCATCAAGACTTTCACGGCGTCACGCACGCGGCAGCTGCTCGTGGTGGAGGACGACCCTGCCGAGCAAATGAGCATCGGCGAGCTGATCGGGCATGAGGACATAGAAATCACGAGCGCCAGCACGGGCGAAGAGGCGCTGCGCTTCATGCGCGAGCGCTCGTTCGATTGTGTGGTGCTGGATTTGCGCTTGCCCGATATCACCGGCTTCGAGCTCCTGACCGAGGTGCAACAGGACCCGAAACTGCGCGACACGCCTATCGTCGTGTTCACCGGGCGCGAGCTTTCGGAAGACGAAGAAGCGGAGTTGCGCAAGAAGGCCAAGAGCATTGTATTGAAAGGCGTGCGCTCGCCCGAGCGCCTGCTCGACGAGACCGCGCTGTTCCTGCACCGGGTGATTGCGGATCTGCCGGCATCCAAGCAGCAGATGATCGAAAACCTGCACCAGAGCGATGAGCCGCTGCAGGGCCGCAAGGTGCTGGTGGTGGACGACGACATCCGCAACATCTTCGCGTTGAACAGCCTGCTCGAGCGCCACAGCATGCAGGTGATCAGCGCCACCACGGGGCAGGACGCCATTGGCATCGTCGAGAACACGGACGATCTGTCGCTGGTGCTGATGGACATCATGATGCCGGAGATGGATGGATATGAAACGATGCGACGCATCCGCGGCAATCCCAAATTCCGCATGCTGCCCATCATTGCGCTCACCGCGAAGGCCATGAAGGGCGACCGCGAGAAATGTCTGGAAGCGGGCGCGTCGGACTATGTGGCCAAGCCGGTCAATACGGATCAATTGCTGTCGCTGGTGCGCATGTGGCTGCACCGCTGACAACACAAAGCGACCGGGTCAATATCTTGCTGGTCGACGATCAGCCGGCTCGCTTGTTGTCGTATGAGACCATTCTCGCCGATCTTGGCCAGAATCTGGTGCGCGCGCATTCCGGCCTGGAAGCGCTCGAGCGTCTGATGAAAGAAGAATATGCCGTGGTGCTGCTCGACGTGAGCATGCCCGGTATGGACGGCTTCGAGACCGCGAGCCTGATACACGAGCACCCGCGCTTCGAGAAAACGCCCATCATCTTCGTCACCGGCGTGCACGTCACCGAGCTCGACCGCTTGAAAGGCTACAAGCTCGGGGCGGTGGATTACGTTTATATCCCGGTGGTGCCGGAGATCCTGCGCAGCAAAGTATCCGTGCTGGTGGAATTGCACTGCAAGCGCCGCGAGTTGCAGAGCCTGAATCGCAGTCTGGAACATGCCAATACCACCTTGCAGGCGGAAAAGACCCGTGAGCTCGAGGCGCTCAATCGGACCCTGAAGGAAGCGGACCGGCACAAGGACGAGTTCCTCGCCGTGCTGGCGCACGAGCTGCGCAATCCGCTTGCGCCGATCCGCAATGCGGTGGAGATCATGCGGCGCAGCCCGATCAGCGATCCGCAACTCAACTGGTCGCGCGATGTGATCGAGCGGCAGGTCAAACATCTGTCGCGTCTCGTGGACGATTTGCTGGACGTTTCCCGCATCACGCGCGGCAACATCAACCTCAACCGTGAGCCGCTGGCGGTTGGCGCCATCGTGGCGCGCGCCATTGAAACCGTGCAGCCGCTCGTCACCGAGCAGCAACACGAGCTCGTGGTGGAGATGCCCGACAGCACCCTGGAAGTGGAGGGCGATCTCACGCGCCTCACACAAGTGCTTGGCAATCTGCTCAATAACGCCGCGAAATATACGGACCCCGGTGGCCGCATCGAATTGAGCGTGCAACGCCGGGATTCGCATCTTGAAATGCGCGTCAGGGACACGGGCATCGGCATTCCGGAGGAATTGCTGCCGCGTTTGTTCAACCTGTTTACGCAGGTGGATGGCACGACGCATCGCGCACAAGGCGGGCTCGGCATCGGGCTGGCGCTCGTGAGGCAGCTGGTTCATATGCACGGTGGCACCGTCGCCGCGAGCAGTGCCGGGGCAACGCGCGGCAGTGAGTTCGTCGTGCTGTTGCCGCTGCGTAGCCCGCAAATGGCCGAGCCCGCGTCTGAAACCGAAGAGTCGTCCATATCAAATGGGGCCGACAAGCGAGGGCGCCGTATTTTATTGGCGGATGACAATCGTGATGCGCTCGACAGCCTCGCAGCCTTGCTCCAATGCGACGGCCATGAAGTCCATACTGCGGCCGATGGTTTGGAGGCATTCGAAATGGCTGCCTCCTGGCGTCCCGATGTGATGCTGCTCGACATTGGAATGCCGAAGCTCGATGGCTATGAAGTGGCGCGCCGCGTGCGGGCGCAGCCTTGGGGAACGCAGACGGTGTTGATTGCTTTGACGGGGTGGGGCCAGGACGAGGATCGGCGGCGCTCACAGGAGGTGGGGTTCAACTCGCATCTCGTCAAGCCGCTGGATCTCGATGCGCTGGCGGCGCTGCTGGCGCGGTTGCCTGCGGCCGCAGCCGTATCCCCTGTGTAAATTGCGTCCGATGTCCATTGAGTAAACGTCTCATAACGGTCAATGACCGGCTGCAAAAAAGCTATAGGTATCAGCTGACTGAGTCTACCGGCAGGAATTTTCACAAAGATTTCGAGCCGGATCTCACACCGAAGGAAATGCTGCGGCTCGGCGTGTTCGGCGGCAAGTATCTGACGGATTGTCAGAAGGAGTTTCCCAAGGATTGGTTCAGAGGTGTGAAGCTATGTGCCGAACGCCACGATCCCGAGCTCAATTTTTTCGGTGTGAACGCCTCGCAGCCGCTTTCAGTGTGGCGCAAGAAAGGTTGGATTCACCCCGACGACCCACGCGGCTGGTTCCAATGGTATTGTCGCTACTACTTGGGCCGGCGATCGGCGGATGACGAGAGACAGATCAGGCGGTGGCGTGCCGTGAAGCGTCATACTTCGCAGCTTGAAAAAAATTGCTTGCGTGGAGACTGGGCGTGCCGACCCCGGCAAAGGCAGGCGCTGCTGCATTGGGCGTATGACTCGCGAAAGTTATGAATGCAGCCTAGGCGCCCGCCAGCATCAGGATTTTGCGCCATAGGACACGGTCGGTAGACTCTGCCTGCCTTCACGTCAGGCAGGCGAAACTATTCATGAGAACCCTTGTTGTCTTACTCCTTGCTAGATGTAGAGCGTCGTCAGGAGTGCGTAATCAAAGCACTAGGCAGGAGGCTGCAATCGAAGAAGGCTTTTAATAAAAAGGTAACGGCGGTGTTCTCTGCACAAGAGCATCTCGCCCGACTCGAAGTGCGGTTTATCGCTTTGAAGATAGGTGCGAAGGCAGAGGAGCTGGCGCTCTCGGATGCTCAGAAGGCCGCATTACAAGACTTTGCCCGCTTCCGCAGTCAAAGATTAGGACATGCCGGACCGACTTCTACAGAAGTTGAAAGGGCGCAATGGGTTGGTGAAGGTAATCTGTCGGCATTCGGGCTAGCTAGAGAGTTCCTGGCGACCTACGTAGATCAATTGCGCGGCGTACACCCTTCAAATAATCGTCCTGCGGCTGTCGAAGATTTGCGGAAAAGCCGATCAGAGCGATAGGGCGCTCCTCCCAGCCTTGTGAGGGTTGGTCACCGGTATCGATCCAACGCCCGCTTTGGGTTATAGCGGACGGTTAAGGATTCTGAAAGGGCATTACCTCGGGTTCCAAATGGCCGATATGGAGGGTTTCACTTAGCCGGTATTTAGGGTTTCAATTGGCCGGTGTGTAGCCTTACAATTAGCCGGTATGGCCAGAACCCCCCTTTACCGCCGGCTGGCGGAACCTGCGCTGACGGCGGCCTTAGCCGATACGCCCGTAGTTCTCATCCATGGCCCGCGCCAATGTGGCAAAACCACGCTTGCCATGCAGGTTGGCCAGCGCCGGCGCTATCGCTACTACACATTCGATGATGCGACAACGCTCGCTGCCGCCCGCGCGGACATCACAGGCTTCGTCGCGCGACTGGAGCGCCATGCCATACTGGACGAAGTGCAGCACGTGCCCGAGCTGTTCGCGGCGCTGAAGCCCGTCATCGATGCAAATCGCTCCTCAGTGCGTTTCATTCTTACGGGCTCGTCGAACATCCTGCTCGTTCCGCGGCTGTCGGATTCCCTGGCGGGTCGCATGGAAATCCTGCGGCTGTATCCGCTTTCCCAGGTTGAGCTAGAGCGCGCACCTGCCACGTTCCTCATTACACTCTTCAGCGAGACTCTCGCTTTCACTCACAGCGGCACCTTGGGCAAACAGCTGGCCGAGCGCATCGTCCGCGGTGGCTATCCGACGGTGCAGAAACGCTCTCCGGGAAGGCGGGAGGCCTGGTACGCCAACTACATCGAAACGCTGATTCAACGCGACGTACGGGACTTGTCCCATATCGGCAGTCTCGATGCGTTGCCAAAGCTTCTCGAGCTGGCGGCTGGCCAGACGGCGCGGCTTGCCAACTTGAGCGAGATGGCCAGCGCCTTTGAACTCAGTCGGCCTACGATCCGTAGCTACCTCGCCTTAATCGAGCGGCTGTTTCTGATCGAGTATGTGCAACCTTGGTTCAATAATCGCTCGAAGCGGCTCATCAAAACACCCAAGTTGCATTTCGGCGATACTGGTCTCGCCTGCAACCTGTTGCGCTGTGGCGCAGCTGAGCTGCACGAACAGCGGGATCTCCTCGGTCAGTTGCTTGAGACCTTCGTCGAGGGTGAAATCGGCAAGCAAGCCGCCGTTCATTCGGAACGGGTCGCGCTCTATCATTTTCGCGACAAAGACGGCTACGAGGTCGACCTCGTTCTGCAGCGCGGCACGCGTTACGTCGGCATCGAAATCAAAGCGGCAAGCTCGGTGAGCGAAGGCGACTTCCGCGGCCTGAAACGTCTGCGCGAAATACAGGGAGCCCGCTTCCATGCCGGCGTGGTTTTATACGACGGCGAAAATGTTTTGTCCTTTGGAGAGGGCTTGATCGCGGTACCTATCAGTGCCCTGTGGGCACGTCAGAAACGATAGGTTCATCTCGGCGATAGTGGTAGCGCAGCGTATTGGAATTTTATTTTTGTTGAAATCCCTCCACGCATTGGATTATCTAGACGACGCTTCTTGATCACAACCGCGTACACCGATGGGCGTATGGAGGCGTCGATGTCTTCTCCCAATGATGGACTTCCGCAGATTCGCTTCGACATTTTGGAGGCTGCCCGAGTTTTGCGATTGAGTCGCGCAGCGCTCTATACGCGAATCCACGAGGGCGCAATCAAATTGCAGAAGGACGGCAGGCGCAGCTACATCACTGCAGTGGAGTTGCAACGCTACGTAACCTCAAAGGGATAGTCTGTGGCCGCTTACGAGCGGCTACAGCCGGCGTCGCGCACGTCGACCATCATCAGGTCGACAAAAAGCGCGGCTGCTGGGAGGCCGTCCCCGTTGCGTTAATCAACGATCGCCGTCTGGAGCTCCATACTCTCGAGCCTCGCGGTGTGGTTGATGTCGAGATCCGACGGCTGGGAAATTTGCACGGGAGCTCTGCCGCGGGCTATCTGACGCGCACCCGCACGCGAGATCCAAACGGCCGCTGGCTCTGGCATACCGTGTTCTCGGCCATAGACGGGTTTGCCGTCGATGGTTCAGCCATGGGCGGAGGAACCGTCGACGGCAAACCCGTCGATAACTCTCATACTCTGATTACTCCAAACGGGTTAACTACAAATAGTCTTCAATTCAGAGGCGACCCGAAAGCCAAAGAGCGATCCGGTTTGGCGAGAAAACAAAACCGAGATACGAGTGGGCCGGCGGCTGCGAGCAAGCTCGTACACCGCATCGTTGGCATGCTCAAGCGCACCTAAAAACATCAACGGGATGAAGCCGAAAACATAAGTGGTTGGCGAACCGAAGTGCAGAAACCGATCCGCACAATTGTGTCGGCACGTTAATTCCTGGACCGACGAGCAGTCGCGTCTTCGCCCGCTTAGCCGTGACCGAGGCATACCACGCCAACGATCAGAATTACGCATCCGACCAGACGTGCTATGCCCACCGCCTCGCGTAGGATTACCATACCTAATACCGCGCCGACCATCATCGACATTTCCCTCGCCGGCGCTATCAGACTGAGGCGTGCGCCCAGATCAATGGCGACCAGGACAAGGATGTACGAGAGCGGGGACAACACCCCCACGGCAAACGCAGTTCGCCAGCGTCCGCTCATCCGCTCCCGAGCCGCTGAAAGATTACGAAACAGCACCGGTGCAAGCAGCGCGAAACGTACGAGGTTCGCAAACCAATCTAGAAGGACAGGATGGATTGATAGCGACTTGACACCGAAGGCATCGATCACCGTATAGGCCGCGATGAGTCCCCCAGTCGCCATGCCCCATCTCAATCCTGCGAACCCCTGCGGTCTGCGAAATCCCGACAGATCGCCTCGGGTCGAGATCAGCACAATGCCGAACACCACAGCCACAAGTCCGACAACGCCGGATACTGAGGGATGTTCGCCGAGCAGCGTGAAGGCGGCGATTGACGACAGCATGGGGGCGCTCCCCCGCGCCACGGGATAGATAACAGATAGCTCGGCGACTTGGTACCCGCGCTGCAGACACACACTATAGCCAAGGTGCAGGACACCGCTCACGATAAGGCAGGCTGTGACGGACCAAGTCCATTCAATTTCGCCGTGCACGAGTAGCCAGGCGACCCAAGGGAAATATAAGACGCACGCGATGGCCGTATATGCGGCGATGAAGCCTAGACCGGCAGATGCAGCGCGCTTGGAAAGGAGGTTCCACGTTGCGTGGATGAACGCGGCAAGAACGACGAGCGCAATTGAAGTGAGCGGCACGAGACTCTCCAGTACACGCCATAAAGGCGCAAGTTGAGGTCTCGACGTCTCCTCCCCTGGGCTTTTCTCCCTTGGGTGCAGCCGAGGCATTCAGCCAACGGTTTCCGCAACGCTTGGACCAGCGGCGGTCTCTTGGTGAGGCGCCCGGAACCCTAGTTGCCACTCGGTCGATAGGCTGGATTACACCGCGGTCGGCCACTTCCTGTCAAATTGGGAAGGACAGCATTCCGTACCATTTATTGGAAGGCAAGATTAAAAGGGCCGGCACGAGCGTGCCGTTAAGTCATTGTCTGCACATTGGTCGTCGCGGCACTCGATATTTTTGTGCTCTGTGCCGTCGCGAATGCAAGTGCGTGATGCTATCTGTATTTTCGCGAAGGGCTCCTGCGAGCTAAGGACGATTACTATTGCGCGGCATTCGTGTTCCAGCATGGCAACAAGCCGGAGGATTATCTTGTGGCACATGCGCTGGCGATGGCGGCGGTGGCGTTGGGGAGCGCCGACGCATCGTGGATCTCATCGGCCACACTGGACCGCTTTCTGCAGAGTGTCGATCGCCCGCAAGTCTTCGGCACCCAGTTTCTTATGAAATCGGGAGTTTTTCAGCCTTCTCAGGGCAAATATGATTCGACCCTGATTCCCGACTCTCTGCGCGGCGTGCTCGGTGTGCCAACTCGCGTGCAACAGGAGGCACAGCGCAAGCAGATGGAGTCACATAAGTAGTCGTCTCGCTCTGCCGATTGCGAGGGAATGTCCCCTTCTGGCCGAGGCTGTGTAAAAAGCGCTGGTTCGACTCCGACGATAGAGTGCGTCGCTTGAAACGACCGCGCACGATCTTCTGAGAGCTTTGAGGCGACAAGCGATCGAGGTCGTGGTCTAGGGTTCGAGGAAGGACGGTCGCCTTTGCGCCATCACTGAGCGACAAAAACAGCGCCGCAGCGCTTCAGGGGCTTCAGCGCTTGCAGCAATCCAGCGATTCCAACGATCTGCATCGCCCGTTTCAAGTTGTACGCCAGAACGTGAAGACTCATCTCAGTGCGCACGCGCGGGAGTGTCTTCATGAGGAAATGAGTCCAGCCCATCCAGTGCTTGAGCGTCCCAAAAGGATGTTCGACGGTTTGCCGACGCACGCGCATCATCTCCGGCTGTCGATCGAGGCGTTCCTGCATCGAGTCCACCACCGCCTCGTGTTCCCAACGGCTGATGCGGCGGTATTTTCCAGTAGTGCATTTCGCTTTGAGCGGACAACGCGGACATGCCGAGGACCAGTACTTGTTGATCGTCATGCCATTCTCGACCGTCGCGAAGCGCCAGATTGCACGCTGCTGCGCCGGACATCGATACTCGTTGTCTTCGGCGATGTAGATGAAATCCCTTTTGTCGAACAGATCATGCGCAAGATTGTTCGAGGTCGTCGACTTCGCCACGATGGGCGTGATCCCGACCTGTTCGCACTTGAGAATTTCCTCACCCTTGTAGTAGCCGCGGTCAGCCACGGCGGTGAGATCTTCTGCGCCCGTCGCTTCACGAGCCTCCTGGGCCATCCGGCTGAGCTGTTCGCGATCCGAGCCGTCGTTGGTGACCTCGTGCGCCACAATCATGTGGTGCTGGGCATCTACCGCGCATTGCACGTTGTAGCCGACAATACCGCTATCGCGGGCTTGCATCGAGCGTGCGTCGGGGTCAGTCAGCGACGCCTGTTTATCGGGGCTCGCGAGCATTTGCTGCTCGATCACTTTGAGCTTTTTCATCTGCTCCTGAAGGGTGGCGATCTTCGCTTTCAGATGCCCCTTCTTGAGCTCCGCGACCTGCGGCTCCGCCCGATCAGCCGAATCCATGGTCCTGAGGTAGCCGCTGATACTCTCTTCAATCTGCGCCATCCGGCGCTTCATCTTGGCGCTCGTGAAGTTTTTATCACGGTTGTTTACCGCCTTGAACTTACTGCCGTCGATCGCCACAAGAGCCTGTGAAAACAGACCGAGTCCGCGGCACAGTTCAATGAACTGACGGCAACTCTTGCGGATCGCCGGCCCATTGTCCTTACGGAAGTTTGCAATCGTCTTGAAATCTGGCACCAGCCGACCCGTCAACCACATCACTTCCAAATTGCGTTGCGCCTCGCGCTCAAGGCGCCGGCTCGACTGAACTCGATTCAGGTAGCCGTAGATATAGATCTTGAGCAGCACCGCCGGGTGATACGCCGGACGGCCCGTCGACTCCGGGTCGATCCCTTCAAATCCCAGCGACCGAAGATCCAACTGCTCCACAAACGCATCGACCACGCGCACCGGGTTGTCTCCCACGACATAGTCGTCTAAACATTCCGGCGGCAAACTGCTCTGGCTGCGGTCCCCACCCTCGATGAATCGCTTCATATGAATAGCCCTGCATCGTGCGTGGCCTTATTTTATCGAGCACTTTGCGTTTTTACACAGCCTCGGCCGAAGGCGGACAGTGCCTGCCATATCTAGCTAGTCGACTGTGACAGCTTCACATATCCAGCGCTCTGCCGCCGCGCTACACAAACGGTCTATTGTTAAGCCGCCAGCTTCAACGTCGGCCTCAATCCCACACGTCCCGCCAGCACTAGCAGCATATCCGCGCTGAAATCCCGCCAAGCGCCCTTCATCAGCGCTGACACCCGCGGCTGCGTGGTGCAGAGCTTTTTAGCCGCCTCGCTTTGCGTCCAGCCCTTCTCCTCGATGTGCTCACGCAGCGCCGCCATCAGATCAGCACGCATCTCGAGCACACGCGCTTCGGCCTCATCGAAGCCGAGATCGTAGAACACACTGCGACTCGCCGACGTGACATGGCGCGGCCCGTGTTCATTTTGAGTACGCTTTTTCATGACTTACTTCCTCGCAGGTTTCGGTATGGCCTTGAATCGCTTTTGGGCCAGCTCGATATCGTGATCGCTCGTTTTTTCCGTTTTCTTCTGAAAGCAATGCAGCACATAAACCGCTTCAGGGCGCGTCGCCAAGTACATCACGCGAAAGGCGCCGCTCTGATCCCGCACACGAATCTCATTGACGCCGGTGCCGACTCTTTTCATCGGCTTCCAATCTTCCGGCTCCAGTCCCCGTTGCACGAAATCCAGATTGAAGCCGGCATCACGGCGTGCTTCATCTGGAAAGGCCTTCAGGTCGCTATGACTCGAGCCCATGAAATGCAACGGTTTGTGTATGACTGTCATGTGAGACTATACAGATATTAAATACTTATACAAGTACCCATATAAGCGCCGCGGGCTACCCAAAGGTAGCCCGCGGCGTTCGTCTAAAGCCGGTAG
>Ga0065707_10082067_pt1 | contig 23074 bp, 12 predicted proteins | sample SwiRhicommuniRL3_FD_59094 | JGI IMG/M metagenome (GOLD analysis project Ga0065707, IMG submission 59094) | Switchgrass rhizosphere bacterial communities from Rose Lake, Michigan, USA - RL3 v2 (version 2) | ecosystem: Host-associated > Plants > Roots > Rhizosphere > Soil | place: East Lansing...
TGGGTACTCTGGCCGAGTTGGTCTAAGGCGCCAGGGTAAGGTCCTGGTCTCTCCGGAGGCGCGAGTTCGAATCTCGCGGGTATCATTAACACACCAGCAATTCCTACCAGCACCTATTTTCCTTTCTTTTTGCATCCTGAATATTCGAAATGACTGACAGGCTAGCAGGCTAATTAAAGCTTTCACGCTTGTCTACAATCAAGTTAGTCCGAAACTGATTTATCAAAAGCTCTCATAGGCTTCATACTATATGTTTCTCTATATGCAGGTCATAAAATTAGAATCATCACATATTAGACCAGAAAGCCTCCAAAATTGCAGAGATCGTTACGAGAGATTAAGCCATGGTCAGAATGGACTACTACATTACCACCAGGATCTTTTTGGTCTTTGCTTTAAGGAATTAATAAGTACATTAGGAAGTTAACATATATAACTTTTAAACACTGTATGACAGAGATTGATTATTGGGAGTGTCATTGCGATTTGAAGAGCGGTTGAAGTATAGTGACTTACTGATGCTAGTTGCTGTGATTGGAATACTGTTAAACAGATCAGGTCGTTGATGTTTAATTTGCTGAGCAGACTGTTTAACTCGTTGAACGCACTGTTTCAACAGCTAAACTGCTCTTTAATTGTTTGGATTGTCTTTCTGGGCCCTTACATAATCACACAACACTTGCTCTTCCCTTTATGTTCGTGGCTCAGGTCATTAGTCGATTGTTTCAATCTGTTTTGCTGGGTTTCAGAGTTTGCATTTTCGGCTGGAGTTGTTTCTTCTTGTTGATTATTCAATTCGTTCTGCTTTTGCAATTCCTTTTGTTGCTTCTTTTCTGCTGACACAGCAGCTTCTTTTCTCATGATTTGTCTTACAACATCAACAAAAGCTTCGTCAACGTTTGTTTTATACATTGCACTTGTTTCGTAGAAAGGTACTAAACCCCAGTCCTGAGAAACCTTGATACCGTCGTCTATACTCAAAACACGATCTTCTTCCAAATCACACTTGTTACCAATAAGAACCATGGGGACGTTGTCAGTATCTTTAATTCTCAATACTTGTTCACGTAGAGCCAACAATTCTTTTAGCGAGTTTTCTTCAGTCACAGAGTATACCAATAAGAATCCCTTTCCGGACTTGATATATAGTTCTCTCATTGCTGTGAATTGGGCCACACCAGCCGTGTCCAATATTTCTAAATCGCAGGCTCTTCCGTCGATTTCAATTTGTTTCCTGTAGGAATCTTCAATGGTTGGATCGTAACTTTCTACATATACGCCCTGGACAAACTGGACAGTTACCGAAGATTTACCTACACCACCGGCGCCTAGAACGACAACTTTGTAGTCTGGGGTTAGTAGAGTTCATAATTTATGACGAGGAATCGCGATCCTTAGATGTAGATAGTGACCAAACAGTGACGAATGAGTAGCTGAAGTAATAAAATCACGACAGAAATGCTGAGATGACAATTTCTAGCGAGAAGTACTGAAACAATACTGAAATAATAACGAGTACAGGTGTCTCTTATAATCGAGTTCCCTGGTGCTCCACAACTTGATATATTTCCTGGTTACAATATATTCGTTTAACATTGCAGAGAATTTACTTCAAAATGCTTCTCTGATTGAATGCCTGATCTTTAGTTCCAGGATAGCATCCAGGACGTCATAGCAATCGTCTCTGTTGCATTCAGGCTATGTAAATCACCAGCAATAGCAGTACTCGCTTCGAACCAACGCAACTAGTTCCTTGTAAGTGTCAGCATATCTACCACTATCGAAAACTAACAGTTATCAGTATCAGAACATCAATTCCGAACCATCTCCCCGCTCCGTCTTGTCTGGTTGTTTCCCCAAGTCACCAATATCTGACGACATCAGTTTAAAAATTGACTGGCTCTAGCAACTGGTATCACAGTCACCAGTAAAATCACAGTCACCAGCAGCCACACAGCTACCGGTGTAACTCATACACACCTCTCATATCTTATTATCACCCAGTATACAAAGAGTCAAAAAGTTCAAACTTGTTGATTTTAAGAGTTTTATTTTGTTCGCGCGCTTTACAAACAAACAGCCGATAAAGGTTAGAGGAAAACAACGACAGCGACTCAAGCTCCAGAGTCAGTACGGAGGTGGTATTAGTTCTAGTAAGTGTAGAAAGTGTGATTGTTGTAATTTTTTAATCCAGTAGTTACTGAAGTTTACTTCAAGTGCGGTCTCGATAACATAAGATTGGAACTCAGAGTATTGACGAGGGTTGGTTGCAATAATATTGGCGACAAAAGAAACAACCACTATTAAAGAATATTAGGCTACTAGCGGATTTACCGAGGCATGTCTTCCGCATTCCATACGTCCACCACTAATTACCGGCTCATGGCAATTGCAAGTGGCCGCCCAAAAAATGCAACTACTAATTAGACGAGCAGGCTAGGGTTTCTTAGTGGAATATCAAATAGCGAGAAATTGGGGTAAGTGATATCGCCGAAGCTGTGGTTTTAGTACTGTCTCCTGTTAGTATTGGCTCCTGTGAGCACCCACTCCCTATTGGCTGTATGTGTGGCTACTGATTAAACCTCTGGCAGATCCTACAAACCGTTGTGGATCTGCGGTTAGGATGTTTTTGGCGCATCTTAACTTATTATGGTGGAGGTCACCTACAGACCACTCTGACAGTCAATCTACCAATAATGTTCCTCAGTGTTCTTAGGGAATGAAGTGTATTATTTTCGTATCCCCTCTCGTTATTCATCTACATAAGAGTAAGTAACTCAACTGACAATCATTGGCAAATACTAGATTTTGTCAAATTATCAGGAATTACTATAATATTTTACAAAAAATGAGAAAACATAGAAAAAATATAAAAAAGATCTTCAAACTATTATAACCACAGATGGTAGGCCTTTAATTAGAACTTTGTTATGCGTTTCGTATAAATATTCCTTGATTGAAGTTCAAGTGTCAAGCGGAGTTTTCTCCCACTAGAATCAACTATATTCTGATTGTCTATACAAGCGTTTGGTACGCTTAGAATTGACCAGTTATAAATCTCAATGATCCAGCCATTGTTAGAAAATATGTCAAATTTTTGCATAAGAGCATTGGGGGCTTCTTAAAAGTAGCTATAAAATTCTTTTACACACTGTCTTAATGTTAAAGTTGAAAAAGGTGGGAGTTTGAATTGAATAGCCTATCGCTACCAGCCGCATTTCTACACGCCTATCTTGCGGTACTGATGTTTATTTACGTTCCAATGTACTAGCAAATCAAATATCCACCATCGCACAGTTTGAAGGATGAAAGGTGAAGAAATAACCCTCTTCGACAATATAATATCTCAATGAACAATATAAGGACCAGTTTGCAATATAAAGGTTTTCTGTTCTCTCTTGACAGGAGCTCACCGCATTTTCCAACATATCTCAGGGTAAATTGCAAAAAAAAGATAAGAAGGAGTATACATACCATACGAATCCAGATTTCAAGAAATAGACATAGAGCAACCATGGTTATTTATTCGATTGTCGGAGGAGGGATACTGATGATCTTTCGTTCAAAGAAACACCTCTCGCTAGACTTGCATTTTAAAATCTCCAAGCTTAAAACGATTCTCTCTTACGTAGAGCTCAAAACTATTTTCGAAGTATGTTTGGCTACCCTTCCTGGTTTGTTGCAGAAAAATTACTTATTCCAGAACACTTTCTCCTCCATTTGGAATGAATTCCCTTTAACTATTTTAGATTACAGTTTGATTTCAAGATACTTGTATACTAAAAGCAATCATCATTGGCGTATTGCTAAATCCTTTTTGTTGTTGTTCCGGACGGCTTGCGTGGTCTAGGGTCATCTTGACTCAATTAGTGAGATCAAAGTATACTTATTCTAGAGTGCAGTTACTGAATTGATCGAACTCGTGGTGGTTATTTATCAGAAAAGGATGTAACTACTACGTCACAATACCTATATCAAATAATCAAAAAAATGTTTAAAATAGCTTCACCCCTTTAGTTAAAGACCCTGGTCTTGAATGATCCGGTCTTTGTTATGTATTTCTATTTTTCGACACGATTTTTGATTCCCGTGAATTGTCCAGAATCATAACCAGCACATCATTAATTGAAAAGATGTCAAATTCCTACATGATACTACAGAGTTTCCAGAGAAATGTCGCACCTGCAGTAGCCGAAGCTCGCTGATAACAAAATCAATTCGTATTTCGCTCTTATATTAGTCACCTCCGGTTGCTCGGCGAATCTTCTATCTTCACCAATGACTCCAATTTTAAAATTGATTTAAATACCGAGAATTTAGTCCCAAATTGCCCTTTATATCAACCACTTTCAAACATGAAATCCCCCACTATCCTTTTTTCACTTGCCCTTTCGTCTGTAGCCCTTGCTATTGAACTCCAAGATGTTAAAAAACTTGCAGGTTTGGCACCTGGAATTGAATTAGGAGATGAAGGAGGAGCCCTGTTCTCCAGTGCTCTTGAGCAATTCTATGAAACTGTTAATGTTGATAAACTTTCAAAAGGTTTGGCTGCCATGACTACCAAGGCATACTACTCAATTCTCACTGATACAAATGTCGGATACCTCACCGATCCCGAACATCCTGAGAAGTACTCTACCTGGGTGTCTGAGTATTCGAAAGCAGCTGATTCTTTTGCTGACGACTTTTATAAGTTAGGGTTTCCTAGTATTGACACATCCGACATAGTGCTAACCGGTACATCGACCGTTGCATCCACCACTGACGATTCTGACGAATCCTCGCTTGCTACAGATATGACTTCTACCACCAGTCGTGCTACACGTGCCACTTCAGATGAAGATAAATCTTCATCAGCTCCAGTCTCTAGAGAGTCGTCAACCGTTGCCGGATCATCCTCATCTTCTACTGCCGGCGGTTCAAGTGTTTATGTTGCACCTTTAGGATTTTTTGTCGGTGCAATTGGTATTGCCTTGTTATAAGTGGTGTAAAAAGTCGACGTTAAGCGAATTATGAGACGCTGAAAAGGTTGAGTTGGATTCTTTATAGGACTGGTCCTTCGCTATAGAGGCATTGGTTACTCAAACAGTTTGAATATCTCAAGTTTCCCGATAGCTATAGCTATTTTGTATTAACTCAATCAACAATATATTTCACAATCAATTACCCTTGCAACTTGAGTTTTGTATTCAATCGAAGCACTACATATTGTAGATAATTTCGTTAGATTGTCATTTTCTGATAGCAATAGTACCACTAGATAAATACAATAGGAATCATCTGTAGGAGGAAAGATCATGGAGTAATAATATTGCAGTCAATTTAGAATAAGATCCTGTAAATGTCCATTCTTAAGTTTTTCAAAAGTAAAATTCTGAGCCTGGCTTGGATACTGAATGTAATTCATGAGTATTAATTGATTCTGTTTGAATGTTACTTAAGTCATGACTAATCGTTCTAGCTCCACAAATTAAACAAGAAATGGTTTTGTGGTCTAGTTGGTTATGGCATCTGCTTAACACGCAGAACGTCCCCAGTTCGATCCTGGGCAAAATCAATTCTTTTTTTTTGCAAGTCTCATTTACGATTTTCGCTGTGTTCCATACTGTCGACGCCATTAATATGTATATTATATACATCAAGTAGTGATCTTCTTTTTTATATTTGCCACATACAGATCCTAATGTTATGGTAGTCTTTCACCAACTTAGCGAAATGAAAAATTCAGTATTTTACTTTATTAATGTCTTTAACCCAGATTGAGAATGAGTCTACATCAGTAGTATCCTTCTCCGCTAGTTATTAATATCTTAGTAGTTTGATTCATTCTGCGGCGGTGATTTTATTAAGTTCCAAAGTACTAGCAATTAAATTATCCATCATTGCACAATTTGTAGGGTGAACGGTGAAGGGTAAAGGGTAAAGGGTGAAGGATAATTAACCTTCTTCGATAATATAATATATCATTGTTAACAATAGTGAGTGATATACTTATCCCAATAGAGACAGACTTATTTCAATAGTGATAGAGTCATATTGAAAAATCATGACGGAGTGGGTAGATATAAATGGCTGCAAATTTCGTAATCGCGCACGACCCAAATTGCTGCAAATTGTGACGTAATATTACTTACATTTGTAGGTCCTTATTAGTATCATTAAGAAATAACTAATCTCAAAGATATTTGAACTTATAGTTGTAGTGGACCGTCAAGTTAATTGTTGCTAAAGGATGGTTAATGTCACCGGTAGATGATAATGCTAATTTTGAGATGTTTCTTGAAGCTCATTATGGGCATATTATCTTTAGATGCTGTAAGTTTTTGTAGATCTAGCAAGGTGGTCTTTAGGCGGAGTGACATAATCTAAATATTTTTATGATATAAAATATAATTATATTTCAAACCAGAGGGCATCAAGTAAAAACGGGATTTTTGGCTAAAAGATAAACTCAAAAAGGCGAAACAAGAGAAAAGTAGTGACGAAGGCTAAATTCTTCCAGTACACATCATAATTTCCAGTACTCCCCGCTATACATGACTAGTTGACCAACGACTCTCCAGTTAGCAAGCAAACTACTAATTTAATTTAGTCATCTCTAATCTATTTTTCCGAATATTATATGGACGGATATTACGGAAGAATACGAAAGGTGAATACTAATTACGAGCTAGAAGAGATTTTAAAATGACAGTAATATTCTGGAGGATATTAACTAGTAGAGATTTTCTTTCTTGTTACAAGGTACTAACAATAACAGCTCGCTGGAGATATTTGTATACAGTCGTTTATGTAAATTGATGTAAATTTGTAAATTGTGCACGTTGTAGTATATTGCATCAAGAGTACAAACGCGGCAAGGAGTTTTGCGGGAAATGCCTACAAAGAAATCTGAAATTTGGTGGAATCAGCCACTGGGGCCGAAGAATGATTTAAGAATACCTGGAGATATACCCGTCACAGATTTGTCTGCTAATTTGATGATTTAATGATTTAATGATCAGAAAGTGATACCATTTGCCGTAAATATATATATAGCTAGCATTATTAGGCCCTAGGAATATCTCAACAATACATATAGGCCTTATGTATATCTAGCCAACAATATATGCCACTCTCATAGTGATAATCCTCACTAAATACTTTTATACTGATATCCTCACTATACTTTATACTGATAATCCTCACACTGCTTTATACTCATAATTCTCACTATATATATCTCGCACTATATATAACTCTCTATTATGATCTTCGTTTCTTTTGTCCCTTTTCATAACCATCCACCGAAGATTCAACACCAAATGGTTGATCGATGGCGGGGTGGCATCACTGCCTCAAGGCAGTGTCCCGAAATATGATTTCTGATCTCATTTCTCAACAAAATTTAACCCATTGTGGCTACCAACAGTCTTTTTTTTAGCGATCATTATTGAATATTGAAACCTTCTGTAGGGGTACTTTCTGTAGGCGTACTTCGCTATGGTAACCTGAAGTTCGTAGACTGTATAGTCACACATTAACTCCTAATCATAATCCATAATATCTCGGATTCTTTGGTTCCATATTCCATTTTATGAACATCTGTTCAAATACTCCTTTTCCAACCCTTACACCTGGCCAAAATTAGTTGGCCTGCATATATACGAGTCCAGCCTCAAATTGCAGTGTAATAAATACGGTGCATACCATAAATCACAAGTAAATATCTATCAGTATTCTTAGTGGTTTGATACTGGGAACTGGATCCAAACGTCTAAATCTACAAATCTTGAGCTTGTAACAAGAGCCGTTTCTACCCTAGAAATTAGTCACCCCAATAGTTATTAATTACTCTCCACCACATTCAATAGTGAGAGTTCATCAATATAATCAAGAATATTGTTATGCAATCACCTTATCAACTAGTCGACGCACTTCTGGACGAGGTCAAGTCGACTTTGGTCCTCCATCCACTGGTGTCGTCGCTTATCAACTTATTTCTTAAATACTTGAAGGAACCAAGATACCAGTCACCATTAACAATCAAAGAATTATCTTCGTTATTCCAATATTTCTATAAGGATTTGAAATCTTTAGCCATCGCCAGCTTTGCCCAATCGAATTCGACAAAGAAACAATTGATAGCAAGCTGTGCTACCTTCAACAAGAATCCAAAGATATTCGACTACTTATTGGCCATAAGTAACTATTCTTCGTCATCCATAAAACTATCAAAACGGACTGATAAGGATGCTCTATACCAATTAAGAGTTTTCAACTATTATAAGTTTTTGTACATATTCGAAACCATCGAGTTGGCCCAGATGAAATTGTTTAAATCGATCAATAATGGCGAGGAGAATTCGTTGTACGATAAGGTATTCAGATTTGATCAAAAGGACATTATATTTCAGGAGTTTTTGGAAGAAAAGTTGGATTTGTTGAGAGACTTGAATTTACCATTTAGATACTTCATAGAAGAAAAAGATGGGAAGGAATTGAACCCAGAGATCTCAATATCGATTCCTCCAATTCACGCTTCTGATGATGTGTTTGATCCACCCAATGATCTTTCCGATACATCTTCTGATCCACCTATTGATTTCACAGTGCCTTCTGATAATAGAGTATCCCCTGACCAATTATCCACCCATTTTGCATCCACAGACTCAACTACCACAAATCCTCATTCTACTTCTACCTCTACTTCTACCCATCCCACACAATCGTCCTCATCCACCACTGACAGATTAATTTACTTTATGGACACATTACCTAACAAAGATATCGAAATAATGAATTCATATTTAAACGATTTATCAACCAAAAACATTACCCCATATTCAAAATTGATGAGTATCATAAAGGTCCACAAATATTTCATTTCTTGCTTAATCAAGCATGGCTTCAAAAACAGTGAAATCAACAACGATTTGCTTTTACCATCATTGATCTATCTTTTCATATATAAATTGGACTTCAAGAATGATCTCTACTTGAATTTCTTGTTCATCCAAAACTTCATCAACTTGATAGATTCCTATAACGTGGAGACTTACAATATGAACTTGTATTCATCATATACACCAACTGATAGATCTAAGGTGGTGGGAAATAAGTACAAACAGTTCAACTTATATGATCTACTCAATTTGAACGAGAGACAAGGAGAAGAAGAAGAGGAAGTTGAAGTAGACGAAGAATTTAGGTTTTTCAAAAACGACTCATTATTAATCGACTATTTGCTGAAGAACTATTTAAACAGTGGTGAGGTGAGTTATTACTTGACAAGCTTTGAAGCAATAGTTGTGTTTTTGAGTAATATAACCCTTCCTGAGATTTTGACTCATGATATTCACTTATTTGATGACCATCGGTTTGAAAATCAATTATTAAGATCACCGATTTCGAAGCTAGTTGATGATGAGTTGTTGAGTCATTTCCAATTTCCAGACGGCGAACTAAATCAGGAAATCCAAGTCAAGGAAGAAACTGGAAGATCCCGTTCTTCGTCCTTGCTCAACACTATCAATAGAATTACTGACATCAGATCAAGATCCAATAGTTCGGTGATTAATAGTTTGAAATCATCAAATATCTCATTGTCCAAAGAAAACTTTCCCACATTATCTTCGTCGGAGATGGACACCCATTCTGATGAAAATACTATCAGTATATCGATCATGAAAAACATCATTGGAAGACTAAGTTCTGTACTGGTTCCACAATTTAGAAATCCAAACGACGAGGAAACTCATGACGAGAGCACAATAACGTCGGTATTCACCTCGCCACAAAGGAAAAGTTCTTTGATGAATAAATTATCACCCAACCATTCTCGTACAAGATCCTCATCTTTGGAGAATGGTCAACTTAACCATGCAAGCAAACGCAACTCCATCACTTCCAAGTTAAGCAACGGAGTTTCCGAATTTATGACTAAATTGAACTCAAATCCTCCTCCGTTGAACCCTCCTCCTTTGAACCCTAACGACAAAAACGTATCGAATGCTTCGCTTCAAACGTTGGAAAATGAAAATGAAAGTACAACAACAGTCCAAGGCTCTAGAAGACCAGATTACTCCAGAAGTAGAACTACTAGTCTTCAAATCATGGATAAATGGTTCAATAATATAAGTGCAAATCACCAAACAAAGTCCCATTTGGCAACTACTGAAGAAGATCACGATCTCACTCAATTGACAAAGTATCAAGCAATGGACTTTGAACAATTGAGTATCAGTGATTTGAGGGAAATGAAATCTTACTACGACAGTTTGTGTAATATGGTAACGGCCACTTCCGAAGTTAGTTCTGAGCAGATTAGTGCTGAAATTAATTAGGAGTATGGGTATGATTTAAAACTTAAAGAATCATTAATTTTAGGGGTACTAAGATTTGATTGACATTTTTCAGCAAATGGTCATCAGATATTTGTCACTTCTTTGTATCTGTCATGTCTTTATATCTGTCATTTCTTTCAGAACCTGCCCTTAAACATCGTAGTTGAATGTTAATTTATGGACCTACAATATTAACTTACCCTATACTGCACAGATCCTCCAGTTCATATCTTAAATAGTGTCTATACTTCATAATCTATACTTCATAATCATGAATTAACTTATATACAGGTCGTAATCATATCTCCACCTATATACAGGATTTGACGTTTTCTAGTATATTCCAGAATCTTTACCAAATATTTATATTAAACCCACCAAGTTCACAACTCGAAGTTCATGGTATATGGCACAGAGTAGAAAACATGCAAGGTCATATGAAGATGACCTCTATCCATACAACGATAAACGAATAAAACTAGACAACCTTTTCAATGATCTATCTTTGGCTGAAAAAGAGTACCAATCAAGGCTAGAACCAGAAGGAACATACATTGTAAATCCCAAAATCAAACAATATCCGAACTTCAAGAAACCAGCAGGACCCACCAATACCGGTGGCTCGACTATAAACTCATATATTGCCGAAAAGTTGATAGACCATTTCAACAATGTCATAGCATCGAATCTACTGGTTTTGCGGTGGTATAATCCCAAGCGGTTGGTGATGTATCGACTCGAAAGGTGGACTATCAAGATGTTCAATCGGTTTCTCAAAAAGTACAATATTCATCATAATGTACGGATCAAATTAGTCAAAAGCTGTGACACTATTTTTCAAATGATACGACAGAATAATCTTCATTATATGGATCTCTTGAAAATCTTATTCCAAGAGAACACCCTCGAACTACACAGGTTGAATGAGAAACGACTAAAGAAAGAAGAACTTCATGACGTAAGGTATGATTATTGGGATGGAAGATTTAAGAATATGCATGATAAGGATTCAGAAGTTGACAGCGAAGATGCTATGGAAATCGAACAAGAACTAAACTCCATGTGTCCAGATCACTACTGAGCGATCAATACTGAGCGCAGCGAAGTGTTGATTCCTTTCAAGTATTTAGTGGAGATTTTTCAGTGGATTAGTGGAGACAAGTATTTTTAAGTAAATCATCAAGAGTTTTTAATGGAAGAGAGAGAGAGTTCATTAATATTAGACAGAATCACCCATAGTTTTAATACTATGAACAACTTTCAATAGAGTTGACTATTCTAGTCTAATCAAGAATATGAGTCTGATCAACCATATTATTATGAGTTTGATCTCATATCCATGAATCAAAGTACAGTTGTATCGATATAACACATATTTTCAAACTAAAAATTGTCGGTTGGAAGAGGTTGATGTGTGTTTATGATTGTCATGTAGGGCCGTGGTGAGTCTTGGTTGTTAGATTTGATGATTAGAATTATGTGATCTGATAATTTCACAAAAGAAACACAAGAGAATCATCATTCTAGAGCCAATAGAGCCAACAGGGTGTTTTAGTGCCTATCAGTGTCATTTAGAGTCATATAGGGATGAAATGTCATAATGATAAGGACTTTGTCTATACTCGGGTAGAGTTATCATTCTCTCTCTGTCTTGAACACAGTATGGAATTCTTTATCTAATATTACTGATTCTGAAAAACGTCACTTTTTGTTAAAATTGAGTCGTGACTACTTGGTGAAGAACCCGCCAATAGAAGAAGCAAAGTTTCCGATTCAACGGTGTAAACTCTCCAATTCTCACTAATCAACAGGCTGAAGGAATGACTGATACCGAAGGAAGCTCAAATCTTTTCAAGTCCCAAACTCAGTCAAGCTTGAAAAATATCCTGAAACTTTCCAGAATGGAAGAAAGCCCAGGAAGAGGTGGTTCGTGGGAAGACGTGATTTTCTTGGGTGGTGAGATTTATGCCAAACAAATCTTTTCAATAACTCCAACCATGGTCGTCAATTATTTGTAGATAGTGGGAACAAGTGTGAATGATAAGAGATGATGATGAAGAAAATCAGATTAAGAAATGATGATGAAGAAAATCAGATTAAGAAATGATGATGAAGAAAATCATTGCGACGAGTGTTAGTGAAGAGACCAGGACCTATTAGATTCATATAAGCTGTGTGCTATGTATAATATCCATTCCTTTCCCTATGGATACCACTATTCTCTGACCATTCTTACTATATGCAAAACTTGGGGAAAAACGATAACTTGCAATTTGCAATTCTGAGACAATACAGAACTTACAACTGAGTTATCCTACAATTTGTATAGTTACTAATATATTTCAGATTCCTAAGACTCGCCAAGGTTGCCAGATCACCAGAAACGTTAGATTCACTAAGAAAATCTATCTAAAACTTGTGGTTTACAGAGATCAAATTAGTGATACTTTGAGATATAGTTTCCATATCTACCCCAGATCTACCCCTTAAGGAACTTAGAGTTTCATAGTTGTTACTGAGGAAGTTAGAGTAAATAGTAGTCACTACTTACGGGAAAATTCATTCAACTCGGAAAATTCATTCAACTCCTTGGAATTGGCTATTTGCTGAATACTTCCAGTTAACAAGCTTTCATCAAATTCTATTTTTCCATCAACTTGAATCATGGTTTCAGTACTAGACCTTCCTTCGGAATTAGTTGTTGAAATCTTTCGTTACTTGAGTCCTGACGAGACCAACCATGTGATAAACCAAATCAAACATCCTTATACCAACCGTATAGATTTTCATCCTATAAATCACATAAATTATCCTCACCCAAATCACCCCTCCACGAAACTCCTAAGTTTACTTTATTTTCGGTTATACAATGGTAAATTGACTATTATAAACGACGATCCCAAGGATAATCAACAAACGGATATCCTACTTACAATCCATTCATTCGAAGAGATCTTCTTGGTGAACAACTATGAGAATATGTTATTCCAGGGGATACGACCCAGATCTGTAGAGATCAAGTTTACCAGACAAATAAACGACTACAGCAAATTTATTAATAATATGTATGAATTCAACGGGATACTAGAAAAGAATTCAAACGAACTTATAATAGACTACTTTGAAAAGATCCAACAAGTCAATTTCTACGCAGATGGAAATCTTATGATGATGGAGAATCCTGCAACACTTTCAACTATTATGATAAAAATCCTTATCAACTTGACGGAGACGAGTTTGGCTCTGAAGCTCGCACGTATTTCCATCAAATCGTTTGATATAGGGGATTTCTACGTTTCTAGATGGAGCCAGCTTTTCCGAAATTTCGAGAATTTGGAATATTTGGATTTGTCGGACAATTTGATCAGATCTGATTATGATGATTCTGATGATATCATGGGCATGTCGTTTAAGTTTCCTCCAAAGTTGAAGAATTTGATCTTGGACGGAAATTCCATCTCTAGAATGACTGCAAATTTCGTAAAAAATGTCCCAGCTTCAATCGAGGTCATACTGTTGAATAGGAATCTGATATCTGAGATAGGAGTGAATGAACCTCTAGACTTGGCCAGCTACTTGCCGAACTTACGTCTGTTGAGATTGAATCATAATCGTATTGGATTCATTAATCCTTCTTCTTTTGTTGGAATTTTATCGAAAGACCTTGTCGTTGAGGCAAGGGCATGTAATCTTACGCCAGGGAACTTAAGGGCTTTGAAAAGTGTCGCTGAAGTTGAAAAGTTCTCCATAATAATATAACTAGGGTACATAAGGGAGCTCCCTAGAGGAGAATGACTCTAGAAGAGAATTTGACGAGAGTTTGAAGAGAATTTCATGACTATTTCATGACAATTACCGAGGAAAGCTCTCTCCAATACCATTTCTTTATCCAAACAGCGAAATTATTGTAGAAAGTTCTCTCTAATCCATATTTATCTCCCTAAACAGCGAAATTACAGGCATTGAAACCAACTAACAATAGAAAACTCCCCACTATAATACAACTACAATCCTTACCACTACTATAATAGGTTCTTGTAGTATAACCACACTTTTTTAGGGTCCTTATGAACTTACATTTTGAGTGGTTCTTAAATCAATTTGCCATCTTATTTTATCCTGCATATTATTTAAGACATATTGAAATAGAGACCCAACACCAAAAAATTATCCCGTCCTACCATAAGGACCATACAACTTGCAATAATGAACTATCTGGTGGGATGTAGGATGTTGGCCCTATCTAAGGGGACCCTTCCCATATCAGCACGAAGATTATTTAATCATACGACTTCTAGATCTCTTCAAGTATCGGTTCGAAGCTTGATAGCAAATACCTACAAAAGTCACCATCAAAATCATCTTCTTAAACTGACAATTCTTCAACAGATAAGACACAATTCTTCAGCCAGTCTATCGCCAAAACCAGAACCTTCTCAACAACCAAAACCCGACGAACCAGAACCCAAAAAACCTCAATCGTTATGGAAAGATATTGGAAAACTTGTCAAGCTAGCGAAGCCAGAATATAAAATCATGGCGTTTGCATTGATTTGTTTGATTATAACGTCTTCTACGTCTATGTCGTTGCCATTATTCATAGGAAAAATTATAGATACGACCAAGTCAGCTGATGGGGTTGCGATGTCCGAATCGGCCACAAAAGGGAACTTGATCTGGGGGTTGGAACCGATCCAATTCTACTGTGCAATGGGAGTTTTATTTACAGCGGGTGCAGTGGCGAACTTTGGCCGTGTCTACTTGTTACGTTCTGCCGGTGAACGTCTCGTTGCACGTTTGAGATCGCGATTGTTCCTGAAGATATTGTCACAAGACTCGTATTTTTTTGACGTTGGTCCGACCAAGAATGGAATGAAGACGGGGGACTTAATTTCACGACTTTCAAGCGATACCCAGGTCATTTCCAAGACATTGAGTGGAAACGTCAGTGATGGAGCTCGGTCCTTAATCAGTGGAATGGTGGGATTATCTATGATGTGTTTTGTGTCATGGAAGCTCACATTATGTATGAGTTTGATATTTCCCCCATTGATAGTGATGTCGTTATACTATGGGAGAAAGATCAAGGTGTTATCTCGACTCGTACAAGAAAACTTGGGAAGTATGACGAAAGTCAGTGAAGAAAAGTTGAATGGTCTCAAGACGATTCAGAGCTTCTCTATGCAGAGACCCGTGGTACACGACTACAACAAGGAAATTAAGAATATCTTCAATACCTCGATGCAAGAGGGGAAACTTAGTGGGATTTACTTTGGTGGAAATGGGTTTTTGGGAAATATCTCGATTGTAGGATTACTAGTGGCAGGAACCCAGTTGATTGGACAGGGAGAATTATCCATCGGAGACTTATCAAGTTTTATGATGTATGCCATCTACACAGGGTCTTCAGTGTTTGGGTTGGGAAACTTTTATACCGAGTTGATGAAGGGTATTGGAGCTGCAGAGAGAATATTCGAGTTGATAGAGCTGAAACCCACTATCACCACTAGTATGGGCAAAAAAGTGTCCAATCTATATGGAGATATCAATTTCGACAACGTATCGTTCCAATATCCGTCTAGGATGGAATCTACGATCTTCAAACTGTTCAACCTTCGTATCAAAGAAGGTGAGAATATATGCTTTGTAGGCCCTTCAGGAAGTGGCAAATCGACAATCTCACAGCTTTTGATGCGTTTCTACGATCCGATCCAAGGAAATATCACCATTAATGGACACGATATCAAAAATCTCAACCTCAACTACTTTAGGTCGAAAATCGGTTACGTACAACAAGAACCGTTATTGTTCAGTGGAACCATCCGAGAAAACATCTTGTTTGGAAAAGAAGATGCCACAGATGCCGAAATCGACGCTGCCACGAGACTAAGCAATTCCTACAATTTCATCTCCGAGTTACCCTTAGGTTTCAATACTGTCATAGGACCTTCTAACAGTACTCAGTTAAGTGGTGGCCAGAAGCAAAGAATTTCACTTGCCAGAACTTTAATACGGAAACCCAAGCTAATTATTTTGGACGAAGCAACCTCAGCATTGGATTCCATTAGCGAGGAGCTCGTAATGAAAAATCTAGGCCGTATTAATCGCGAGGAAGGTGTCACTATCATCTCAATTGCCCATCGTTTGTCGACTATCAAGAATAGTTCTCGTATTGTGGTTCTTAACAGCACCGGTAACATTGTCGAAGATGGTGAGTGGTCGGCCATGTACTCCAACCCCAACAGTGAGTTGAATAGATTGCTCAAGAGTAATACTTTGGAGTAAATAGTTAGTGCTCTAGAGTAATACTTTCGAGTAATACTAGAGAGAAATACTAGAGAGAAATACTAGAGAGCGTACTCTAGAGTACTCTGGAGTACTTAATCATTATGTATATAGATATCATGCCATTTTAGTTCTCTATCTGCGTAGTTCTGTGGTTCAATCAAATTATCATATTTCTTCCATGAGATCTCGGTTCGAATGCGGTTCTTATTCCTATCCGTTATTCGCATAACATTTCTTTTTAAATTCACATGCACTCTGTAAATTTAGAGGGAGATGATCATCTAACTCTGGGGTTTAGTGACAAAAAGCACATGCCCGGTGGTGAATTGCTCCCTAAATTATGGTACATTAATGATGGGTCAGTATTTTCTCGCTAAACCGTTATTTGACGCATCTTCCAATTACGGCCTGCTTCGTGGGGTTGTCTTTGTTTGCTATCTCCTCCCTATGATTCCGGCCCCTCCGCTAGATACTTCTGAATATACTAAGAAATATACTACTTGCTTTTAGTAGTATTTTCTATACGAGACCATTTCCCTCTAGTATCGTGGAATTCAGCTTTGTTGGAGTCTAGTACCAATTACCTACTACCTGGAGCATTTTGCCGCCATGTCACAAGAAAAGTTACCACCAAGAGTTGAAGCAAAGGAGGGGGGTATGAAAGATCCTAAGGAGGAGAGTTTGGTACCAAATCTCTCGCAGGCTCTAAAGTCTCGTGTTCGAAGTCCACTGGAAGTATCGCGCTACAAGTCCTTAGAAGAACAAACTCAGGGAGCCTCCGAAGCCGACGATGAAGAGGAGCAAACTACAGGCGAAATTATTTCGTCGTTGTGTTCCAAGTTCTTCCATGCTATCCCACCTTTTCCATACCTCAGTACCAGCCCAATATCTTCCCGTGGAGAGAATCTTGAATCGTACTTTGTATTCCAGCCTGAAGTTTCTCCAGGGACGACGCCTGCTCAAGATGACGAAATTGATATAGCCAGGCCTGTGAGTGAATCACGTCCTAGCAACTACTTTCTCAATGCCATGACAACTGCCTCGGGCTACACTGGTGTCGATTCCTTCGTCAACTTGAAAAATCATCTCCATAAAGCTACTGAAAGACTTGAAAGAACCACTTCTAAATCAAGTACTCCAGATCCAAATATTACATATGACGTCGATATGAGCGATTCGGATACTGAGTCTGAAGGGGATACAGATTCCTTTAGTGAACCCCGAGATATTCTACGCTTCCCCAAGCCAGGGAAGGATCCAAAATTGGATATAGTGGAGGAGGAAAAGGTCACCACCGAGTTTAATGACCATATTCCGAGGCAGGAGTTATCACGAATTCCTTCGACCGGTTCAGACTCTACGAAATCCTTTCACACAACATATTCCCATAAACCAATTGATTCAAATACCGACGGAGCCAACGAAAGTATTGACAAATTATCCATAAACGATGATCTCCAGGAATTTTACCATGGATCCCGCTCAAACAGCACGACATATGCCGAATCGACTACTAATAAAAAGAGAACTGTTTTCGAACAATCAATAGTGGATAATTTAGACCCTTTCATAATCAAAGAGACTGTGTTAGTGAAAGTGAAGGAAGGAGAAAACTTAGCCAACTCTGCTTTTGAAGCGAACAAGGAATTGATATCGTTGAACATTGCAGAAAAGCTTAAAAGAGTCTTTGAATTGAGTGATGACGATTACTTTTATGCAAACTACAATGCTTGGCTCGTTAAAGATGTTCTTCTTCAAGGACACTTGTATTTAACTCGTGATTGTATCTTATTTTTTGCTTTCTTGCCCAAAAGAAATTCTAATATTGATCAGGTTGATGGCGATGGCTACACCGACTCTGATGATTATGTCTCAATTCAGCAAGGTTCGTTGGGGATGAAAAATGCAAAATATGGTGACGCTGTATTCTCGTCCGTCATCACTCATCGCTACTGGGCAATATTGAGATCACAAACTTTGACTATCTACTCATCTTCAACAGACTTGTACTTTCCCAATGTCATCATAGATTTAAAAACCTGTATTAGAACAGAAATCATTGAAAAGGAAAAGGAAGATGTTAACAATACCAAGAATCAACCTCCTTTACCCAGAGGCTCAACTGATACGCCGTTTTCTCCTAAAGCTTCTCGCTCAAATTCAAATGTATCAAGTGATATCGATTCAGAGACGTCTTCTTTAGCACAAGAAATATCCTCAATTGACGAGTCACCAGATGGTTTTGGTGTTGGTGTCGGTGGAGGAGCGTGGTTTAAGTTGATATCAAAGAACAAAACATACAAATTTCACACAGATAACTTGTATTCAGCACGACAGTGGTGTAACAACTTGACCAAGTTAATATTCCAATTGCAAAACTCAAATGCTGCTGACGAGGTGTTGATCAAAATTCCCATTGAGAATGTTATTGATTTCTCCAAGGGTGGATTTTTCAATAAACTTAACGGAGAAGAAGAGAACTCGGATTCCGAAACTGAAGAAGATATGCTGCTACTGAGTTTCCGCTTAACTTTCCTTGACAATGATGAAGAGCAACAAAGTCTTTTGTCTGCAAAGGGAATGAAGAACAAATTGAAGCCAGCAACAAAAACAGAAGTTAATGGAGTAAAAACCAGCTATGGAGTAGATGATATTTTCTTTTTATTCTTTGGCTCCGGCAAGAGCTTCTACAACTTATTTTCACAGGTTGTTTGCGATCACCGAAGAGCTCGAGATTCTATGTCTGTGGTTCCCAAACCAGATAAATTTATGGATAGAGCAAAACGGATAGTCAGAAGAGGATCAAAGTCCTCATTAGACTTTAATGAGAAGGTGCCAGTTAAAGGAATATCTACGTTAAATCCAATGAAACCTTCTAGTACAATACTTGCAAGGGTACAATCGTATAATAATCGGTCCTTACGGTCTCAGCAAACTTTGGAATCAAGTTCTACAACTTCAGGAATATCAAAATCGGAACAAAGTTCAATTTCTTCAAACAATTCTACTATTAAAAAGATTGGTAGACGCTTGTCAAATCCTACAAAAATGTTCACTTCAAAGAAATCAAAAGAATTTGCACCCACTTTAACACATCTTCCATCTTATGAGAAAGGTGCCGAAACTGAGCATATTTCAAAAATTCATTTACCTCGGCCATTTTCCCTTGGTGCTTTAAAGAATTTGGAGATGTCGTTTGAAACTTCACATACGGACGTCAGAACTGCAGAAACAAGGTATGAAGCTAGACACGAAGGTTTCGACCCCGAAAGCAAGTCACAGCCACAGGCGGAACTTCTTGCTTCAACAAACAACTTGCAAGATACTCCACTTCCTGGACCTCTTTACTTGAGCGATCCTTCTGAATACGTTGGCGAGAACAAGAAACAAAATAAACTCAAGGTAATTACGAATAGTATCAAGAGCTTTTCCAATGTTAGCAGTATGTGGTCTTCTAACCCAAATCATTTTATTGCAGATGAAGCTGATGATCCATTTTTCGTGAATGATGTTACTACAAGGGACGTAACGCAGGTTCATTTCCGAGACCACTTTTCCCTCGACAACAAGAATAATTTAGTGGCCACTTATTACGCTCATTTGCAAAAATCAATTCCTATCTATGGTAAGGTCTATCTTGGTAATAATGTTTTATGTTTCAGAAGCTTGCTTCCTGGAGTCTCGACGAAAATGATCTTGCCATTGAAGGATGTTGAGAATTGTTTCAAAGAAAAAGGCTTGAAACTCGCGTACTCTGGTTTGATTATTGTAATACACGGATACGAAGAGATATTTTTTGAGTTTAGCAACCAACAAGCTCGAGACGATTGCGAGACTCTCATTTTGAAACAGCTTGAGGCTATTCATCAGGATGATTCCTGGATGCCTAAACCACATGAATGGGGACGCAATTATGATATGGAATTGTCAAGAACAAGGCTAGTGAACTCTAGCTCAACTAATTACAGTCAAAGGCTGGATATAAGGTTGGCATCAAAGAAGATTGAAAGTGCTAGAATCAAATTATTTGAGGATAGGATAAATGATGCCATTGGATTGGATATACCTATCATACTTGAGGACTCGCCATTCCACAAGATAGAGATAAAGCCCTCTACCTCATTCAACATAGTCTTATTGACTATTGGCTCTCGAGGTGACGTACAAACGTATATTGCTTTGGGTAAAGGCTTGATTGCAGAAGGTCACAATGTAACAATTGCTACACATGGAGAATACGGAGATTGGATTGAAAAGCATGGAGTCAAATTCAAGGAAATTGCTGGCAATCCTGCGGAGTTGATGTCATTGATGGTAACTCATGGTTCAATGTCGGTTTCGTTCTTAAAGGAAGCAGGATCTAAATTCAGAGGATGGATACATGATCTTTTAAGAACAAGTTGGGATGCTTGTCAAGGAGCCGATATTTTGATTGAAAGTCCGTCAGCAATGGGCGGTGTACATATTGCTGAGGCATTGGGTATTCCTTATATGAGAGCATTCACCATGCCATGGACAAGAACCAGGGCATACCCACATGCTTTTATTGTTCCAGACCAGAAGAAAGGAGGTTCCTACAATTATTTGACACACATAATGTTTGAGTCTGTATTCTGGAAAGGAATATCTGGTCAAGTTAATAAGTGGAGGGTCGAAGATTTGGGGTTGCCCAAGACCAATTTGAATAAATTGCAACAAACCAAGATCCCGTTTTTCTATAACGTTTCACCGAGCATATTTCCGCCCTCGGTGGATTTCCCAGATTGGGTTAAGGTGACGGGTTACTGGTTTTTGGATGAAGGGGCAGCTGAAGATTTTGAACCTCCGGCAAAGTTGGTTGAATTTTTGGAGCAAGCTTCTAAAGATCAAAAGAAAATTGTGTATATTGGGTTTGGCTCTATTGTCGTTAGTGATGCAAAGAGCTTGACCAAAGCTATAGTGGAAGCAGTTTTGGATGCTGATGTGCGGTGTATCTTGAATAAGGGATGGTCGGACCGGTTGACCAAGAAAGATAAAAATGAGCCAGAGATAGAATTACCTCCTGAAGTATATAATTCCGGAACAATTCCTCATGACTGGCTATTCCCAAAACTTGATGCTGCAGTCCACCATGGAGGATCGGGTACAACTGGTGCAACATTAAGATCAGGATTACCAACCATCATCAAGCCATTTTTTGGAGATCAATTCTTTTACGGTTCCAGAGTTGAGGATGTAGGAGTTGGCATATGCTTGAAAAAGTTGAATGCCAAATCATTGAGCAAATCTATTCAAACTGTAACTTCGGACTTGAAAATGATAGAAAAAGCAAAGAAGATGAGCGACCGAATCAAGCGAGAAAATGGAGTCTTGACAGCCATAGAGGCCATATATTCCGAATTGGAGTATGCTCGTAATTTGATTGTTTCTAAGCAGAGATATAATGAGTCCCACGGACAGCAGATATTTGATAACAGAGCCTCTGGAGCCCAAACTCCTGTTGTTTATGAGGAAGATGAAGATGATGATGATGACGATGACGATATTGAAGATGATGATTTTTCAGATACTGATGAAGAAACTGATTTGGATGACGCTGCTTCTAAAGCTTCAAATCACGGTTATGGGTATGGAAAAGAGCTTACAGAATCTCAACCAGTTTAGCTACAAAAGCTCACTTTGGTTACAAATGATCAACCACTTTGGCTACAGAAACTCAATTAATCTAGCTTCTTATAATTCTAACCTTCAACTATTCCAAAGTACTAGCCTTTAATAATACCTAGCCTTTAATAATACCTAGCCTTCAATAATACTGCAACTGTTGGTCATTAATAAACCACTATTACACGTATTTAAATAATATCAAATTATATTTTGGTCATAAATTGAAAAAATAGTATCTGGTAATAAGTAATTGTTGCATATGTGGTCGTGTCTTTACCATGTTTGGTGAGATTGACATTTTGCAGCCAACCATCTATAAAGATTAAAGACAACGGAACGGCACGCATTCCATGACTATTTAGAGAGTCGGATCTCGGGTCCACCAATCATCACATTTTAAATCTACTTTTTTATATACATACGAGGGTAGTTGAAGCGCCTTTTATATATAGTTACGAGGGTAATTGGAGCCCATACCAACGATCTATTGATGGTCTTTTCTTAATACTACAGAAGTGCAACAAGGTCAGTTTGTGTCGTGTTCCTATTCAACTATTTGTATCCCAAACCACCTTTGCGCTCTACTTTTTGTTATACTTGTAAGGGGCCTTAAGTGGTTTGGACGAGATTCTTAGCGAATGTTGATTGGGTGGAATAATAATCTCTATTATGTCAGAATAATCTCACTGTTTTGACAAGTGGAAACTATCAAAAGTCTGGGAGTCACATGGCTCTAGTAAATATAATATCTGTCTTGCAAACGTCCCTTTGTAACTATGGTTGTATCTTTGTATCTTCAAATCAAAGAACAGCTC
>Ga0065707_10082068_pt1 | contig 23030 bp, 17 predicted proteins | sample SwiRhicommuniRL3_FD_59094 | JGI IMG/M metagenome (GOLD analysis project Ga0065707, IMG submission 59094) | Switchgrass rhizosphere bacterial communities from Rose Lake, Michigan, USA - RL3 v2 (version 2) | ecosystem: Host-associated > Plants > Roots > Rhizosphere > Soil | place: East Lansing...
TTGTCGCCGTCGAGAATCTGGACGACCGACGGCCGCGGCAGCGACGGGTGATATCCCGGGAAGCCGAAGCCGTCGTCGGCTCCCGAGGTGTGACTCATCAACGAACGCAGCGTGACCGGCTGCGTCCTGGTGAGGTCGCTTGCCGGCACCTGCCACGATTTGAGAATGTCGTTGACGTCCGCGTCGATGTCGAGGCGCCGGTCCTGTTGCAGCCGCAATACCGCCATCGCCGTCACCGGCTTGCTGATCGAGGCAGCCTGGAACAGCGTGTCGGCATCTACCTTCGCTCCCGACTCGACGTCGGCGATCCCATAGGCCTTGGCCCAGTGGAGCTTGAAGTCCCTGATCACCGCCACGCTCACCCCGGGCACGTGATACTTCTGCATGATTTCCTGCAGGGTGTACTGGTCGAGCCCCTGTCGCGACGGCGACTGTGCCGCCTCGATCCTGGCGATGAATTCCTGCGGGGTGGACTGAGCGAATGCGTGCAGCGGACCGCTCATGGCCAGTATGCCGGTGAGAATGCGATGGAACGGGTTCATGGCTGAGATTTCATCCTGGTGTCGAGACGTCGGCAAGGCTGCGTCTTGGATGCACGACGGCTGCGGCCGGTTTAACCCGACGCATGCAAGCGATGAAAACGTGGGATGAAACTGAACGGTCCGGATCCGGGAATACTCATGGGGTCCTGACGAGCCGGCGGTTGCCGGGAAATCGAGCAACTGTCAGTTATGTCAATCTTTCCGGCAGCCGCCGGTCATCGACTCGACTTGGGGCGTGAGGCGTGGCCGGAAGCGGACCAATCGATCTTCGTGTCCACCTGGCGCCCGCGATTTTGGGCCTGAGGCGCGGGCGCCGACTCAATGGAGCAGAAAAGCCCAATACAGGTCGGCTAGAATCGCTCGCGCAGGGTTTCCGAGATGCGCTCCGCGTGGAGCTTCCGGTCCCGGGCGCGATGGCCGTGTTCGGCAGAATCGGCGTCCGGCCCGCAGCTACCGGGCGATAACGAGAGCTATGTCACGGGAGCCATAATCCGGAATTGCGTTTAATTCCGGCGCGGTGAGCGCCGGTATCTCAAGGTGAGGATCATGGGTTGGTTTGGCCGAAAACGTCCCAGCGAAGAGGAAGACATCCGCGTATCTCGCGCCGATGCTCGCGTCGACGATGAAGCCGCGCTGACCAGCCTGCTGTCGGCACTGCCGGAAGCTGACGGGTTGCGAGGACAGCTCGTCAATCGTTTCTTCGCGCGCGCTTGGGACAAAGCAACCAACCGCGACTACTGGATCAGCAGCGACGGCACCCGCGCCACTTGCTACACCCTGAGCGGTCTCAATCTCAAACAAGCCGCCGCCGTCCGCGTCCGCTGGGACGCCATCGCCGGCCAATTCGCCCTGACCGAACGACTGTTGGGCGAACTGGTCTCCGCCGAAACCAGGTCCACGGTCCAGGTCATCAGCTATGTCCGCGTCGAGCAGGCGGAACAGATCGATCCGGCAGCCTATCTGCGTTCGGCCTGACCAACCCAGCCGGCAGCGGCCAATGTGCTAGCTGCGCTCGGCGCGAAACACCGCCTGAAGGATGCGGCGTTTTCTTACTTTAGCGGGAAGACCGGCGCTCGCGCGGTGCGTCGATCAGGACGCCAGTGCGTCAGGTCGTTTCGCGTTCGGATACCGGTGCATAACGCCGCAGCGACAGGGCGAGCGAATCCCGCTTGCGCCACATGCGTCGACGCAACGAGGCCGAGGCGATGATCAGCGCGGGCAGCACACCGCTCAGTGCACTGAACCAGTAGTTCCTTGCCGTCGTCATATCCGTTTCGAACAGCAGCGTCATGCCGAGCAGGGTGCCGAGAGTCGCGGTGACCATCGCCACGCCCCAGCGGTGATTGCCTTCCCCGATGCGGAAGCGGCGGGTGACGTAGTCCATGCCGCTGGCCCAGATGCTGCCGCAGAGCATGATGACCAGCCCATTGCTCAGTGGCGAAAGTTTCTGCGCGACCATCAGCACGGCGGCGATCCACAGGATGCCGGTGACGATCGCAACGATGGAGTGCCAGCGGAACCGCGAACGGAACAGCGTTTCGCCGAACTCCACCAGTAACGCAGTGCCGATGCCGACTGCCACGCCGGACGGATACATCCACTCGTGGATCCTTGCCAGGCTCAGGCAATCGAAGTAGGCGAATACCGTTCCGGCGGAAGTCCCGAGCACCAATGCGCGACCGATCGCGGTGAAGAAGGCGCCTGGCACGTCAGCTTCACGGCGCAGCGCGAATACGCTTTTCAACTCGCGCATGGTGACGAATCTCGTCTCACGTCGCGGCGCCATCGCCTTCATGATGGCGCGGGCGAGCGGTTTGGGAATATCGCGCCGTATTTTTTCGATGGGCTGTACTGCGCCCATCGGCACGCGCCCGGTCAGCATCTCATACATGATCACGCCGAACGCATACTGATCGGCACGCCAGTCCACACCCTTGGCGTCGAGGTGCTGTTCCGGCGCCATGTAGTAGGCAGTGCCCATCGAGATGCCGGTGCGAGTGACTTTGTCCTGCATGATCGCGCGAGCGATGCCGAAGTCCATGAGCTTCACGGCGCCGGTTTCGTCCAGCCAGATGTTCTCCGGCTTCAGGTCGCGATGCACGATGTGGTTATGAGCGTGGTCGAGCGCTTCGAGCAGCTGCTCGGCGATCACCATCGCTTCGTCGATACTGAAATTCTTGCCGCTCGCCTGCTGTGCATGCATGCGATTGCGCAGGCTGGTGCCGTTGAGGCGCTCCATGGTGAAGAAGTAGCGGCCATTCGCGATGCCGACGTCGAACACGCGCACGATGTTCGGATGCGACAAGCGGCAGGACAGTTTCGCTTCGGTCAGGAAGCGATCCCGCGCCGCTGCACTCGACAGCAACTCGCTGCGGAGCACTTTGATGGCGATGTCTTCGTCCTTCAGCCGATCGCGGGCGGCGAACACGCAGCCCATGCCGCCGTCGCCGATCTCCGCCTGGATTTCATAGCGGCCCTGCAATACCGAGCCGGCGCCGAGCACTGTCGACGGATCGAGCGGCGCGGCGGCTTCGGTTTCGACACGGAACAGCGTGACAGCCTGGCGATCCACTGGCGGCGGAGTCGTGTTGGACTTGCGGACGAACTGATAAGCGGCGACCAGGCGCGCGAGACGGGTTTGGGCGATCTGCTGTTCTTCTTCGGTCTTGGCGTTGACCAGGGCATTCTGCAAAACGACCAGCCGCACCTTGTAGTGTTTCCATAACGTAGCCGGGTTGTCGCCATTGTCGAGGCCGAGCAACTTGAGGGCGTTCTGCATGTGACTGGTCATGGAGACGATGAAAGCTCGAGCTGGCCGGTAAGGGCCGAAGACTATCAATAAATTTACGTAAGTGTGTGCTGCAGAAGTGCCTCCTATAGCCGACACTTGAAAAAGGCGCGCGCCAGGTCGCAATCCAGCCTGTGCGGGAACTGCGTGCGCCGCAAGAAATCATCTATCTTTCCCGACAAAAATCGCTCGATGCCAGCGACGCGGAGCCCATGCTCCAGCGGACGCGGCGACATGCACCAGGCCATGATTTATTACTGGTTGAATCGCAGGTGCACGCATCCGCCGACGTTCTTAGCGAACCTTCGCGCAGCGACCGCGCGTAAACCTTTCGTTCGCTCGTGCGTTTAAACGGCAAGATCCGTTGCGAAGGACACATTATGAAATCCCGACTCCGCGTTCCGCTGCTGTCGTCGCTGCTCGTGTTCGTCACTTTGAGTGGTTGCGTGGTCGCGCCACCGCCAAGACATCGCGTCGCCGTCGTCGAAGTCGCAGTGAGGCCACCGGCGCCCCGTGTTGTCGTAGTGCCCGCGCCGCGTCGTGGTTATGTATGGGCGCCGGGATACTGGCGTTGGAACGGTCGCGACCACGTGTGGGTCGATGGCCGCTGGATGCGTGAGCGCCGCGGTTACCACTGGGAGCCTGCTCACTGGGAAGAGCATCGCGGCCGCTGGACCTTCGAGGAAGGTCACTGGGAACACTGATTCGATTGGCCCGCAAAGCCGGAGATGACGCGCGGCGCGCCCAACCCTACCAGTCCCTGCAATAGCGTGCGTCGCTGCATCGAGTCTCCGGTTCCGGCGTTGACACCGGTAGCATCAGCGCGCCCATGCTGCCGTACGCACCCGATTCCTGCAAGCCTCTCGACCGTTGACTTGTTTTTGACAGTCCGGGGCCACTCGTAGCGGCGGCCTGTGTCCCGGCTACCTCGGCAAAGGTAATGTAGGGGACGGCACTCGGCAACGTCTACTCCGGTGCGGCTAAGTCACTTTTCACTATCGATCGCGATTCGCAACGGAGACGAGATGAACGGAACGCAGAACAACAAGTGCCTGGACCGGTGCCTGGCGCTGGCCTGGCTGATGCTCGCGGGCGCCGCGGCCGCATCGGCACAGGATCGCCTGCAGTCGGCCGACTATCTGAAAATGAAGTCCGTCGGCGATGTCGAGTTCTCGCCCGACCGCTCGCGGATTGCGTACAGCGTGTCGAACAACGACGGCGGCGGACGGCCCTATTCGCAGCTATGGATCGTGGACGCCGCCGGCGGCAAGGCCGTTCGCGTGGGGGAGGAGGCGGGTCGCGGCAATGATCCGGTGTGGTCGCGCGACGGCGCCCAGATCGCATTCAGCGGTAAATTGAAAGATCAGTCGGGCATCCTGCTGTGCCGCGCCGATGGATCGTCGTTGCAGTTCCTCACCGCCACCCAGGGCAGCAACAGCAGTGCGCTGTCCGGCCTGGGCAACCAGATCGCCTGGTCGCCCGACGGCAAACGCATCGCCTTCGTCAGCGCCACGCCGGGTCCGGAAGCGGGCATCGCCGACGGCGATCCGATGGTGATCACGCGCTATCTCTACAAGCCCACGCTGACCGAAGGCAACACGCGTTTCAACGACAACAAGCGCCTGCACATCTTCGTGCTCGACCTGGCCACGAAACAGGTACAGCAGCTGACCGACGGCGTCTACGACGAGCATTCGATCGACTGGTCGCCCGACGGCACGGAACTGGTGTTCGTTTCCAACCGCGACTCGAATGCCGAGCAGTTCTTCAATCACGACCTGTTCGCGCTCAAGGTGAGCGACGGCTCGATCCGACGCATCACTGCGACGGAGAACGCCGAGTATCGGCCCCGCTGGTCGCCCGACGGCAAAACCATCGCCTACCAGGCGACTCGCCGCGGCATCACCGACCTGGAAACGCAGATGGAAGACACGCACGTGTGGGTCGTCAAAGCGGACGGCACCGATGCGCGTGAGTTGGGCCGCAGCGTCGACAATCGGCAGGGTGCGCCGGAATGGTCGGCAGACGGCAGCTCGATCTATGCAACGGTGCAGGAGCGCGGCAACGTCCGTTTGTATCGCTGGCCCGTGAATGGCGGGAAGCCCGAAGCAGTGGTGGACGATGCGGGATCGGTGACGAGTTTCAGCGTGGGCAAGGGCTCGCAGGTTGCCTATGCATTCAACGGCACGCAGGACCTGGCGCAGTTGTACGTGAAATCGGGCAGCAGCAAGCAAGCTCTCACGGCGCTCAATGCCGACCTGCTGCGAGGCAAGTCGATCGCGACCACGGAGGCATTCACCTTCGTCAGCAACGACAACAAGTATCGGGTCGAAGCGTGGCTGACGCGTCCCATCGGCGTGACGGCGACGTCGAAGCATCCGCTTATCGCAAACATCCATGGCGGTCCGCACGGGCAGCAGGGGCCGGCGTTCAATTTCGCGAACCAGGCGTACGCCGCCAAGGGCTACGCGGTCGTGATGGTGAACTACCGCGGCTCGACCGGATACGGACAAGCCTGGTCCGATGCCGTGTTCCGCGACCAGAACGGCGATGAAGCACAGGATGTGATCTACGGGGTGCGGGCCGCGATTCGACGCAATCCCTGGATCGATCCCGAGCGGCTCGGCGTGGAAGGCGGCAGCTACGGTGGACAGCTGTCCGCGTGGATCGTGACCGCCACGCCCATGTTCAAAGCTGCGATTCCGCGCTGGCCCATCATCAACCTGGTCAGCTACAACTACATGACCTACTACAACATGTACGAGGACATGGAATTCGGCGTCCGCCCGCACGTCGCGGACTGGATGGACGAACTCTGGCGCCGCTCGTCCCTGCGCTACGTCGGCAACGTGAAAACGCCGGTGATGCTGATGCACGGCGAGAACGACAACGACGTGCCCATCGCGGAGTCCGAACAGTTCTATATCGGCCTGAAAGACGCCGGTGTCGAAGCGGTGATGGTCCGCTACCCTCGCGAGGGCCACGGCTTGCGCGAACCCAAACACACGGTAGACATGATCGACCGTTCGCTTGCGTGGTACGAGAAGCACTTTGCGGCGGCGAAATAAATGTGTGGGGACTGGCTCCTTGCGCTGCGCTCCAGGAGCCAGTCCCCGAGCGCCCCGGTTTGACGCCGCCGGGGCGCTCCAGTAATTTGTAACCGATATAGCTAGCCAGGCCCCGGCGCTACGCGAGCCAACCCCATGCTTCATTGAGGTCTGGCTATGATTCCATCGAATGTATCGAGACGCGGCAGAGTCTCGCTCTGGACTGTGTTGCTCTCCCTCGGGCTGGCAGGTTGCGCCAGCACCCTGCCGCACCAGCAGGACGACTTCGGTGTGCTGGTGATGGCGCACGGGGGCTCGGATCGATGGAATCAGGATGTGCTGTCGGCGGTGAAGCCGCTCGCGGCGACTCACAATATCGAAGTCGCCTTCGGCATGGCTGACGCCGCGAGCCTGCAGAGCAGCGTACGGAAGCTGGAAGCGAAAGGTGCGAAACGGATCGGCGTCGTGCGCCTCTTCATCAGCGGCGACAGCTTCAAGCAGGAGACGCAGCAGATCCTGGGCATCGAGCCGGGAGCGCCGCCCAAGCCGGCTGTCGATCATTCGCAGCATGCGGGACATGCTGGCGGCGAGCATTCGATGGCGTTCTGGAAGATCTCGACCACGTCGGCATTCGCCCTCAGCGACCAAGGCCTGGTCGAAGCGCCCGAGATGGGTGAGGTGCTGGTGGATCGTGCCCGCACGCTGAGCCGCGATCCCAAGCATGAGGACGTGCTGATTCTTGCCCACGGCCCCGGCGATGACGCAGAGAACGAACGCTGGCTCGCGCAACTCGATGCCCGCGCCGACATGGTTCGCAAAGCCTTGCCGTTTCGAGCGGTGCGCGTCGAAACGTTACGGGAAGACTGGCCGGAGAAGCGTGAGGCCGCGGAGGCACGCATTCGAAAGTTCGTTGCAGACGCAGCCCAGGACCAAGGCCGTGCCATCGTGATCCCGTTTCGTGTGCAAGGCTTCGGTCCGTACGCGAAAGTGCTGCAGGGCCTGGACTATGCATCCGACGGACAGGGCCTGATTCCCGATCCCGGCGTCACCAGGTGGATCGCGAACCAGATCGAGACACTGCAGCGCGGGGAATTCCGGACTCCGGCCGCGGACGAGGACATGCTCCTGAAGCGATAGCGTAAGGTGCATGTCCCCGGAGTCACCCGTGCTTGCGATTGCGATACACATCCAGCAGCACCGCCGCGATGATGACGCAGCCGGTGATGATGCGTTTGGCCGGATCGGAGGCGCCGACCTGGGCCAGGCCGGCTTCGAGGACGGCGACGATGAGGACGCCGAAGAACGTGTTGATCACCGAGCCGCGGCCGCCCATCAGGCTGGTGCCGCCGATGACGACGGCGGCGATGACCTGCAGTTCGATGCCGATACCGGCGTTGGGATCGGCGGCTTCGAGGCGGGAGATCTGCATCAGGCCGGCGAGGGCTGCCAGGGTGCCCATGAGCACGAAGACCGCGATCTTTTTCGGGCGCGGATCGACACCGGCAAGGCGCATGGCTTCCTCGTTGGTGCCGATGCCGATGAGATAGCGGCCGAAAACGGTGCGGCTCAGGATCACCTGGCTGGCGATGACGATGGCGATCGCGAGCAGGAATGCCGGCGAGATGCCAAGCCATAGCGGATTGCTCAGCCCGCCGATGGCGCCGCCGACATAGGCGGTGCGTGAATCGGTGACGAGATAGGCGCTGCCTCTCGCGATTTCCAGAGTGCCCAGCGATACGATGAAAGACGGCACGCGCCAGGCAACGCTCACGGCGCCGGTGATGAATCCGCAAAGCACGCCGCATCCCAGTCCGAGCGCAACCGCCGCCGGAACAGCCCAATGCCATTCGAGCATCGCGACGGCGCTCAAGCCGCCGGACAATGCGAGCACCGAACCCACGGACAGATCGATGCCCGCGATCACCAGCACATAGGTCATGCCCACCGACAGCACCAGCAATGCAGGAATGTCGTTGGCGATGGCGACGAAGGTGTCGCGGCTGAAGAAATAGTCGCTCGACAGCCCGAACACCAGGATGAGCGCGGCCAGCGCGATCGGCAGACCCAGGGTATTTTTCATGCAGCGTGCAGCGTTCCGTTGTTGCTGTTGTCATCGCCGGAGTGCTCGCCGCGATGCGCGGCGAAGGCGGCGTCGAGCAATGCCTGTTCGCTCCACTGGCCGCGTTCGAACACCTGTACCAGCGAACCGGCGCTCATCACGCCGATCCGATCGCACATCGCCATCAGTTCGCGCAGGTCGCTCGATACCATCAGCAGCGTCTTGCCCGCTGCGGCGAGCCGGTCGAGTTCGGCATAGATATCGTCGCGTGCTCCCACATCGACGCCGCGAGTCGGCTCGTCCAGCAACAGGACATTGCAGTCCCGTTCGAGCCAGCGTGCGAACAGCACTTTCTGTTGATTGCCGCCGCTCAACTCCGCAACGTGCTGCTCGGCGTCCCGGGCACGAATGCGCAAGCGCTCGAACCAGCGTTGCACGATGCCGGCCTCCTCGTTCTGTCGAATCCAGCCGGTAGTATTGAGTCGCGCGAGGTTGGCGATGGTGATATTGGTTCGCAGCGGCTGGGTCAGGAACAGTCCCTGCGATTTACGATCTTCGGTCAGCAGGCCGATGCCTTGGGCTACGGCGTCGACGGGCGAACGCAGCTCGACCGGAGAGTCCGTTGCGTTCAAGTAGAGAGAACCGCCGTCGCGCGAGTCGGCAGCGAAGATCAATCGCAGCAGCTCGGTGCGTCCCGATCCGACCAGGCCGGCGAGCCCGAAGATCTCTCCCGCATGCAGGCGCAAGTCGACGTTGCGAACCTGCGTGCCGCGGCTGAACTGCTGGATTCTCAATGTCTCGAGTCCGGCCGCTCGCCGTTCGCGATCCCGATGCTGTGCAACCTCACGGCCCACCATCGCCTGCACGATATCGTCATGCTCGAATCCCTGCGCCGGCCGCACCGTGACGAGTTTGCCGTCGCGAAGCACGGCGATCCGATCGGCAATCCGCCGCAACTCATCCAGCCGGTGCGAAATATAGACAATGGCGACGCCGGTGGCCTTGAGCGCGGCAATCTGTTCGAACAGGTGCATGATCTCCTGGTCCGTCAGCATGGCCGTGGGTTCGTCCAGTATTAGGATGCGGCTGTTGCCCAGCAGTCCGCGGGCGATCTCCACCATCTGCTGATGACCGATACCCAACCGGTCGACTGTGACCGCTGGATCCAGGTGAGTCAGCCCGACTCGCCGCAACTGTTCCGCCGCCCGGCGGTGCAGTTCTTCGCGGTCGATGAATCCAGCCCTCGCAGGCAACTCGGTGAGCAGCAGGTTCTCGGCCACCGACAACGTGCCAATGAGCCCCAACTCCTGCATCACCATCCGCACGCCAGCTGCCTCCGCGTCTCGTCGCGATGCCGGTCGATATGCCTTGCCACCGAGTTGCATCTCGCCCGCATCGGCGGTGACCAGTCCCGCAATGATCTTCGACAGCGTGCTCTTCCCCGCACCGTTCTCTCCCGTCAGCGCGAGCACTTCACCGGCGTTGAGCGTGAGATCGATGCCGCTGAGTACCGGGGCCGCGTAGGCTTTGGCTAGGGAAGAGACGGTTAGTAGTGGCATAGTGGATTGGCTGGACTCAGCGTCGGCAAGAGTCCTCTCGCAGAGCACGCAGAGCTCGCAGAGAAGAAAGGGAAAAACGCTCTGAAACCAGCTCGGAGCGAGCGCACTTTCTCCTCATCATGTCTGGCCATTTTTGGTTCTTCTCTGCGAGCTCTGCGTGCTCTGCGAGAGTATCTTCTACTTCGTGATCAGCGCGACTTCCGTCTTCAGCGTCGCGGGCAAGGCGCTTTGCGCCGTCTTGTTCGCCAACGCCTTCAGTGCCACCTCGATGCCGAAGACGGCCTGCTTGGCGGCGAATTGATCCACGGTCGCGGTCACGCGGCCTTCGGCCAGCAGCGGTTTGGTCGCGGGGATGTTGTCGTAGCCGACGACTTTGACTTTGCCGGCCTTGCCGGCAGAGCGGATGGCGGAGACGGCGCCGAGCGCCATGGTGTCGTTACCGCAGAGGAGGGCGGCGATATCGGGATGTTCGCGCATCATGGCGGCGGCCACGGTATTGCCCTTTTGCAGTTCCCATTCGCCCGATTGCACGCTGACGACATCGATCCTGGCGGCCTGCATCGCATCGCGGAATCCCAAGGTGCGCTGCTGGGCATTCGAGGTGGTGGGCACGCCTTCGATGATGCCTACCTTATCGCCGGCCTTGAGTTGTTTCGCGAGATAGTCGCCGGCCAGTTTCGCTCCGGCGCGATTGTCTGGACCGACGAACGGTACGCTTAGCTGCTTGTCCTTGAGCGCCGCGGCATCGAGCTGATTGTCGATATTGACGACCAGCACGCCTTTCGCCACGGCGTTCTGCAGCACCGGTACCAGCGCCTTCGAATCGGCGGGCGCGATTACGATGGCGTTCACGCGACGCGCCAGCATCTGCTCGACCAGGCGGATCTGGCCGGCGGTATCGATCTCATCCTTGATGCCGACGCTGATCAGTTCGTAGTCGGCGGCGTGTTCCGCCGCATGTTTGCGGGCGCCGTCCTGCATGGTCTGGAAGAATTCGTTCGCCAGCGACTTCATCACCAGCGCCACTTTCGGCTTGTCGGCGGCCTGGACCGGTGTCATCAGTGCAATGCAGGCAGCCACCATCGCGATTCCAAACCAACGCTGTCCGGTTCGCACGCAACGCTCCTCGTCGATGATATGAGGTTGCCAGTATAGGCTACGCAACAGGCTATGCGCCGCCCGCATCGACCAGCCGGTACGCCGCCATCGCTTCGTAATGAGGCACGGCCGCGGCGGCGATCCGCTGCAGATCGTCGGGAAGTCCTGCTGCATCCATGACTGTTCGTGGCGGATCGAAGCCCGTCGACTTCTCAACGGCGTCATACCAGGCAGGCGCCCAGACGCCATCCGAAGCTCGCCGCCCCGGCGGCCAATGGAGCATCGCATCGGTATAGTCGATACCCAGCGCTGTACACAACAGGCGCAAAGTTGATGCGGGATGAGCGAGAACGTCCACGCCCTCCACGACGGGGGGCGCCTTGCCGATGCGATCCGCTTCGCGATCGAAGAGTTCGCGCTGCTGCACGATGCCGATATCCGCGAGGGTCACCTCAGTGCGCTTCTGCACGTACGATGCGAGCACCGCCGCCGGATCGCGGATCAGGAAGGCGTTGCGTACCTGTCCGATCCAATCGCGGCCGAAGTCGGCGAGCATGTGATGAGTCATGTGCTTCTGATAGAACACCGCTTTGCCTTCCGGCGCCGGACCGAGCAGCGCCTTGACGACATCGCGCCAATCGTTGGGCTGCGACTCCAACACCTCGTCCCGCATTGGATGGACGATACCGGTGCGTGCGAGGTACGCGGCGTAGAACGGCTCATCGACCACTGCCGTATCCGGCCGGGCGCCGAACGAACGCAGCATCGCCGTGGAAATATTGCGAGGGCCCGACCACATCGCGATCCTGACAGGCGAGTTCGCCGGTGAGTTCGCCAGTGAGTTCGCCGGTGAATTCACTGGGCGGTTGCCTGCGAATCCTTCAGCGCTTCGTACAGTGCACGCAGCCGTTGTGTAACCGGTCCGGGCAATGTCGCTGGAAGTTCCTGACCGTCGATCGTGCGCACCGGTGTCAAGCCGCCGAATGTGCCGGTCACGAATGCTTCATCCGCCTGGTGCACTTCGTCGAGCTTGAAGTTGTCCAGCTCCAGCGGCACGCCGTGGTCGCGGCAGAGCTGAATGACGTTGCCTCGCGTGACGCCGTTGAAGCAGTAATCGCCCTTCGACGTTTTCACGATGCCGTCCCGCACGAAAAAGAAATTGGTGGCGTTGCAGCTGGAGACATAGCCGTGCGGATCTAGCATCAGCGCTTCGTCCGCGCCCGCATCGATGGCTTCGAGCAACGCCATGATGAGATTCAGGCGGCTGTGCGAATTCAGGCGCATGTCGAACATGTCGGCCGGCGTACAGCGGATCGACGTGGTGAACAGCTTCAACCCCGACGTCGCGAGCTGCGGATTGGGCAGCTTGTACTCGGCGACGATGGCTACGGTCGCACGGCCCAAGGCGTTGCGTGGATCCTGGTTGGGCGCCGTCTTTTCGCCTCGCGTGATCATCACTCGCAGATGGGCGCCGTCGTGCATGCCATTCGCATCGAGCATGCGCCGGATTTCACTCGTCAGCGTCGCACGATCCATGCCGACGTCGAGACGAATGCGCTGCGCTCCCCAGTAGAGGCGATCGAGATGCCGCTGGAGAAACAGCAGCGCGCCCCGGTGCAAGCGCAGGCCTTCCCAGATGCCATCGCCGACGACGAAGCCGCCGTCGAAGATGGACACCTTCGCGGCGGCGCGAGGGACGAGTTCGCCATTCAGATAAATGAGCGCCGCCGCATTGCGGGGATCGGGTGCGAAATCCTGACTTCCTGCCATGGTTCGAGCGACCTGGAGCGGGGTGGAACTACGATGCTGCTAGTGTCACACACGCTCGCGGATTAGGAGAAGTTTGCACGGAACCTTCGCGCGCCGACGACATTAGATCCGTAGTGAACGCGTCGGCGCTTCACACCCCATATCAATTACGAAGCACAGCGAGGAGACACATCATGGCTACCGCATCCGGACACACATCCGCCATTCGCGCCAAGCGAGTGCTCGGCACCAACGTGAAGGACACCGCCGGTCACAAGATCGGCCAGGTCGAGGACATCGTGCTCGACAAGACCTCGAACAACATCATGTTCGCCGTCGTCAGCTTCGGCGGCTTTCTGGGTGTCGGTGAAAAATATCATCCGCTGCCCTGGAGCACGCTGGACTACGACTCTAACGAGGGCAGCTACGTAGTCAATTTCACCAAGGAGCAACTGCAGGCCGCCCCTTCGGACACGATCGAAGAGCTGACCGCGGAAGGCGGCACCAACTATCGCGATCGTGTGTACGACTACTACGACGCACCGCGATACTGGCTGTAGGATTTTCCGGAGCCAGTCCCCGGTCAGGCGATGCCAGGATTCAGGAACTGGTGCACCGCCTGGATGACGACCGAGCCTTCACCCACGCCGGAGGCGACCCGCTTGACGGAACCGGAGCGGACGTCGCCGACGGCGAATACGCCGGGGCGCGTGGTGGCATAGGGAGAGGCGAGCGCTATGCCCTGGCTGTCCTTGCCGGTCTTGACGAAGCCTTTGTCGTCGAGTTCGAGGCAGCCATCGAGCCAGTCCGTATTGGGCTGTGCTCCGATCATCACGAACACGTTGCCGATGTCGTGCGCCTGGCTTTCGCCAGAGTTGAGATGTAGCCAGGTGACGCGGCTCAGGCGGCCGTCGCCTTCGAGCGCCGTGATTTCGCAGCGCGTATGCAAAGTGATATGCGCAGACTGATCGATGCGCTGGACGAGATAGTCGGACATGGTGGCCGCCAGTCCGTTCGCACGTACCAGGATGTGTACGTGCTTGGTGGTTCGCGACAGGAACACCGCAGCCTGGCCTGCGGAATTGCCGCCGCCGATGACGACGACCTCCTCGCCGCTGCATAGCTGTGCTTCCATCGCAGTAGCCGCGTAGTGAATGCCGGCGCCTTCGAACTTCGCATAGTTCTCGACATCGAGTTTGCGATAGCGGGCGCCGGTTGCAATGATGACGGAGGCGGCGGCGACCGTCTGGCCGTCATCCATGCGCAAGCGATAGGGACGGCTCGAACAATCCAGCGCCACTACGTTGCGCGAGATGGCGAGCCGGGCGCCGAATTTCTGCGCCTGCACCTGTGCTCGTCCGGCGAGCGCCTCTCCCGAGATGCCGGTGGGGAAGCCGAGATAATTTTCGATCTTGGAACTGGTGCCGGCCTGGCCGCCGGGCGCCATGCCTTCGATCACGAGGGTCTGCAGTCCTTCGGATGCGGCATAGACTGCAGCGGCCAGCCCTGCCGGACCGGCGCCGACGACGGCGACATCGTAGACGCGGGCCGCATCGAACGGTTCGGTCAATCCTAGATCGTCGGCCAGCACCGCAATCGTCGGATTGCGCAGCACGCGTTCCTTGGACGAGATCACCACGGGCAACTCGTCCGCTTTCAGGTCGAAGCACTGCAGGAAGCCGTCCGCATCGGGATCTTTCTCGGTGTCGAGCAGGCGATGCGGATAGCCGTTGCGCATCAGGAAGCGTTTGAGCCGCAGCAGGTCGGCGTTGTGGCCGGGACCGATCAGCACCACCCCGCCCTGCGAATGACGAATCAGTGCGACGCGGCGCAGGATGAACGCCCGCATGATGACTTCGCCGATGTCGGATTCGGTCGATACCATCCGGCGGAAATCCGCGCGTTTCACTCGAACCAGGCGGCTGTCGACGCCGGTACGGCCCGAGACCAGCACCTGCCGGTCGTTGAACAGGTTCAGTTCGCCGCTGAACTGGCGTTCGCGCTCGATGATGAAGACGCGCGGCTGGCCGCATTCGTCGAGTTCGTAGATTTCGATGTTGCCTTCGATCACCAGGAAAAAATCGGTGCCGCGCTGGCCGCGGGAGAACACGATCGTGCCGGCGGGCACGTGCTCCTCGGTGCCGTAGGAGGCGACCCGTGCGGCCATTTCCTCGCTCAGCCTGGGAAAGGTCTGCGCTTCACGCGCATAGGGATCGCTGGGATCGAACTCGGCGGGCGGGTGGACGAATGCGCTGGTCATGGAGTCGAGAGTAGCTCGGCCGGCACGCGCTCACAACGCCCGCAACACCTTTGTCTTACATACGTATGCCGGGAGTGCGGCCGCCGGCATGGGTACTCATTCCCGTGTCACATGCCGTACCTACTCTCCCCGTCGCAATGCGTGGTCGCCGGCTGTCCGTGTTCCGTTTCGCAACTCGTGCGCAGAACCGCAAGAACCACGTCGCAAAAGCTTCAACGACCTTGGTCTCGTACGACATACGTCGTTCGTAAGGTGCTCGCGGTCCTGATCGGAGTGTCAGGACCGGAACCGTTCTGGAATGGTGGATCGCTCGCGGATCCAGTTCGTAATCTCACGAAGGGGAATTCTGTATGGCAATTTCTTTGAAGAAGGTGATCGCAACCGTAGTGGCAGGCGCCGCTGCCCTGGTTGCCGTCTCTGCATCGGCCGACGTCGTGCTGCCCTCTACCGGCAACGGCGAACTCGTGCTGTTCGTCAGGAATGACGTGACCGGCGATGTCTACGCGCGCGGTCTCGGTGTTCAGCTCGACACCGTCCTGTCCCAGGCCTCTATCGCTTCAGGCGCGTACTCGGCTCCGTCCGAAGCAGTGCCTTATGTGCTGCCGACGATGGGTCCCGACGCCAACCTCACCTCGTTCCTCGGAACGGCGGGCACGTTCTCGTGGACCATCATGGGCGGCGACCCGACTGGCGCCGTTGCATTGGGCGACAAGCGTTACGTCACGACCACGCCGACCAACCTGACCGACGGCACCACCGTCAGCATCGCGCAGGTGTCGAGCAACTTCAACAACCTCAACCAGATGCTGATCGCCGTCAACAACGCGTTGCCGGATGCTTCCGGCAGCTCGACTGTAGTGAACGGCCAGTGGCGCCAGGCCGGCGCCACGCCGGGCAGCGGCGGCGGCGACTGGTTCTCCGCATCGCTCAACAACGTCAACGACATCGGCTCGTCGGCCAATTTCTACATGCTGACCACTGCCGTGGGCTCGGGCACTCAGACGGTGCGCGTGTATGAATTCGCCGATGTGAAGCTCGGCGCTGACGGCACTCTCTCCGCGTCTCCCGTTCCGCTGCCGGCCGCCATCTGGCTGCTGGGCACCGGTCTCGCCGGTCTCGCTGGCGTCGGCCGTCGTCGCCGCGCCGCCTGAACCGAATCGCGATTCGCACCTATTTATTTGCAGGAGTTTCGAGAATGCGCAATCTGAAAATTGCCGCCGCTTTGTCGGCAGCACTCGCAGGTGGCTCGGCTTATGCCTTGCCTCCCACCGCTACGTATGACATCTCCCTCGTCGTTGCCGGCGCATCCGCGCAGCGCGACACCATCCAGCAGGAAGTCTCTGCTATCTGCCAGGCCGGCACGTTCAATCGGTACCTCGCCTCTCCGGCGACCAACCAGGACTTCCGTGCCTACAGCTGCCGCACCCTGACTACACTGAGCAATCCGGCCATCGCCGACAAGAACGTCATTGTCTACTACCGCTCGGAAGGCGGCTCGGGCTGGGGCATCGCTCCGATGGTGAACAACCGCTCCGTCAAGCGCCTGCTGGTCAACGCCTCTTGCAATGCAGGCACCGAGTCCTGCCCCGTGGGTGGCTACAGCCTGCTGAACGACAGCTTCACCAGCGGCAACCTGGTCGATGCACGCGTCGAACTCGCAGTCTCCGACGTGGAGCCGAGCCGCTTCGTCGGTGAGAACTGGCCCGCGAATCCAGGTGGAGCCACCAACCCGGCGCTGGGTGCCGAGCCTTCGAATCCGAGCGCTGCTTTCGGCGCCCTGAACGTACAGACCGCGACCGGCACCGTGTTCGGCATCCTCGTCAACAGCGCCCTGCCCATCAGCGACCTGTCCCGCCAGGACATCAACGGCATTTTCACGGGCAACATCGGCGACTGGAGCCAGATTGCACAGACCGGTGCGGCTGGCGCAGCTACCAATCCTGAAGCTGCCGGCACGGTCACCGTGTGCCGCCGCGAACGCGGTTCGGGCACGCAGACTTCTGCCTCGATCTACTTCAACGGCCAGGGCTGCCCGGTCGGCTATCCGTTCGTCGAAGGTTCGGGTCCGATTTTCGGCAACCCCGTCATCGCCAACACCACCAGCGGCGCCATGAACACCTGCGTTGCCAACAACGCAGGTTCGATCGGCATCCAGACGTTCACCACCGCTCCAGTTGCCGGCACGAAGTTCGTGAGCATCAACGGCAAGTTCCCGAACAAGGTCGACGCCGCCAAGGGCGACTACGACTTCACGTTCGAATCGGCTTTCAGCACGGATGAGTTCATCAACGGCAATCCTGGCGGACTGGCCCTGGCGAACTTCCTGATCGGCCGCGCCCGCGTCGCTTCGACCATCCCGGCGAACGACTCGGCATTCGCGCTCTACAACGGCGGTACCAACATTCCGGTCATTCCGGTCAACACCACTCGTCCGATTGCCCTCGGTACGCGTGGTGGCAGCAGCTGTCTCCCGCAGCAGGCTGCGCCTCCGTTCTGATAGCGAACGAGCAGCGACAACAGGCGGGCTGAGCTTGCATTGGCAGCCCGCCGCTGGTTCGAGTTGCCGGACCGGCCTTCTCTCGAAGGCCGGTCTTTTACGTTGCTGGTCGCTACGTTCATGGGCTATGCGAAAACCCGCGCGATGAAACCATTGCCAAGTCAATCAGCCTTGCTGAGTCGATTCGCCGCAGCGCTGTCGATGCTGCTGGCGGCCGTGAACGATCCAAGTGCACAGACCGGCGCAGAGCCAGCCGCTGCAGCGGCGGCATCGTTTGGCGTCGCGGAATATCGTGTGCTCGGGAACGCAGTGCTGCCCGCGACGGATATCGAACGCGTTCTCTATCCGCTGCTGGGCGAGCAGAAGACCTTGGACGATGTGGAAAAAGCCCGCGCAGCGCTCGAAGCACTGTATCGCGAGCGGGGCTACGGAACCGTGTTCGTCGACATTCCCGAACAGAACGTTGACGAGGGCATCGTGCGCCTGCATGTGACCGAGGGCACGATTGCCCGCGTGCGCGTCGCCGGAGCGCGTTATTTTTCAAACCGGGAGATCCGGGCCGCAGTGCCGGCTGCAGCTCCTGGAAGCGCGCCGCACCTGCCGACAGTGCAGAAGCAGTTGGCGGCGCTGAATGCGCAAACACCCGATCGCAGCGTGGTGCCGGTGCTCAAAGCCGGGCCGCGACCGGGCACGGTCGATCTGGCCCTGAACGTGACCGACAACGTGCCAGCGCACCTCACCACTGAGATCAACGATCAGTACACCAGCAATACCTCGCGCCTGCGTGCGAGCGTAGCGGTGAACTACGACAACCTGTTCGACCGGTTGGACAGCATCGCGCTCCAGTACCAGACCTCGCCGCAGGAACCCGCTGAAGTGTCGGTGTGGGCCGGCAGTTACACCCTGCGGCTGCCCGAGAGCGCCGCGAAAGTCGCGCTGTTCTATATCGATTCGAACAGCGACGTCGCGACCGTCGGCGATGCCGGCGCTTCCGTCTCGGTGCTCGGCAAGGGCAAGATCTTCGGCGCCCGTTACATCGATCCGTTCTATACGGCCGCGGATGCCACGCATGTCTTCATCGGCAGCGCCGAATACAAGGACTTCGCCGAGAGCGTGTTCGCCTCCGACTTCCTGCGCACGCCGATCAGCTATTTGAATTTCGCTGCGGGACACACCAGCGCCTGGCGTCTCGACAAGCAATGGACGCTCGCCAACACCGTCAACTTCGGTGCCCGCGGCGTTTCCAACAGCGAAGAAGAGTTCAGGCTCAAGCGTGCACGAGGCATCGCGAACTACTGGTTCCTGCGGTCGGACGTGGGTTGGTCGATGACGTTGCCGTGGACGTTGAACCTGCGAGTGCGGGGTTCCGGCCAGTACGCGGTCGATCCCATCATCAGCAACGAACAGTTCTCGATTGCCGGAGCGGATGGCGTGCGCGGCTATCGCGAGGCGGAACAACTCGGCGACGTGGGCGTCAAGACCTCGCGATGCATCGGGAACGCTGGATGTCGACCTGCGTGCCGAGCCCGTGACCGTACTGGTCGCAGGCGCGGTGCCGACGAACGGATTGTTCGGCATGACCCTAGCGACGCAATCGCTGGGCGCCGTCGACATCGAAAGCACGCAAGGCGTCGGCGGGTTGTTCAAGCCGCAGACGGTGCAGATAACCACGCAGGGCCGCTACGACTTGACGCTGGGGGATCTGCAGTTTCCTGCCGCTTTGCGTACTTCAGCCCTCGCGATCACTCGCGGCACCACGCTGATAGGCCAGATTTTCGGCAGCGGCGTGATTCCGGGCCAGCAGCTGGATCCAGGCGTGTACGTGCTGAACTTCCTCGGCCAGCCCGCGACGACTTCCAGCTTCGGCAGCTACGGGTTGAAAGTCGCCGATGCGCCGGCAGCACCCGTGATCACGTTCACTGCGTCGCCCACATCGCTGCGTGCAGGCGAGCAGGCCACTCTGCAATGGTCGGCAACGAATGCGACAGCGTGTACTGCTTCAGGCGGTTGGAGCGGCACACGAGCCGTCAGCGGCTCAGTGCAGAGCGGGGCGTTGCAGGCAACGACGTCGTTCGATCTCGCTTGCTCAGGTCCGGGCGGAAATGCTTCTTCGTCGGTGACGGTGACTGTAGCGGCGGCTCGCAGCAAAGGCGGCGGTGGCGCGTTCGATCTGTGGATGATCGCCTGCCTGGCCGCTATGGGACTGGTATGTCTGCGACGTTTCTCACGCAGACAGCATCCGGTGTCGGTGTCCCCGACAGCGGCCAGGTCTCGCGAACTCGATACGTTCGAAACCGATCCGCCAGGTAGGGCTCGACCAGCGCGATGCAGTGCGGCTTCCAGGCAATCGGTGCGGCAAGCGGTCTCGTCCTGAAGTCGCTGATGTGGCGTGAGACGACGACGTGCGCGCGAAACGGTCTCGGATCCACATCGAAACCGTTTTTCCCCAGCGCTTCGCGGAGCTGGGTCACCAGGTGAAATAGAAACTCGGGCGTCTGGCGCAGCACCAGCGCCGCAATGCCTGCGTCGCGCGAGTATTCGATGTGAGTCAGCTCCAGTTCCATGGGACATTGCAGTAGCGATGCACCGATGCGAACCAGATCGGCGACTTGTGGGCTCGAAACGTGGCTGACGAATCCCAGCGACAGGTGCAGGTTCCGGGCGGCGGTCACTCTTCCGCCCAGCGATGCAATGGCCTTCGCCATCTGGGCGCGAGCGTCATCGTCCGGCCACAGGGCAAAGAACAGATCGGTGAAAGTGCGGGTGCGCAAGGGTGGATGGGAGGAATGTAGCAAGGAAGGCATTGTCTACGAGGGACCGTCCCTGGTCTCTAGTCCTTTCTCAAACTTCCTCCCCCGGTTGCCGGGGGAGGAAGCAGATCAAGTAGCACACCGAGGGCGAGTGCACCTGGTTGCCGCCAATCTCGCATCCACCGCGTTGATTACGCCATCGGAATTGACGTCACGCGGATCGTTGGCAGTCGCAACTTGATTGCGTGCAGCGACGATGAGGCTCACATCCTGGCTGTCGATGTCGCCATCGCCATCCGCATCTCCCGGCACCGCCGGCAAGGTCAGGTCGAGGCCGACGATGACCGGGTCGTGGTCGGACGTGCGGAACTCGTTGGCTTCGTAGAGCGGATTGCCGGTCGGCTCGGCTTCGAATGCCGCTTCGCCCGTGTCCTTCACCGTGTCGTTGTAGTCGAATACCGGCACTTCGTCGGAATTGATCTTCCAGGTGACCAGGCCCGTGACCTGCGGTGCGATAGAGGGACTGGCCAATGCATGATCGAGATAGCCGAGCTGGCCGTCGAAGACATACGAGTAGGCGTCGTTGCCCTCGAATGACTGGTGCAGGTCCGAGTAGCCGGCGCTCTTGATCGTCGTGATCGGCGCCTCGCCCTTATAGGCATTCAGGTCGCCGACGATGAGATAGTCCGGATCGCCCTGGCCGGTGGGATCGCTGGGCAGCCAGGTGTTCACGAGATAGCTGGCTGCTTTGGTTCGCGTGCTGTTCCATGCCGACTGTCCGTCGCCCTGGTCGGTATCGGCTCCTGAAGCGCCGTCTGCGCCCTTGGATTTCAGGTGATTCACGACGACGGTGAACTTCGCGCCCTGGTCGGGATTGCTTGCGGCAATGACTTCGAAGGTCTGCGCCAGCGCCGGACGATTGCGTTGTTGCCCGGTGTTGTTCGGATCGACGAATGCCTGCGCCGTGAGCAGTGCCGGAGCGCCTCGCGGTGCGACGACCGCCGAGTTGTAGATCACCGCGACCGTGATTGCGTCGGAACCGAGCACGCCGGTTTGGATATGCTTATAGACAGGCGAGGGCAGTCTTGCATTCAGTCGAGTGACCAGCTCGGCGACTGCCGGCACCGCTGCGCCGCCATTGTTCTCGATTTCCATCAGGCCGAACACGTCGGCGCCGATCTTGCTCAGTGCCGTCGTCAGCTTGTCGTTCTGGCGCTGGAATTCGGCGGCGCTATCGGCGCCGCGGCAATCGAGCGTGCCCGACGGTCCACAAGATCCGCTGCTGTCGCTCGACGTCGTGTCGATGGTGTTGAAATAGTTGAGCACGTTGAACGCGGACACGCGCACGTTGCCGCCGGGATTCGGCGGAGTCGTGGGACGGGGATTCGCAACAGTGAATACGGCCGGTGTGGCGAGGGTGGGGCGAATGCGCCAGGCATCGGTGCCCGCCTGGCCGGCGAAGGACCAGTGCAACACGCCGGTGAGGTTCTGCACCGTGTCGCCGCCGCGGAAGAAGTTGGCTCCCTGCGTGCCGATACCGAAACCGTTGGGAAACGGATGATAGAACTTGCCCGCCGGCAGCGGTCCGTTCTGCACGTTGTCGGTGTCGTCGAGAATGATGCGTTTGCGGGCGAGATCCGCCAGGAAAGTGGCGTACTCCGCCGCCGTCGGCGTCGCATCCGTATGCGTGTATTGGAACGGTCGCACACCTGCGCTCAGCACGATCTGTCCATAGCGTGCGACCTCGAAGTACTCGGCGACATACAGCGGCTGTGCGAAGTGGACGCGCATGCCTTCGAACTGTTCGAAGTAAGTGTCTACGTTGCCGGTCACCGGCATGGCGACCTCCGCTGCCGGAGGCAGCGAGGCTGAGCTTGCGGTCCGCACCAGGCTGTTGACTGCGGTGGCCGTGATCTCTGTCAGGCCGAAAAATTCGCTGACCGGGCCGGTGACACAGATGCGTTCGCCCTCGGCGACGTCGAGCCGCGGCGTGCCGGTGAATACGAATATGCCTTCGGAGGTGCTGGCATCGTTGTCCTGGTCCGCCTGTTCTTCCTGGATGAAGAAGCCTCGCAGTTCACCCGACCGGGTGTTCTGCGGGATGCTCTGGTAGTCCGCCACGACGACGCCTTCGATAGTGACCGTCGCGCCGTTCAGCGGCGACACATCGTCGTGAGCGCCACCGGCGAGCTGTGTCGACGCATTGCCCTGGATGTCATGGATCTTGTGTGTGACGTTGCATGCAGTCTGCGCCTGCGACGCTTGCGATGCGCAGATGGACGTAACGGCCAGCGCCAGCAAAGTCGAATATTTCTTGTTGAGAACGATCATGCGCGTGCTCCTGCGAGATCCCCGGTGAGATCGCTACCGTCATGCGAACGGCGGCGGGAAATTCCGGCGAGGCCGGCGAGTCCAGAGAACAACAGCCACGCCGCAGCTGGCAGCGGCACCGGTGCGACTCCGATGCTGCCGTTCACGGTCGCGGCGCTGAGTCCGAGGCCGGCTGCATCCGCGAGCGAATTGATCTGCAGGTTCAGGCCCGACGTGCCTGCGGCGAGTGCGTGGAAGGTGACGGTGAACAAGCCGAACGCATCGGTCTGCAGTGCGTCGATATCGCTTGCCTCGTCCAGCGAAATCTCGACGACGTTCAGCAGGCCCGCCGCGCCGGTGTCGGAGACGCG
>Ga0065707_10000645_pt1 | contig 23027 bp, 23 predicted proteins | sample SwiRhicommuniRL3_FD_59094 | JGI IMG/M metagenome (GOLD analysis project Ga0065707, IMG submission 59094) | Switchgrass rhizosphere bacterial communities from Rose Lake, Michigan, USA - RL3 v2 (version 2) | ecosystem: Host-associated > Plants > Roots > Rhizosphere > Soil | place: East Lansing...
AACAGGGGTCGCCGTATATCCTTCCACTCGATCCGCGCCATCAAAAACTGGGTCAGCGAAAGCAGAAAGAGTGGAACGAGAATGCGGTAATCCCAGATACCGGGGATGGTCAGTGCACAGATAATGCACGCCAGGAGGATGAATCTGGTGCGGGGATCCAAACGTTGGATGAAGGTGTTGCGCAGGCGGTACTTCCAGGTGACAAGCATTGGTGCTATCTGCCTCTGCGTGCGGCGACCCCTGCAAAGGCGATCATCAGAATCGGCAAGAGGATGGCAGTCACAACCAGGTTGCCGATGAAGGCAGGCGTGAAGTAACCAACAAGTGCAGTGTTCAAGTCAATACCACCGACGAACATTTCAGTGAGCGAAGCAAATAACATGCCCACCGCAATCCCGAGCGCACCCCAACCCACTGCCTTGATGATTTGGGATCTGGCTTTGAAATCGGTGATGGCTAACATGATCAGACCGGGAATCATGCCCATCAAGCCGCTGCCTAGGCTCCAGTTCCAGTAGAAGCCAAAGCCTGAAATCAGATCTCCGAGAGTGTTGCCGATGAAACCTGCAAGCAAACCGACGATCGGACCATACGCAACGCCGAAGAAAATCAATACGGCAACAGCCGGGCGGAATGTGATATTACCCGCCGCGGGGAGGGGGAAAAAATTGGTGGCCCAGGAAAGCACACCGTAGAGCGCCGCACCAATGGCTCCATAGACCACCTGCCGCGTACCGAATTCCCAAGTTGATTTATTGTCGTTCATTTCTTCTCTCCTTTTCAGAAATTTAAATACGGCTGACCCATTCTTGATAACCCTGTGCGGGTTACTCCGTTACAGGGCAAAAGCCGTGACCTCCACGCTGAGTGCTTCGCAATCGAAGCGTCAAGTATAAGCAGCCAGGCTCTCAGCCGTAAGAAACCGTCCTGTACGCGGGAGTAGTTCCAGGTTGAGACGAAGAAGCGAGGTCGGTCGAACGCGATAGCGCCTCAGCAGGTCAAAATCCTTGAGCACTTGTTCCGGCGCACCGTCCGCGACGATATGTTTGTCGCCAACCAACAAAACACGGTTTGCATAGGTGACAGCCAGATCAAGATCATGCGTGATAAATAGCGTTGCTGCAAAATTCGCCGCGACCAGCGATTGCGAACCATCGACAGAAGCGCGGCACATTGCATCCATGAAGTGCGTGTAATTTGCATAGTCCTGCCCTGCAGTTGGCTCATCCATGATCATGATCTTCGATTGCATGGCAAGCACGGCGGCAATGGTTGTCCGTTTTTGCTGACCAAAGGAAAGACCAAGGGGAGGATATTCTTCGAGGCCGCTTAAATTGACCGTTGCAATGCTTTGAGCGACCGCAGTCTGCATCACTTCTTTTTTGAATTCAAGATTCCTGGGGCCAAACTCCAACTCTTCTCGCACTGTCGGCGCATAAAGCATATGTGTCGGACTCTGAAATACAAAACCGAGCACACGCGCGATTTGCGCCACACTCATCGTGCGCGTGTCTTTCCCTTCGACCAGCACACGTCCCTTTGTTGGCTTTAACAAACCAATGGCATGCTTGATCAGAGTGGATTTTCCTGAGCCGTTCGGCCCTATGACCCCGATCAAATCGCCGCGATAAATTGTCAGGTTGAGGTTTTGCAGAATGAGCGGAGTGTCGTCACTATAACGGAAATCCACATCCTCAAAGAGGACCAGCGGCTCGCCCTTCTCAGCCTTTTGTACTGGTTCCGCTTTATCAACCTTCTCGTCCATTTGTTTGACTCTTTTTACCACCCATTCTGCCGGCAGCTTGACCGCATGATGATCGATCTCTGTCGGTAAATCATCTATGGAACCAAGATACTTTACCTGTCCAGCTTCCATATAGAGCATACGGTCTGGGCGCGCCGCGATGGCATCCTCCACACGATGCTCGACTAGCACAACCGTCTTGCCTTCCTCTGCCAAACTCCGAAATACATCCAGCGCCTCATAAGCAGAGGCCGGGTCAAGTGAGGCAAGAGGTTCATCCAGCAGCAAAATGGACGGGTTTAGCGCTAGTAAACCTGCGAGCGCGACTTTCTGTTTCTCACCGCCCGAAAGATTGAATGTTTCACGGTCACGAAGATCTTCGATCTTCAGGCGTTTCATGGCCTGTTCCACGCGTTCAAGGATCTCTGCACGTGGCAAACCCAAATTTTCAGGTCCGAAGGCAATTTCATTATAGACATTGCTGGCAACGATCTGACGCTCAGGATCCTGCAATAACGTCCCCACAATTTGCGCCACATCTGCAATTTGCATTTCAGCGACGTCTTTTCCGTAAAGCAATACTCGGCCTTCACGTTTCCCACGATACGAGCGCGGGATCAATCCGTTGATGCAACGCGCCAGTGTCGTTTTGCCGCATCCACTGGAGCCAGCGATCAGGAGCATTTCCCCAGGTTTCAGTTCAAACGAAATATTTTGGATTGCTAGTTCAGGTCGAGTACGATATTGAAAAGATAAATTTTCGATGACTAAGGGGGAATCGGGCATCATGGTTTCCTAGTGTGATGAAGTCGGGCACATTATATAACAAATATCATCGCGCTGAGTGGCGCCGGTCGAGTAGTGGTGCTGGAGCGCCATTACTCGAGACCAGGCGAAGTTGAAGCGCAGGAATAAAAATTGACTATTAACTTACGCTGCGTCTACATTGCGTTCCGCTCACGATAGTCCCGAGGCATTTCGGGAGCGCGAATTCATTCATAAAACACTTCCACTCTATCTCCTACTTTCGTGCCCAATCTCTGTTGCGCGTTACCATTGACTACGGCAATTCCCAGATTCCCTGTGCTGCCGATCAAAGCCACCAATTCCCCTACAGATCGTTCGCCAAAGGTGTTGACCATACCTTTAATCCCGATTCCATTTAGATGCACGCTAATATTTTCCTTCTGATTTAGTGCATCGCCCAGATTTTCTATGCGAATATTTGTGGATACATTTCCAAAGTGATCAATATGGATCACCTCTCCCCGCCAGCCTTGATTGGTCTTTTCCGGTTTGGGCAACTCAAGGCGGACCGGGTCACGAAAAGGCGACCCCAGTTCACTCAAAGGCACGCCATTGGCGAGATGCGCTGCCACAGGAGAAAAAATATCCCGTCCATGAAAAACATGACTCACATCTTGCAACCAGTATTGTGTGCGGTTCAATTCCACCAATTCAGTTCGCCAATCCTTCTGATTCGCGCGTTCGAGCCAGCCAGTAATGGTCCCATTGTCAGGGCCAACATAGAACCAATCCCCAATTTGGGCAGCCATCGGACGGCGCTCGGTTCCAACGCCCGGATCAACGACCACAACATGGATGGATCCTTTTGGAAAGTAAGGAACAGAACGCGCCAAAATATAGCCGGCCTCACGAATGTTTTGCGCCTGGATTAGGTGACTCAAATCTGAAATCTGCGCCGTTGGACAAATTTCCCAGATCACTCCCTTCATGACGCCGACGTTGCCATCTTTGATTCCAAAATCTGTCATAAGTGTGATAACAGTCATGGTTGCTCCTCACGAAAAGCAAGATTGTGTTTTTTCAAAATCATCAAAGGTGGCAATTTAAACTGTGGCGCGCGGTCACTGGACCAGGGTGCCTGGGGTGCCATGACAAGACCACATAAAAGGATCAGAGCGCGGTCGTAATTGACGCGCCAGCCTGCAAAATCCCGCCAGGCTTGCTCACGATCTGCTTTGAGAGGTAAGCCCGCGGCTGCTAGTTGATTGAGAAGCTCATCAAACTCTTTACGATCGACACAAATGGGGTGATCGGGATAATGAGGGCTTTGCGGATTGGGGATATCAAAGTAGGTTGCAATACGTCGCAAAGAGAGGAAACCGGCCCGAATGGAAAGCGCGGCAGATACGTCATAGGGAATCTCGATTGCCGATAGGGTGATGGAGGCGGCATCTAAGACGGCGCCTGCCGCAGTGACCCACGAATTTTCAGAGCGTGGGGAACGGAAGAAAATCAGCGCAGGCAGAGTCGTGTGACTTTCCTCAATATCCGCAAACCAGGCTTCCCATACTTTCCAGTAATCAGATAACTTCTCCAGGCCATGATTGCGATGAAAACGGAGCAGCATTTCCAGAGCTGAAGGTGGACTCCCCGCCCGCACCTCGAGCATGTTCACTATTTGTTCCCGCCGCGAGAATGCAGAATACATCGTTGGAAGATATGCGATTAACAAGCCTACCAGCATCAATCCGATCATAGCCTCAGAAAAAGCAAAGACCGTCACTACCGGAGTTTTGGAAATATCGAAGCCGAGCGTAAACAGGGAAGAACCACTCAGCCGAATCACAGCGAAGAGATTCCCCACTCCCAACGCCCAATACATTGCTGAATATCCCAACAGTGTGAGAAGATACCAGGTAGGCAATAGAAGCATGATTCCGATCGGGGCATAATACGCCATGATCCCATCCCGGCGACCATAAGTTTTGGCAAAGTGCAGGATGAAATCAATAATGCGACGTAATAGGCCAAACACGATACGATTGAGCTGACTGCGCGCCGCGCGGGGCAGCACAAATGTGGAAAGTGCCGAGAAAAGGGTGAGGATCACGATTATGAGACCTGCAATGAATACTAGTAATTGATATAGGGATTCCATAACCAGAATTATAACCGTGCGGTCAAAGTAGTTAACGAGAATGCTATACTTAATGCCCTAAATATATTTAGAATAGAAAGAAATTAATCTACAGAGAAGTATCTATGGACAAGATGGCTTCGACCAAGATAGACATTAATCATTAGTTGCAGCGGCGCTTGCATTAGAGTATGGATTTACCGACATTGATGGCAAACAGCCTCACCCGCTCACACTGGAAGAGTTGTAATAGGTATTTTCCTATATGAATTTGTCCTTAGAGAAAGTCTCCCAATCAATGATGGAGGATCGCTATGTCTCGCTTCACCCGAACTCGCGGCTTTATTCCAAGGAATAAAGTGGATACATGGCTAAAAGGCTTTCGTTCGATCTGGGTCAGCACGACCCGCCCGGATGGACGTCCGCATGCTACTCCTGTTTGGTATTTATGGAATGAAGAGCATATTTACTTTGCATCCAATAAAAAAAGCCAAAAAGCAAGAAATCTTGCAAGACAACCCCAAATCGTGGTACATGCAGGAGATGGGGATGATGTAATTATCCTGGAAGGGATAGTTGAGGTTGTGACGGATCCAAGTGAATGGGCACAAGTCAACATTGCATATATGGAGAAGTACGTTGACCCCCACAGCGGTGCAAAAGCAAGCATAGAAGATACAGACAATCTTTATCGTGTCAATGTGAGGCGGATCATGAGCTGGGAATATGGCGTGGTGAGCACGCGTACTGATTGGTTGAACGACAAAACATCGTAGGTAATCCTGGACAACGTTCTGTGAACTAGCTCGTTTAGATAAAACTTCGCCCCACTCTCTTCAACGAAGTAATATATTATTGCACATATTGTGCAAATACTTCTTCAAATTGATCCTGGGTTTGATAGCCAATCCATTGATGCAGGACATTTCCATCCGCATCCAGCAGATAAAAACTGGGACGGATGCGAAAGCTGAGGTAATCTCGAAAATCCGCCGTCAATGGGTTGCTGATCTCCAGATAAGAAAACTTGATCCGGCCAAAGTATTTTGCCTCCAGCCCATGTACCATGGGCGCCATTCCCTGGCAGGTAGTTCACCAAAATTCAAAGAATTCAACAAATTGCAGGCCGCCCGATGCCATGCTGACAGTTTTGGGGTCAGTCGCTTCGAGGTTGGGCCCGCGCGAAGTAGCGATTGGAAGCTGTGTTGCAGCGAGGGCTTCGGTCGGCGCGGCTGTCGCTTGGATAGAAGTATCCGATGTTGATGCCGCAGCAGGCAGGGTCTCGCTGGGTATAACAATGGTTGGCTGTGCAGGGATGGCAGTAGAGGTCGCAGGAGCACAGGCCGCCAAGAAAACCGCAAGCAGGCCCAGGCGTGTCAAGAGACGTCTTTTTCTCATATTGCTTTGAAAAGTTATAACACGAAATCCTTACGCAAATATTACAAAGACTGCCTCCCCGCATTTTGTGGAGTTTTTTTGGGGAGACTGGAAGGACTTGTTTGCTTGTCTTTGACGTTGATGAAATCCTACGCTATACTGTGTTTCGTTCATAAGTTGGATAGTTACATCGTCCGCTCGTTGTGACTAGCCAACCACCAAATGCGAAAACCACAAAACTACCAAACTATTCACGAGACCAGGAGGTTGTATGGCTGATTTTAAACTTACGTATGCCACGATGTTCAATCCCCCCGAGGAACTTCATAAGGGCTTTGACAAGGCTGTTACAAAGCTGAAAGCGAATCTTGGCAAGGAATACGGGATGATCATTAATGGCAAAGATGTCTTTGCCGACGATAAATATGAAGATCATTCTCCCGTCAATACGGATTGGGTGCTGGCGGTCATGCAAAAAGGCAATGCCACCCAGGCGAATATGGCAATCGAGGCCGCTCGCAAGGCATTCCCTGCCTGGAGTCGCACACCCTGGCAGAAACGGGTCCAGTTGGTGCGCAAGGCAGCTTCGATCCTCGAAAAACGCATTTTCGAGCTTGGTGCTGCCATGGCGCTGGAAGTTGGCAAGAACCGCATGGAATCCCTGGGCGACGTGCAGGAGACAGCCGACCTGATGTATTTCTCCGCTCAGATGATGGAGGAGAACGACGGGTTTATTAAACCGATGGGAAGAGATCCACTGGTCGGATTTGATTCAACAAACATGTCTGTCCTGCGTCCGTATGGCGTTTGGCTGATCGTCAGCCCATTCAACTTTCCCTTCGCCTTGACTGGCGGTCCAACCGGTGCGGCCCTCGTGGCGGGGAATACGGTCGTCATCAAGCCGGCCACGGATACCGCCTGGATCGTCCGACTCTATGCTGAATGTCTGCGCGACGCAGGCTTCCCGGAGGGTGTGGTTAATTTTGTTACCGGGCCCGGCTCCACGCTGGGCCAGGCACTTGTGGAAAACCCTGAAGTGGATGGCGTGACTTTCACCGGTTCCTTCGATGTCGGCATGAGACTGTATCGCGACTTTGCAAAACGCAACTACATCCGCCCGGTCATTCTTGAACTTGGCGGAAAGAATCCTGCAATTGTCTCTCGCCATGCGAACATTGAAGACGCAGCGACCGGCATCGTACGCTCGGCGTTTGGCCTACAGGGTCAGAAGTGTTCTGCAGCATCACGTGTGATCGTTGAAGAACCGGTTTACGAGGCATTGCTGGGCAAGCTCAAAGCGAAAACGGAGAGTCTGATTATTGGTGACCCAACCGAACGCGCCACTTATTGGGGCCCGGTCATCAATCAAAGCTCCTACAACGATTTCAAGAATTTCACGGAAGAGATCAACGGCGCCGGCGGCAGGTTCCTGACCGGCGGTCATGTGAAGACCGGTGGCATCTTTGACAAGGGTTATTACTGCGAACCCACCTTTGTCACTGACCTGCCGTTTGAACACCGCCTGTGGCAATATGAAATGTTCCTGCCGATCACCACAATTGGTAAAGTTGGGAACCTCGACGAAGCCATGAAGATCGCGAACAATGTGAACTACGGTCTCACGGCTGGTTTCTATGGCTCACCCAAAGAGACAGACTGGTTCTTCGATAAGATCGAAGCCGGCGTGACTTATGCCAACCGACCCCAGGGCGCGACAACCGGCGCATGGCCGGGCTTCCAACCCTTCGGTGGCTGGAAAGGTTCCGGGGCCAGCGGCAAGAACGGTGGCGGTTATTACTACGTGCAGCTTTACATGCATGAACAGATCCGCACACTTGTCAAACCGGCAAAAGCAAATGGTAAGGCGACGGCGAAGAAGAAAGTCACTGCGAAGAAAAAAACTGCCACAAAACGCAAATAAGATTTTAAGCCCTTCCCCTCAACGGGGAAGGGCTCTTTATGAATAAACATTATGCCCTGGGATCCAAAACAATATCATAAATTTCAAGCCGAACGGGCCGCGCCGTTTTTTGATTTATTGGCGCTGGTTGAAATCCGTCCCAATCTAAAGGTTGTGGATTTGGGATGTGGCACAGGTGAACTGACGAGTCAGCTTGCAGATGCTTTGCCAAACAGCGAAGTAACAGGCATCGACTCTTCCTCATCAATGTTGGACGCTGCGCGGGCCGCTTCCTTTTCGAACCCAAGCCTGCACTTTGAACAGGGAGATCAATCCCAACTGACCGGTGAATGGGATCTGATCTTCAGCAATGCCGCGTTACACTGGTCAGAGAATCATGCAGAGTTGATTCCGAATCTTTATCGGAAACTAACTGCGGGTGGTCAGATCGCGGTGCAAGTCCCATCCAATCACAATCACATCTCACATCAGGTCTATCGTGAGACGGCCAGCGAAGGACCGTTCAAATCCATTTTGAAAGGCTTCCAGCGCTACGCACCGGTTTTGTCAATTGATGATTACGCGCGTCTCTTCTTTGAGAGTGGCGCAGAAGATATCGTTTCCTTTGAAAAAGTTTATGCCCACATCCTGGAAGACTCAGACGCGGTGGTAGAATGGATTTCCGGCACCGCGCTCGTCCCCTACTTTGAACGATTGGGCCAACATAAGGAAGAGTTTGTAAATGCGATCCGCGCAAAGATGCGCACCGCAATGCCGGAAACACCTGTTTTTTATCCATTCCGCAGAACTTTATTTTCAGCTAGAAGACCAAAGCAATAAAAGACCTGACAGGTCTTCACAAGGACTTGATCAATCATGATTCTAGTCCCTGCAAAAAGCTGAAGACTCTATCACGCATGAGACCTGTCAGGTCTGGATGAGAACATTATTATGGGCGCACCTCAAGGATTTGACCGCAAGGAAATTCTTCATCGCATCGGCACGTTCTTTCTATTGGTGGGAATCGGATTGCTTGTGTTCTTCATGCTTTCTGAAGCCGCGAAAACTGTCACTTTCAGCTACTTTTGCTGGAGTTTGATATTGATGATCGTCGGCTTTGTTTTTCGCGGCCAATTCAAAAGGAATGTTGCACCCAGCGGGAGATTTAGCCTGGTAAAAAGGTTGATGCCAAAAGCAAAAAAGGAAGACCAAGGAAAAAAGTAATGACCAAACTCGTTCCTCTCTCAGAAGCCATTGCAAAACATGTGAACGATGGTGATAGTGTTTACGCGGCAGGCTTCACGCATCTTATCCCCTTTGCCGCAGGGCATGAAATGATCCGGCAGGGGAAGAATGATCTGACGCTCGCCCGCGCCACGCCAGACTTGATCTACGACCAGATGGTTGCAGCTGGCTGTGCGCGCAAAGTCATCTTTTCTTATATAGGCAATCCGGGTGTGGGATCATTGAGAATTGTCCGTTCTGCGCTGGAGCAGGGCAAACTCGAATGGGAGGAATACTCCCATTTTGGAATGATCACGCGTCTGCAGGCCGGCGCATCGGGTTTGCCTTTCCTGCCGATGAAGCAGACGGGTGCAACTGATCTGGAAAAAGTAAATCCGCAGATCAAGCGCATCCCTGATCCGTTTGGTGGCAAGGATGTCATCGTTGTTTCGGCGCTCAACCCAGACGTGGCGATTGTCCATGTACAGCGCGCAGATGCAAACGGGAATGCCCATTTATGGGGCATTATCGGCGAGCAAAAGGAAGCCGCGTTCGCCGCGAAGAAAGTCATTCTCACCGCTGAGGAAATCGTGGATGAATCGGTCATCCGCTCGGACCCGAACCGCACGATGATTCCTGGCATTGTCGTCAGCGCAGTGTGCCATGTGCCGTTCGCATGCCATCCAAGTTACGCACAGGGGTATTATGACCGCGACAACGACTTCTATCTGGCGTGGGACAGAATCAGCGAATCCGCTGAGGCAACGAAACGATATTTAGATGAATGGGTCTATGGCGTCAAAGATCGAAATGAATATTGGGAGAGGTTGGGGGCAGAGGTACACAAACGATTGGAAGTTCCGCAACAGATGAGTGAGCCAATTAATTACGGAAAGTATTAACTGACAGTACACAGGCAAACAAGTAGACACGTAATGAACATTCCGTATTTTGACATTGGCGGCGTTGGTCAGCCCCTTCACTTCCTCCATGCCAACGGCTATCCACCAGAATGCTATAAATCTTTCTTGGAACTTTTACAAAAACAGTATCATGTATTTGGCATGCTACTTCGCCCATTATGGGGTACCTCTAGTCCGAATGAGATTGAGGATTGGCAGCCTTTTTCTGATGATTTGCTGCAGTTTCTCGGGCCCCAGTCTACTCCCGTGATTGGAGTGGGACACTCGATTGGAGCGATTGTTACCTTGCGTGCGGCTTTGCGAGATCCAAGCAAATTCCGCGCGTTGATTCTGCTGGACCCCGTTCTGTTCGTCCCAAGCCAGTTGATTGCATGGAATGTTTTCCGCGCCATTGGATTGGGCAATAAAGTTCATCCGAAAATCGCTGGCGCGTTGAAACGCAGACGCACCTTTGACAACCTCGATCTTGTCTTTCATGGATACAGAAGCCGGGCTGTGTTTCGGTATATGAGCGATGAAAATTTGCGAATTTATCTCGAAGGGATCACACGCAAAACAGAAAACGGTCGTGAAGCATCCCCGCAAGGGGGCTATGAATTGGTCTACTCACCAGAATGGGAGTCATGCATCTATCTCACAGGTCTGCGCGACTTTGATATCTGGCGCGGTTTACCAAAACTTGAAGTGCCGACTCTCTTCATCCGCGGCGCCGAAACGGATACGTTTCTTGAGAAGGCTGCCAGGCTTATCAAACGGATGCAGCCGAGGGCTTGGGTGGAAACGTTGGGCAAATCCACCCATTTGCTTCCGCTGGAACGTCCGCAGGAAGTCTTTGACATGCTGGAGGCATTTTTACATGAGACCCTAAAGGTCTCAGCGAAGTAGCCCGGAAGTAAAATGGAAGGGGCAGAGACCTTGAGGGTCTGAGAAAGGAATTATGAACGAAATCAAATATTCATCTGCCGAACTGATGATCATCAATGCGGCACGCTTGTTACGCGACGGTGATGTGGTCTTTGTGGGAGTCGGTCAGCCTAATCTTGCCTGTAATCTCGCGAAGCGGACTCACGCGCCAAACCTTGTCATGATCTATGAAGCAGGCGTGATCGGCGCGGAACCTGCACGTTTGCCGCTATCCATTGGCGATCCCACACTCGTGAGCGGATCACTTTCGGTGGTGAGCATGTATGATATTTTTGCAAACTATCTCCAGCGAGGCAACGTGGATGTAGGTTTCATGGGCGGCGCGCAGATCGATAAATATGGCAATATCAACGCGACCGTGATCGGTGGATATGATCATCCGAAAGTGCGCCTGCCTGGCTCAGGCGGATCGCAGGAAATCGCGGCCTGGGCAAATCGCTGTTACATTATGACGCCACACCAAAAGCGGCGCTTCCCTGAAAAAGTGGAGTTTATGACTTCGGCTGGATTTATCGGTGGCAAGGGCGGCCGCGAAAAAGCAGGCTTGCGCGGCGGAGGCATGCTGGCCGTTGTGACCGACATTGGAATCATGGAGCCCAACGAAACAAGAGAAATGATCCTCACGGCACTTCATCCCGGCAAGACGGTCGAACAGGCAAAAGAAAACACAGGCTGGGATTTGAAAGTTGCTCCGCAACTAAAGACAACTGAACTTGTGACAGAAAATGAATTGAGAATTTTGCGCGAAGAACTCGACCCAACCGGAATTTATCTGAAAGGCGGAGGTTAATTGAAGCGTTCTGTCGCTGTCCTGCTTTTCCTTTTGTGGACAGGCAGCCTGCTCAGCGTATATTATGTAGTGCAAAAGCCAGGCCTGTTGAATGCATTCATAGGCCTGACTGATACGTTATGGACACTTATCGTTGCCGCATTGCTTCTCTTCAATGCCTATGGAATTGGAACCAGAATATTATCCTGGTCTGGATTGAAATCCATTGACGAGGTTGATCGTCTGTTGCTGGGATGTGGCATCGGTCTGGGAGGTCTGGGTTTGGTGGGCCTGGGACTCTCTGCTGCGCAAATGGCGAGAGTACCCGTCTTTTCCTTCCTGATCGCATTTTTGACAGCCTTCTTTGTTTTCAACAAAGACCTGGGGAAATTGAGGATCGATTTCAAAGTCTTCGCTACTCACTGGACTCTTTCATTTAGCCAATTCAATTTATTTTCTAAAATCGTTATCATTCTTCTGTTTTTATTGTCCTTTTTACTGACGCTTGTTCCACAATTCGAAGCCTTTGACACATTGCTGTATCACCTCGCGCAGCCTGCCAGAATTTTGCAGGATGGTGGCTTGCAGCCAGTGGATATTCCACAATTCTGGTTTCCCAATTTAACCGAAAATGTTTACCTCTGGGCGTTGGCATTGGGCAGTGAGCGGGCCGCGCAAATCATGCATTTTGTGTGGGGCACCTTCTCGGCATTGCTCTTATGGCGTTGGGCTGTCAAAACATGGAACGTTGAAGTTGGACGCAAGACTCTGTTATTGCTTGCGGCCATCCCTTCCCTGCCTATGCTGGCATCCTGGGCATACGCCGACCTGGCGCTGACCTTTTACGCCATCGCGGCTCTCTATGCTCTAACATTTTTTGAATCCACAAAATCACCCGCCTGGTTACGCGCGGCAGGGATCATGGCCGGGCTGGCACTGACAGTCAAATACACCTCATTCACTGTCCCGCTCACATGTGGATTGCTCATTCTCTTTTGGAGAAGAAAATCATTCTCACAGGCATTCGTTTACGCCGCTCAATTTAGCGCCATCACACTGATCATTGCCGCTCCCTGGTATGTTCGCAACGCCATATTTATGGGAAATCCATTTTATCCGTTCGTGTTTGGCGGACGCTACTGGGATGCTTTCCGTGCGGCCTGGTATTCCGGCGCAGGGACGGGGATCGGTTGGAACGCGCTCCAAATTTTTTCGCTCCCGCTGAACATTATTTTAGGAGTTCAGGACCAAAACTTCTATGATGGAAGGATCGGTCCACTTTTCCTGATCCTGTCTCCATTTGCGTTATGGATTCTGATTTCAGGCTCACGCCATGATTCAGACCGCGGCTTGTCTCTGCAAGCGGTTGGTCTCTTCTCTGCTGTCACCTTCGTCGCCTGGACCTTCGGCGTGATCAACTCATCCCATTTATGGCAGGCTCGTCTGCTGTTACCAGGACTGATCCCGTTTGCCATTCCCTCCGCGCTGGGCTGGGACGCGTTGAAATTATTTGATTCTTCGAAATTCAGAATTAGTTTTTTTTCAAACGTGATCATCGCTGTCGTCATTGCGCTGACAGTCTTCGATAACGCGACGTTTGTGCTGCAGCGCAATCCATTGGGGGTAGCGTTCGGAGCGCAAAGCCGCGCAGGCTACATTGCGCGGGTCAATCCATCTTTTGCCGCGCTGATGCGGCTTGTGGATGAATTACCGGACAATGCATATGTCTACAGTCTTTTCGAGCCGCGTTCCTACAGTTTGCCGCGCCGTACGCAGCCGGATGCTATCAACTATAATTTCTCACATGATCTCTATCTTTATAAAACTCCTGCTGGGATCATTCAACATTGGAAGACACAAGGCTATACACATCTTCTGATCTATGAACGCGGCCTAAATCTAGGTGCAGCTGATTCTTCCAGTCAGTTCACTCCTGCCAGACGCGCAGCACTCGATGACACTCTTGCGCAATTAGAACTGGTGAATCAGACTCCTGCTAAAGATTATTCAATCTATCGCATCCCCTGATGATAAGAAAAATAAAATCAGAAAGCCTTTTCTGAAGGGAGTTCTATCAAATGTCTGAAATCCAACCTACACAGGACCGTTCTATTCTCGCCCGGATATTTCTTTCCCCAGATGAACCGCGCTTGCGCGCCGGCTGGCGATTGTTAATTCAGACAATTCTGCTTTTTGTATTGGGAGTGGTAGTTTCCATCGCAAGTAGTTTCCTGGCTCTCCGTAATGGATCGCTGCTTTGGTCACAAATACTGAACTTCATCATTATCACAGGTTCTGTGTATGTCGCGCGGCGCTGGCTGGACAAACGGTCTTTTGAAAGTCTCGGTTTGAAACTTGATAAGCGTACGTTGCTCGATATCCTGGCTGGCATCGCCATCACATTCGTACAAATGGGATTTATCTATGTTCTCATGCTTGCTCTCGGCTGGCTGACGTTCGAAGGCTTCGCATGGGAATTCGATCCGATCAATGTCGTGATTAGCAGTGTCCTCACATTCTTCATTGCCTTTATTTTTGTGGGATGGAATGAGGAATTGCGCTCACGCGGTTATCATCTGCAAACCATCGCCAGCGGACTTAACTTATTCTGGGGTGTCATTATTTCTTCGGCAGTGTTTGGTCTTCTTCATCTCGGCAATCCCAACGCGACCTGGGTCAGTGCGGCGGGAATTTTCTTTGCAGGGGTTTATCTTGCCTATGGTTACATACGTACAAAACAACTCTGGCTATCGATAGGGTTGCACATCGGCTGGAATTTCTTCGAAGGCGTTGTGTTTGGATTCCCGGTCTCGGGATTAGATATCTACGCATTGACCCGTATCAAAGTCCACGGTCCCGAACTTTGGACCGGTGGCGCGTTTGGCCCCGAGGCTGGCCTGATCGTTCTTCCCTCACTGATTTTAGGGGCATTCTTAATCTATCTTTACACAAGGATGCGTGCAAACTAATTTTCCATGCCTTTTACGAAAAATTCCAAGTGGATAACAATTTAGAAACGCAAACGTTAAACAGGTGTGAAAGGAGAGAGATATGGCTGGAACACTTAAGGACCCTGTGTGTGGTATGGAGTTAACCTACGAAACTGCTCAAGCCAGATCAGAGTATAACGGACAAATCTATTACTTCGACTCGCTTGAGTGTAAAGAGACCTTCGATAAAAACCCTGAAAAATATGCAACTCAGGAGCAGGAACATCACGACTAAATTTTAGAAAAGTGAATCTCTGCAAATAAAAATAAAAAGCCCTGCGAACGTTTTGTTCGCAGGGCTAAATTATTGGTAAATGACTTCACTACTTTGATAGAACGTATGTGATACCGTTATAGGATTCCCGCTAAAGTTAAAGCAGATTTGGAGCAAATCAAAGCTGATATTATCTCTGGGAAGATCAAGACCAAGCCATAACAAAAAGCCTCGTGGATCAAAATCCACGAGGCTTTTCCGTTTACTGCTTACGGCTTACTGATTAAGTGCCCTCTTCCCAGGAGCTCAGGTATTTCAACTGCTGGTCGGTGAGAACATCGATCCTCACGCCCATGGCTTCCAGTTTGAGGCGGGCGATTTCCTTATCAATCTCGGTCGGGACGGAGTAAACCTTCTTTTCCAGTTTATCCGCGTTCTTCGCCATATATTCAGCAGACAGAGCCTGGTTGGCAAAGGACATATCCATCACAGATGCAGGATGACCTTCAGCGGAAGCGAGGTTGATGAGTCGTCCTTCTCCCAGGATATTGATCTTGCGTCCATCATTCGTTGTATATTGATCTACAAACGGACGCACGAGATTGGGCTTGCCTTTACTCATCTTTTCCAGGGCGGGAATGTTGATCTCCACGTTGAAGTGACCGGAGTTGGCAACGATCGCTCCATCCCGCATGACTTCAAAGTGCTGACGATCAATCACATTGATATCACCGGTAACCGTGCAGAAGAAATCTCCGATCTTCGCGGCCTCTGCCATTGACATCACCTGGAAACCATCCATGACCGCTTCGAGCGCCTTCATCGGATCGATCTCGGTCACGATGACCTGCGCACCCATACCGCGGGCGCGGGAGGCGAGACCTCGTCCGCACCAGCCATAGCCTGCTACCACGAAGTTCTTACCCGCCAGCAGGACGTTTGTCGCACGGATGATCCCGTCAATTGTGGATTGACCCGTGCCATAGCGGTTATCAAAGAGGTGCTTGGTCAGGGCGTCATTCACCGCGATCACGGGGAATTTCAAGACCTTATCGGCTTCCATCGCCTTCAAGCGGATCACGCCCGTAGTAGTTTCTTCCGTGCCACCAATCACACCTTTCAATAACTCACTGCGTTCCTGATCAGAAAGGCCCCTCGCCCAGCTGGCGAGAGACGGCTCGAGATTATCAAAACGTCCCATCTCAATAAAGAACAACGAAGAGACGAGGTCTGCGCCATCATCCATTGTCATGTGCGGTTTGTGTTCGAGCGCCGCCCGAATATGCTTAAAATAAGTCATTTTATCTTCGCCTTTAATGGCGAAGGTGGGAATCTCAAATTGATTCACCAAAGCGGCCGCAACATCGTCCTGGGTGGAAAGTGGGTTTGAGGCGGTCAGGACAATATCCGCTCCGCCATCCTGCAATGTGACCATCAAGTTGGCTGTTTCTGTAGTTACATGCAGACAAGCCGAAACGCGCAAGCCCTGGAGTGGCTTTTCTTTTTTGAAGCGCTCACGGATCTGACGTAAAACGGGCATCTCATGCTCCGCCCAATCCATACGGCGACGGCCACCTTCGGCCTGGTTGATGTCTTTGATATCGTAATTGTTCACTGTTGCTTCTTTCATTGTTACTCCGTTCTTAATAAATTCTTTGCCACAGAGATTCCGAGGAAACTCCAAGACCTCCGTGGTCCCTATCGCTAATCGGTATCGTTGTGCGTGATTATACTTTTTTATACAAGCAATCAAACGTCAACTTCAAATCTTCTGCAGTGCCGCGTCTTCAAGTTTTCCGGTAATAAATACTGTTTGCACTAGCTCAACAACTCATCCAGTTTTCCGCTGTCATCGAAATGACGGCGGAAACGATTGACAAACTCTTTGCGTGTGTAACCATGGCTTTGCGGACCGCGTTGTTCAAGGCAATATACCGCGGCAAGAGAACCAATCTCCCCGCATAGCTTCCAGTCGAAACCGCGCGAGTACCCCGTGAGAAATCCGCCGCGGAAGGCATCACCTACACCCGTGGGATCAATGATCTCGTCTTCAGGAACAGTGGGGATGTGAACCGAATCCACTCCTGCGTATAGGTCTGCGCCATCCTTGCCCCGCGTAATCACCAGTATCTTTACATGATCCAAAATCTGATCCAGACTCCAGCCTGTTTTCTTGGAGATCAATCCAAACTCATAATCATTGCAAAACAGGAAATGCGCGCCTTCCATATCACGCGCGATTTCGTCCCCTTCAAGGCGCAGCACTTGCTGGCTGGGATCATAAAGATAGTTGATTCCCAGCTCACGACATTCTGCAGGGAATTTCATCATGGCATCTGGTGCGTTCGGTGAGACAATGACCAAATCAGGTCTGCTGGTCAGTTCTTTAAGCGATTGAGTGGAGGCATGTCCCATCGCGCCGGGATAAAACGAGGCAATTTGTGCAGAAGCATGATCCGTCGTCGCGAAGAACGAGGCGGTAAACACGCCTGGCACAACCTGCATTAACGATGTATCGATCCCTTTGGCATCCAGCCAGGCTCGGTAATCCCCAAAGTCTTCACCCACTGTTGCCATCACGCGCGGTTTTTCGCCGAGCATTGCCATTGTATAAGCGATGTTGGGTGCAACGCCACCGCGCTGTTTGGACATGGAGTCCACGAGAAAAGAAAGACTGATAGAGCCTAATCGTTCCGGGAGGATTTGTTCCTTAAAATAACCAGGAAAGGTCATCAGGTAGTCATAAGCAACAGAGCCAGTGAGAAGAATATCCATTCATAACCTCGCGTCATTGAGAGGACATTTTCCCGAAGTAATCTCTTCTTTACAGAGTCGTGTGATTACTTCCGAAGGCATGCAATGACGTTGTATATTCGCAGGAAAAGGCGTGACGCTTGGTGGTTGAGTAGGTCAAGCGTACTTCTTGACCGTATCGAAACCAGGCGCCACGCCAATCATAGCCGCAAAAGTTTATCACGTCGTAATTGGATTGTCTAGAAATTAGATTGCCAATTTCAGAAACTTGCGCAAGAGATATAACGTCAAAAACGACTCTGTAATGACTGATAGCTCTGGAATGCCAAGAATCCAAACAGGAGGGCCATGTAGACACTGTGAAGGAAAACAACGCCCAGCAATGCGATCAGCCCGCCTGTGATCACTGAAACCCAAAGCGATTTGCGTACACCATTTGCCGGGTCAACCTGCAGCAATATAGATCGAGCAACATTCCCTCCATCCAGGGGAAAAACAGGCATGAGATTGATCAATCCCCAAAAGATATTCACCCAGAGCAGCGCCGTCACAAATGCACCTATAATTTGGCCTCCAAATGGTAACAGTGCCATTCCTGGCAAGGGGATAAATCCCAACAATTTGGTTGTGATAATGGATCCACCCGCTACAAGGACAGCCACGATAATCAACGCAGCGAACAAAAATCCTGCGCCGGGCCCGGCAACCGAGATGAAGATCTGCTCATTCGGTCCCAGAGCCACATTCGCCCATCGGTTGCCCCACAGTGTGGATTCAGGGACCGTCAGCCCACCCGAGAAGTGCAGGATGATTTGTGAACCCAGTCCGTAGCGACGGAACGCCAGCGCGTGACCCAATTCGTGGATCACGATGGAAACGAAAACCACCAGCACCCAGATCAGGATTTGGAGAGGATCTCCGGACGAAGACCCCAGGAGAACGGCGATCAGCCAAAAAAGTGGAGAAACACGAATGGGAAATCCGAAAAGGCTGAAACGAAGATCATAGCGTGTGGGTGGAGGCGGCTGGAAAAGCATATACTTTTATCTCACCACAGCTTTCTTCAGATTGACATCGAACGGTGGATAGACGACGCCATTCTCGGTCACAATTCCAGTAATCAAGCGATTGGGGGTGACATCGAATGCAATATTACGGGCTTCTGCTTCGATCGGCGCGACGCGCTCTCCATGAAACTCAATCCCAAGCACCTCTTCGGGATCGCGCTCTTCAATCGGGATTAATCCTCCGTGTTCCAGGGAAAGATCAATTGTCGAAGTAGGAACCACAGAATAAGCCGGCACGCTGTTATCATTAGCAGCCAGGGCAAGCATGTAGGTTCCAATTTTGTTTGCTACATCGCCGTTTGCCGCGACCCGGTCGGCACCGAAAAAGACCTTCTGTGCCTTGCCCGCTTTAAGAAAATAACCCGACATGTTGTCGCTGATAATTTCGTACGGAATTCCGTATTGTTCCAATTCCCAAGCAGTTAACCGCGCTCCTTGCAGGCGTGGCCGTGTTTCATCCACCAACACACGGATCCGTTTGCCTTGTTCGTGGGCGGTGCGGATCACACCTAGCGCAGTCCCCCAGTCGACAGTTGCCAGCGCTCCAGTGTTGCAGTGGTGAATAATCGTGTCACCATCGTTGATCAACTTCGCGCCATGTTCTGCCATGCGCTTATTGATCTCCACGTCTTCATCCGCGATGCGTTGGGCGGCATCCAAAATTAACTGCCGCAGCTCATCTGCACTTCTTTCTGTTTTCGTCTTCTCTGCTATCCAGAGGAGTCGCTCGATCGCCCATGCCAGGTTCACGGCAGTCGGACGTGCAGCTTTCAGAATACTGGAAGCAGCTTGTAAATCGTCCAGCAATGCCTGGCCGGAAGCTGCTGTTGACTCATAAGCTGCTAACGCCAGCCCAAAAGCGGCCGCGGCGCCGATCGCAGGCGCGCCCCGCACGACCATCTCCTTGATCGCCCTCGCTACCGATACATGATCCCTGAACGAAACGATCTCAAAGCGCCCNGGCAGAATGCGCTGGTCGATCATCTTTAATTGGTTATCTTCCCAAAATACNGTTCTCATGAAAAGAATTTTACCCGCAATNATAGGAATTCGTTTTACAAAAGTCCTAAATCATGCAATAATTCCAATTANTTAAAGTCACAATAATAACGAAATCTTATGCATCCAAAACTTCTTATCGACATTCTCGGCTGGACGGGTTCGATCCTGTATCTGCTCGCGTATACTCTGGTTTCCATGAAGAAGACAGAAGGTGATTCCATTCTGTACCAGGGCATAAACATCTTGGCGGGTATCTTCCTGATAATTTATACACTTTCTTTAGGAGCTTACGCCACAACAGGTCTCAATGTGGTTTGGGCTGCTATCGGTATATTCACACTTGCGCGGAAATGGCTTACACGAAACTAATTCCACGCGCTTCGCCCGGCGCCAAAGTAGAGGATATTTTACAGGACAGGATCCAGACATATCGCTTGTCAATTCCCGTTGGGAAAGCCGACAGATATCGACTTGCCCAAGTTGATGATTACACGCAGACGTTGAGGAGCCGCTTCCCGCTGCGATGCCCTGTGAGGCTCAGCCTGTCGGCGCGGGTTTCAAGTGACTCTATCCCTGGCACCTGGGGATTCGGGCTATGGAATGATCCATTCGGATTGTCGCTTGGTTTTGGAGGGAATCCGTTCCGATTGCCGACCTTACCTAACGCAGTTTGGTTCTTCGGCGCATCAAAGGAAAGTTATTTGTCATTCCAAGATCCACGCGCTTCGACTACGGACCTCGCAACAAACGCTTCGCGCTCTGCTCAGCGCGAAGTTGCCAATGGTTTTCTCGCACAGACATTTCGTTCGCCGAGATTTCATCCATTGATGATTCCTGCAGGATTAGCGCTTCCCTTCTCGCGCCAGAAGACGCGTCAACTGCTGGGAAAAGTGATTGGTGAAGATGCGATCGCTCTCAGCATGGATGTCACGCAATGGCACAGATACCGCCTCGATTGGCGCGAGGAACGTGTCTCTTTTGAAGTAGATGATGTTCAAGTGTTTGAGTCGGCTGTGAGTCCGAATCCACCGCTGGGTCTTGTCATCTGGATCGATAATCAGTATGCGGCATTCACCCCTGAAGGAAAAATCGGGTTCGGAGTTTTGGAAAACCCCAAACCCGCATGGTTGGAAATCAAGGATATCGATGTTGGGTAATCTTACATTGGCGGCCAATACTGAGCAATCCAGTTTGCCGTGAAGGGAATGACATGCAGCAGTGTGTCCACGATCAATCCAAGGATCAGCCAGCCACCAAATTGCCGGTTGTGGAAAAAGGTCACTGCTGAGAACCAGGTGGGCCAGGCAGGATAGCCCGGCGGTGGCTGATTTGGACGTGGATTATTGAGCAGCTTAATTGCGTTCCACGCATGCTTGAACGCAAGGAAGACGACCAGCATGACCGGCGTGAAATAATGCGGAATAAACACCAGATAGGCAATCACTGCATAGATGAGGATGAGCGCGGCCTGATCGACGCGACGGGCAAACGCCTCCCCAACGCGCACCGGGAACGTGCCAACGCCGCGCGCCTTGTCATCGTCATGCTTGTCAATATGCTTGCCTATATTGATGCTGGCCACGCCAAGGCCATATGGAATTCCAGCAAGGACAACATTCCAGAAATTGTTTGTATTTCCACGCTGAATCAATGACATGACAAGATAGACCCCTCCGATCATGATGGGCCCCCAAATGAGAAAAATGGCCAACTCACCGAGTCCCCAATATTTGAACGGATAAGTGTATGCCAGGAGCACAATCGCACCAAACACAAACAGGCCGATTACAGCTGGATTGAAGTTGGTCGTGAACAAGGCGTAGATGCCCGCCAGGGTGGCAAGGGCGCCACTGACCAGGAACCATCGGATCTGTTGCGGCTTGGTAAGAAAGCCCTGCGCAAGTGGATGAACCCCATATTGGGTGCGGAAATAATTATCCTTATCCAAACCGCGTGAGTAATCGGTATAATCATTCAGGATATTATTTGTCCCATGTGCGATGAACAAGCCCAGGGTGAGGATCAGGAACGGAATCCATGAAAAATTTCCGTCGCGCCAGGCCAGCAAACCAGCGATCACGCAGGAATAAACGGTGACCAGCGTGACGGCAGACCGGGTTGCGATCAGCCACTTGGAGACGACATCGAGCGAGTCCCACTCTTTCTTGTCGTCCATCTTAATGAGCTGCCAGGAGGCTTTACGCCACATTGCGAAATTAATGTGCATCTATATCTCCTCTGTCGATAAAAAACTTTCAAAAATTGGAGGTTGGGATTATACTATCACTTGTGAAATCGGATACAATTGGTCGGGTATCTGGTAAAATTGTTTTGACCCACTCAGAACATCGGAGAGAGTTTCACATCGCTGAAAACTAGCAAGAATATATTTCCGCGCTTCGTCACAGTTTCCGAATGCCGACCTTTGACATTATCAAAAATACATCCAGGATGTAAAAGGATAGTTTCATAGTACATTTCCAGTTCGCATTTTTCGGAGTAACAAAATGACAAAGTTAAGTTACAGCACATTTGGTTTGACACAATTGGATTTTTTGGATGCAATTGACGCGGTCGATAAGGCGGGATACCCAGGAGTAGAACTTTCATTTCATCGGGACCAATTTAATCCATTTGAAATCACTGACGAGTATCTTGCAACGATAAAAAAACGTTTTGAAACGACCCGGGTCAGACCCGCATGCGTCGCAACCGCCTCCCATTTTTTCACCCCTTCCCGTCCCCACGAACCTTCTCTGATGTGCATCGAAACCGCCGGAAGAAAGCGCCGGATCAACCTGGTTAAAAGAGGGATTGAGGTAGCCAGAAAGTTGGGCGTTTCACTCGTGACGTTTGGAAGCGGTTTTATCCGGGATGAGCACGTGACGAATCCAGCCACAAATCCAAATGAATTGCTGGTTGACAGTATCCAACAGTGTCTGAAGGAGATCAGATCAGATGAAGACATCACCCTGTTGATCGAGCCGGAGCCTGGAATGTTCATTGAAACACTGGACCAGGGAATCCATCTGGTCAACGAAGTTAATTCCTCTAAATTCAAATTACATTTGGATCTATGCCACAATTATTGTTCCGAAAAAGATTATATTGGCGCTCTCGCATTGGCCGCACCTTATGCAAGGTATCTGCATGTTTCGGATGCCAGGGATGGCTACAACTTAAAAATCCTCAAGATGTCTGAAAACCTCGAGATCAACCTGGACTTTGCAGCTTATTTGGTGTATTTTCCTGACA